>JAAUXU010067580.1_pt1 | contig 12675 bp, 15 predicted proteins | sample 7278151 | NCBI WGS metagenome assembly JAAUXU01 (sample SAMN14350113, study PRJNA611818) | marine sediment metagenome | isolation source: surface marine sediment (1.8m) | place: French Polynesia: Moorea | collected 2018-08 | reverse complement strand
TGTAGCAACGAGTCGTGTCGTTCGGCTGAGCGAGGCACGAATGCATACGTATAGTCAGTCCAGTACAAGTATATAGGTATTACTAATGTGCTTATATTGTTAAAAACACACATCCAAGTCTACACACACGCATGGGTGTCTTCCTGGTCGTCCCGTGCAGCCTTGGTTTGCTACGACAAATGAATGGGATTCGCTCACCAAGCAACAGAGTGCATCTACTGCGATACTGTGTGGATCCACCCCGAAATGTCCGCCCAGGGTTGTCACCAGGAATAGTCGTCCACCCCAAGAGGTGCCACATGATGACTTCTACCTCAGACGCCAATGATGGATCACACTGTACGCATGCACACGCGTCTACGCATACGGTGCATATATCATAGTACAATGCGCGTGTTGACAATACAACAGCGACCAGAAGCTAAGAATCGTACTTCGACAAAAGAACCGAGGCTCATTGAATATGCAAACCTCTTGTTTGAACAAAAACTCTCAGGAACGACCGAGTTAGACATGGTCACCACCGCGTGTTCAAGTCGCGCACCTTGTTTAAGTCGCACACCTTGTACAAGTGGGAGGAGGACCTCAGCACAGTCACGCTCGTGCGGTGCGGTGACCCCAAGTACGTGCGCACGTACCTTCGAAATTGCTTTTTGTGGTTTCCCCTTACCAATAAGCCCGATAATACGTAATTCTCCGAACGAACCAACGAACCCCCCTTATTCCCGAGCTAAAATCATCACGAAGCTGCAGCTGGAGGGAGGAAACCGCGAGATAATAGCAATAACACTCAACTCCACCCTCACAGGTATCGGAGAAAAAAAATCGACGGGGTTTTTATATCGTGAGAACTGTCCGGTAGCAGCGCATTAGTTAGTCTGTACTTTAGATTTTTTTTCTGAACTTGGCTCATGCACTGAGTGGTGAAGCTACGCTGGGCCTTCTGAAGAGGCCTGGAGGCCTCTCACTGACCGAGACCAGCTGTTGCTGTCTCTGCCTCACTAACAAGAAGGTCCAATAGTGTATTGACAGAGAGAGACAGAGTCAGCAGAGCCGTTGCATGACACAGTGACAAGAATCATTGCCGAAATCTTGCGGAGAGGCCTTACCAGTGTATAAGAGGCTTGGTAGCCTGGCTTAGATAGAGCCCCAACCCTTCCTGAAACGTCCAAGCAGCTCACGGATCGACACCGTTGCGTCCCTGTGTGTGTTGGCAACAGTCTTGGCACAGGGGGCTGCTGATGAGCACGTAGGTGCCCTGATTGGGGGCTTGAACTTGGTGATTTTGCTGTTGCCACTTTTCCTCTTAGTCCACTGGTGCAGGACAAAGCAAGTGTTTTGCTTTGAGGTAAGTTTTGTTTCGACTCGCGATACACACACACACACACACACACACACACACACACACACACACAAACTGTGCGCGCGTGCGTGCGCCTGAGGACACGTGCGTGGTGAGCGAGGATATCGATTTGCGGACGGCCCGGGAGCCATGAATTATTGTTATAACCATCTGCTTGGTTCATTGTGTGGCTGATGAAGAGTTACGACGCACACGCGTTGTTGCGATTCTCCATTAGCGATATTTTGCATTTGACGTGGCATTTGTGCCTTTGCATTTCTCGGGCGAAGCCGGATGCACGAGCGAGAAGCGCATTCATGGACTGCACTTCTTTCTGGCACAAAGCAGCTAATGATATTCTTTCTTCTTCCACACATCCTCCAAAGCGTGTGTGAAAATCTTTTCGCTAAACGATCAATCCAATCTGCATAAGTGCTTCCAATTTACTACAACACTGCATATTGTGAGTTAGCGTGCACAAAAGGTGGAATCCAATACAGTTAGGCAAATATCAGCGAAATCTCTCTCGCTCTGTGCCATTCAGCAGCTTTTCTTCACAATCCCCCGGATGGGGATCGTTTGCTCCCCCCCCCCTTTCCCTGAAGATTTCAAAATCCTTTTTCCTCTTACAACCAACCCTTCTTCAATCCCTCCTCCTCACCTTTAAAGAAGCTTAACTGCCAGCCATTTCACGCGCGGTGGGCTCAGAAAAAAAAAACCCTCGTGGGTTTCCCCAAGTTTTCGACTGACGTAGAGAAAGGAATGATATTTCACATATGGACGTGATGGTTGCTGAGCCTCGAGGCCTCGGGAATCATTGGAGAGCATCTGCTTGGTCATGATAACACTGTCGACCTTTCCATTTGGCACCCAACAAACACCTTTCAGATGAAAATGTTGTTCTTTGAATTCCTCGACCTCGGCTTTTTTGGTCGATCGTGAGAAGAGCGAGCCAAAAAAAACGGTGACGAGGAGAAGAATGGCATTCCTCGGATTCCGGACCCCAATGTAAGAGCTCGTCAGGGCTGTGATTCCTCCGCGCACCGGGTGAGTCAGCAAACGCTACAACAGTTGGCTGTGGTTCTGCCAAGGAGTTGCCTGGAGTGGCCGGGCCGTTCAGCCCCGATCACGTCTGGATCGGTTGCAAGAGGCGAGTCCTGATCAGGAGGAGAACTGAGAGGGAAGAAGGACGAAAAACTACACAGGGTGGAGCAGGTGGACCGAACGACCGAACCAGTCTCATCCACCCTGTAGGTGGTCGGTGGACTAGCTGCATCCGTGTTGACTTTTGTCTCCTGATCAGTCAAGTCCACAGCTTCGTCATTTGAGTCCTTGAAAGAAGGAGAGAGAGAGGAATAAAAAGAAGCGCCCACCCAATCCCATCTCCCTCCAGTCCAGAGAATTAACTTCTTTTCTCGGACATTGGAGGGAAAAGGCCAAAAAGAAGGCTCTCCCCAAGGCCACCTCTTTAATGCATGAGACACTCCTTCCCCCTCATTTTAGCTCGGTCTCCAGTATACCGACTGTGGTGTGCTTGGTACCCTTTGATAACGCTGTCTCCTCGCGACACCAGCGGGTGAGATGTAGTACGGGCATTTCTTGAAAAGACGGGAAGTCCCTGTCTCATCGTTACCTAACATTCGTATTCAAATTGGCTCACTTTGCAATCACCACTTTGGGGAGAGCTGAGCTCTTTCCCTCACTCTGGGTGCAGACGTCTTCTTTTTTTCCGGTGTCTTGAATGGGCCAAGGAGACCCATGGTTAATGCGTCGAGGCCGCCAAAGAAGAGACCTTCGGCGTCGTCATGACCGTCGTAAAGTCATGACGTGACATGAAATCAGGCCTCCATTCAGTGATGTCTTTTTGGCGGAAAGTGGTGTTCTGCAACACTGTTTGTCGAGGATCTCGCCGCATATACATAGGATATAGTACGAGGGGAGGGAAGAATAAACTTTTTGCAGAGAATACAAACCAAATCTCCTCTCTTCTGCGACTACAGATCAACTTTCCGCGATCCTTCGTATGCTGCTCCTGCCGCATCCATGCCGTGGAAAGTAATCTCGCCGGATGATGTCGCTTGTACTTTCCACACACGCACATGCATAGACAGAGTTTTGCTCTAATTTCATTCCTGTGGGCTCTGTACAACACGTGACGACAAGTAGTGATTTCCCAGAAAACGACCATCTCTGCGAAACATTTGTTGCTGGCGTCGTTGAATGATGGATCAAAAATATGGGCTTGCCAGACACAAAAAAACGGGGGGGGGACTCGAAGTCTTCATGACCATCCCCGGATTCCAAGACGAGACTGTGGCTGCAACTGTTGTAGAGGTGACAACGAGGCAAAGTTGCCATCTTTGCCTTGAGCACGATCAGGGTAGCCACTTGATGAGGAAATAAAAGACGTCCCTTCTCTCACCCGCTCTCGCTTCGCCGCATTTCCACATCGAGTGAATGGCAACTCTGAACGTGACTCCTGTTCTAACTGCCTGGAGCTCGAAATCGTCAAAGCGGACGACATTTTTCACTCCCACAAATTGTTATTGCACATAGCGGGTATAGGCAATTTTTCCACGACTCTTTCGAATCACCCTGTACACTTACATTGTACTCGCACACGTACTCCACTTGTACCCTAGGAGTGTACTTGAGAGAGGAATGGCTGAAGTCTGCGTCGGGAATGAGAAAAAAAAGAGCGCCACGACCCTGTGAAGGCGTGTTTGACCCCGGACAACGACTGCTTGTTCAGCGCCGCCGCCGCCAACGTGTGGAGCTCCGCCAGCCAGACTGGCGTCTCCTCCGAGTGAAACATGTCGACGCTTTGGTGAGGCGTTGATCTTCCTCTGTGCAGTCGTCGTGCGTGCGTATTTGTGCCACTCTCTCACAGGTCTCAAGAATGTTATTGAGAGCTTCCTCACCTCCAAGCAGATGGGAGCCATTGAATTTTTGATGTGCTTAGAAAGTTCTGCCGGAGCCCCCCAAGTTTTTATCATTCTGACAATTTGTTGCTGCTGCATCCCGCTGCAAAAGTTTTTCTTCACATTCCCGGACGTTGAAACTTCTTTTTTTTCCCTCCCCCAACCATAAGGTCAGCGGCCATGAGCATCATTCACGGCAACGTGTGCAAAGGGGGAACTTTGTCTTATCTTGAGGGTTCCTCCAACAACTGTAAAGAGCTTGGCTGTATCAAACAGAGATATTTTTCTCATCAGAGGTGCAGTCGAATCGGGCATCGAGCATGGCGTTGTTCCGGCACCAGGGTGATGAGATACATCATATAGAAGATCGAGAAGTAACGTATAGAAGTATATAGAGATAAATAAAACAAAGGGTGCGTTGTATCGAGATCAGCGTATGTAGTCGCCATCATTGAAAAACAACCTGAGTTGCAACGTTGCCGTGTCTGCTTGCTGTACTTGACATTTGGCGAAGCAGTCAGATCCTGACAAAAACAAGAACAACGTTGTAATAGACTTGTGAAGGCCTCAACAATTTCAGTGGCGGCCTCTTTTGACGCGTTCCACCAGCTCAGATCACCTCCGCGCTTCTTCCCTCAAGGTCCAGTCGCAAAAGTTGCCAGCCATGCATCAATTTGCCCAACATTGATCAATCTGGCACAGATTTGGACACACGATGGCAAGTCCACTTACCTGCGTGGAGGATCCACAGTCTGATCAACGCTCCTTTCCTCTCCCCCACCTTATGCCTCCCACTTATGGCCTCCTCCTCCATCAATCTGTCTAAAGCCCCATATAGCGTGAGAGGAAGGCTGATCGCGAAGGAGGCATGAACAACTCATTTGTCGAGATTAAGAAGTCAGGGAAGTAACTTATACAACCCTGGAGGCACCGTCAAGTGGGGGAATTTTTGCGCCGCGAGAAACATCGTCACAGGGGTTGGGGGGGGGGACAGTGACTGACTTTCACCGGAATAGACACAGTTCTTCAATGCGTGACCCATTCAATGTTGATCTCGGTGACGCCAGACCCCGCAGTGCAGGAGAGAAGAAAAAAACGTCAACTTGTTCTTTGGGCACCTCAAATGATCTCGGGGGGTAAAATCCCTCCATGTCGAGATGGATAAGAAGTCCGTAATGTATGTACATGCGATATGGCAGCCTCGGTACTTACAGACAGACAAGCCCGGAAGAAGAGGGAAAAAAGTCCAGAGAGGACTAGCCTGGAGGCGAGGGCATCTTTATTATATGTGCTCGCGTGTGCGTCAAAAAAAAGGGAAAGGGCAAAGACAGGAGATAGCAGTTGTGTGCGCGCGACTTCTTCTTCCTTGGGCGGAGAAGATCGAGCAATCTGCTAGCTGGAGCGTGGTGAAAGGGTTTTTTCTTGGCAGACAGATGCACCACAGATCTTTTTCCATGTAAAAAAAGGGGGGAAGCGGAGAAGGAAGGGTCGCAGCTATTTTTTTATCTAGTCCGCACTATATATAAACGCACATGTGACTAACAGAGGGGGGGGGGGGGGAAGGGCAGGAAAAGCCCTTTGTTGCCACCATTTTTCTTGATCTCGGCGAGGATCTCGGCGAGAATCGCGGCGGTGATCGCGGTGAGGATCGCGGCGGGCATGAGTCTATTGCCCTTTCTGACGAGTCCGTCTGACGAGAAGTGCTATTTAAAAAGCGAGCAGGGTCGATGGAGTTTGCCGGGTTTGCTCTGCTCTCATAAACAGAGAAAGGCGATGATGGAAGAAAGCGTTCGTTTACGTCTGTTCCTCTGCCCACGCGTCAACTATCAAGGCGTCGAGGACTCAAAAAAGCCCCTTAAGTCCAGTTTGACACGTCAAGTCCTTACCTTGTGTCAAGAGTGACGCGAAGATCAAGAAGTGCACGAGCTTCCCTCGACTCTTCTTCATCTTGCGCAACTGTTTTTCTTCACCGGCAGAATCCCTCTGTTCTCTGGAGTGAGGCTATTTTTCCTCTCTTGGCAGTCACCAGCTGAGGCAGAGCAACTTTGCACTTGTCACAACCGTTCCGGAGAGCTGAGGTCCTAATGAAAAAGCTGCCACTTCGATCGCGCACTCTGGAAATAGCTGACAGTTCAATTTGTGGCATACAAAACTCGGAGTCTTCGGAGAAAAAACCCCGACGTTTTGGACGCTTTTCTCGGACGCACTTTGTTGGCTCTTCGAAGCTCAATCGGCGAATGACGGCGCAAAGGCCGTTGGCCTCGCTCTCTCGGGCCACGAGAGAGAGCGCTCTTTTTTGGAGGGGCGCACGCGCAAAAGCAAAAGCACCCTTGAGATGAAAAGAAGGAGAAAAAAGGGTCCGTCGACGACGTCGTCGATGCGCCCTTGGACGGCTTCTGCCTGGAGGACCCGTCCATGAGGTCAGCCACATATGGTTCACACAAGACCATCCTTCTGTCCAACTGTCAGTGTCAGCTGAAAAGTCATCGGGACCTAGTATGTTTGTGCAGTAATCTAAGGTGCATGGCCTAAGAGCCACGGTGCTCATATCAGAAACAACATGTAGTGCAAGCATTCAGGCTTGTTTCTTTACAGCCTACAAGCCCTTGAAATTCGTGGGCAAAGTGGTCTACCTATGGAGAGTGTGGGATTAATCGGTATCGCGTCATCGGATCTATCGAGACCAAGTATATTCGACAAGGCATTTTTTGTCAAGGTGATGCTTTGGCCGATATTTCAAATACTTAAGTGCTCCTTTTTCAACTTCTCCTTGTGTTTTTTTTGGTCATAGACCCTCCCCACCCAAAAAAGCACCACCAAAAAGTGGACTTTTTTGCTGCCATTATACGGTTATTGCTGATGAGATCGCCGCTGTCACATTCGAGGGCGCCATTTTTTGACTGGAAACATCCAACATGACCAAACACTTGTGGGTTGACGGGAAACATTAGATGGTGAACCTCCCGAAGCCCTTGGTCTTCCTTGCCAAGATCACGGTGTGAGTGAGTGAGTCACCCAGACGACTCCAGTCGGGGATGGCGCCAGGCCGAGGCTGAACGGAGCTTCCCCCCCCCTCCCAGTCGCCCATGTTGATCTTGACGCTGTCGTCACAACCAGTTTCGACGTACCCTATAGAGCTGACCAAATGCCTGGTAATGAACTTGGACGAGTTCAACGTGACTTTAATTTTCTTTCTATGTATGCACTGTCCAGCCAGCATTTTCGGGACAAAGTCCAACCGAGGGAGCGCAAGAATGTGCGCGTTATAGTATGTAACGCACAGGATTTCTGCAGTCCTACAGCAACAACACTGAAGTTCATGCAGAGGACTTGAAATACGTACTTTGAGATGAGATAAAGCAAAAAAAAAAACCTTCGTCACAAGCCACACATAGCACAAAAAATCGTCCATGGAGCAACAAAGTCATGGATATTATCGGGGCAGATCTTGGTGTTTCGAGCTACTTAAGCTATGATTATATAGCTCCTTTGACTGATTGTGACCTGCAAAAGTCCGCCGCTACCTCAGCTTTGTCGCAGTCATCATCACTTCATGACTATGAGCTGGACCAGATACTGGACGAGATCCTGGAGGCGGAGACACAAGGCAGCCTCCTGAGCAAGAGTGAGGAGATCAAAGAAGAAAGTCTGGATTTCAACTCAGTCATTTCCCTAGACGAGCATGCAACTAGTCCTCGCCAACAGCAGGAGCAGGAGCAACAGCAGCAGCAGCAACAACAACAACAACAACAATCTGGACGACTGGATGCGAAAGGGTTCTCCAGCGACGATGACAGGTAACTGCACGTACACGCAGGATAATCTGTGCAAGTTGCTCACGCTGATGAGAGACATACCTATTTATTACGTACTTCTATAGATGTAGGAAAAAGGATAGTTGCGACGAGTCTTGGCTATACGAATCCTCTGAAAAGGTGAGAAAAGATAAGAAGTCGAGGCGTGCACGGAGGCGACCGTCTATAACTCTTGGGCGGTGTCCTGTCTGCGTGGACGGGGAATTGGTCAGCCACCAGCACTACGGCGGCCGCGCTTGCTACAGCTGTAGGGGCTTCTTCCGCCGAGCAGTGCAAACCGAGCATTACAAGGTCTTCTTGTGTGAGGGAGCGGGTGACTGCGTCATCAGGTCCAAGTCGAGGAAGAGCTGCAAGCTCTGCCGCTTCCAGCGATGTCGCGACCTGGCAGGGATGAGGGTTGGCCTGGTCATGACCCCGGATGAAAAACGGGAGAGGAAGCTGGGCTCGACCAGACGGCAGATGGAGATGGCGGTGAAGGCAACCTTGGCCGACGCCAGGCAGCAGGCCATGCTCTATCCCAAGTTTACCAGCGAGGAGAGGGCTCAGTTTGTACGACTCTTCTTGGATCTTCACTCCCACAACCACGCCAAGTGCTACGACTTCTTTGCGCAGCAGGAGAGCCACCTGAACGTATGCAAGAGCATAACGGTCGTCATGATGTCATCTTATTGCATCATACTAATTTTCATTGTAGTCTTTCGTCGAATTTTGCACTGAGGGCAAAAAGCCCTTCTCGAAAGGCTACATCCAGTCCATGTGCCGCCTGAACGAGATCACCACGAAGGCGTTCTGCTTCAACCTCCCAGAGATGGCGCAACTCTCGGTGTATGACCGGATGGAGATCATCGAGAAGAATTACAACCTCATTAACGGACTGCAGGTTCTTGCATGCATTCATACACTAATCACACCACCACGGATGTGGACATTGACAGTGTATGGCGTTAAAGTTGCTCTTCTTCATTCTGTAGGTGGCCTGGTTTCTGTCCGTCAAGGACTTTCCTCTCTACTTCCACGACTTTGTCAAGTTCGGCCAGCGCCACAAGCCCAACAGCCCGTCCATTTCTATCGTAGTGGACCGCCTCGAGCACCTCAGCATCCGTCAGGAGCGACGACTCAAGAACGTGACTGACTTCTACCATACGAGTGACTTGCTCAATCAGCACCAACAGGCATACAACCGCATGATGTCCTGGCTTCGCCGTACTCCTACGTCACGCGTTGACGACGTCCTAAACATCCTGCTCTCCATGATCATGCTATTTCATCCGGACGGCGCAGTCCACCTGGAAGACCGTGGCCAAGTGGAGAAGGTGCAGAACGTGTTCATCCAGGCGGCTCACAGATACATCAGCACCACTTACCCAGGAGAGTCAGCACTTCGGTTCCAGGAGGGGATGCGACTGGTCCAGACCGTCAAGTGGTTCAATGACATCCACGAGAGAAGGCTGGAATCGTGCGAACCAATCTAACTAAACAATGAGCTGCGTACAGCCTTGGATATATGTGCACAAGACACAGGGCGGAGCGGATTTCACGTTACAAAAGCAGGAGAACACCACACCTACGTATATACTTGGTTGAGCCATTAACGGACCCCCAAAAATCTGCTGTGTAAAGTGTGAAGACTCAACCTCTTTGAAGTATCGTACAAAGCTCTCCTCTACTGGCAGTCAGTAGGGGGAAAGTCAGTTTCTGTCTACCGGTATAACCTCATACTACTTTGCAGAGCAGATTTTTACGTTAACCTTTTTTCTCAGCTCATTGCTCCACTCTCGGGTGTTCAATCACCTTATGGTTGGTTCCAAATAAAACTTATATGAGACCCATGAGAACACAGAGAGACCAAGTCCAATTGGAGATATTATACAATCACACTGTTCTGCATAACAGGTCCAATATTCTTCGTTCACACGAAGTCAAGATGACGAATCATAATCACATCTACTGCTTGGCCCTGTTGACAGACCGCTTTCCTGTAACGGCCTGGAATCCGGTCTTGATGGTCTGCACAGAGCACCTGGAATGGCAGGTCATGCACTGCAGGAAAAAGAGCCTGGTCTCCTTGGCGAGGATCGTGTCGGGAGACCGACAGGTGTGACACGTCACATACTCCTTGATGTAGCGACGCAGGACGTTCTCGATATGCTTCTGCTGGAAGCGACCCTTGATGATCAACTGATTGCTGCCGTCGATGGCACCCACAGTACCCAGCTCGGCAGACAGAAAGGCGAGAAGGTGCTTGGGCTGTCGGTGGAGCCTGTAGGGAATAACGAAGAACTCATCGCAATGTGGCAGTGGACAAGGGAACTATAGCAGATGCATCATATAAGTCCCGTTCTCACATTTTAGCCATCTCGTTGAAGTTGACAAAGGCCGTCTTCTTCGTACCCACCCTCATGACCTGTGGTGGTCGCATGACGAACTTCTTCTTCTCTCCGGCCACCATCTCAGGGTTCTTGTCTTTCATAATGTTGAAGACTCGCTGCAGCAGTTCGTCGTAGGTGTAGTCACGATCGGAATCTACCCATGGATTGGCCTCAACTGCAACGAGAGAACAATAGTAACACAATCGTCACTAGGACTGGATCCAGATGCATGCCATGATGCATAATAAAGACGGTTGAGATCGAGCTTCTTTTTTTTTCTAGGTCCGCTCGAGTGAGTACGTACAAATTATATGAATAGCTTATATTAACTGCATATTGCATCAGTGTAAAGTAGGGCTTTATTTTCAGAGTTTTGAACCAATTTGATATGTCCAAGACCTTGTATTGTCCGAGAATGGGAGGGGGGTGGGGGCCTGAGGACAACGTCAAGTGATACGGATCAACACGAAGAAAATTAAGCCGAGGCACACTGATGCAATTAGAAATTGGACGCCAGGTTTTTGCTTTTTCATCAAAAAAGGGGTCAAAATTTCTGGTAGATGGAGTCACTCCTTGGGGGAATCAACTCCCAGAGGGTCTCATCAACGCTTGTCGGGTTAATTGCTATTGGCCTTTCATGAACCGTTCCCTTTTTTCCTCTGTATTTTGCACTGTTTTTGAGGTGGGGATGTGCTCAAACTGTCCCCCCTGTGAAATACACTATATTTCCCGCGCAATACTGCATATGTCTCAGGGACGCTGCAGTAAAGCGACTCTTTAAAACCCAGGTGCAGTAAAAAAACCCTCGGCAGTAAAGCAAAAATCTGGCGTCAACGCTTATACCACTCAGAAGCTCAAGTAAGCCTTCAGTGAAAAAGCAGTCACGCAAAGGACACCATCAAAGTGCGCTAGGGGAGAGCTTTCCACAGCTTGCCAGTCTAACAAAGAGGAGAAACTAGTATGCCATGTGTACTGTACAGTACAGTGTGCGGAAGCAAAATGTCAGTTGACTTTAGATTTAAATTTTTCATCTACGACAGTAGTGTTTCCTCAATTAGCTGTACATCCACAGAAGACAACAAATGTACACTGCAAATAACGAAGACGGAGCAAAAAGGCAACATGTTGCTGGTCGTCTTGACTGCCACATGCCCATCGACACGATCATCACCATCATCGATGACTAATACTGAAGGTGCTCACATAGAGAAATACGTGAGGAGCAGCCATACTAAGTGTAGAAGCTGTGTACTTCTTGTCACTGCTTCATTCCTTTCAGATCTTGCTCGCTGCCTACCCGTTCATACAGTCGGAAAGCTCGACGTTTTGCTTCCGCACGCTGTACAATAAGCATTCACACCAAGGTACTAAGCACATTTAAGTACACTTCCTTCATACGCGTAGCAACACAGAACAAGCACGTAACCTTCCGAGGGTAGTGTGCAACTACCGTATGTATTCAATAAATAATCCACCATAGTGGATTGATTTTCGACCCCCCCTCTGCAGGAGTGGATGAAGGTGGCGGATATTCAGACGCAACAGGGCAATAAGGGGATTTAAAATTTTCTAAATTTGTCCGAATCCCCTTCTGCTTGGGATGGCTTCACCTTCTATGGGGTGGCGAATTATTCGTCAATACGGTAGGTGCAGCATGTAGGCACGTAAGTATGGAGAACACTACTGTACTGTACGTCCTGTATGTCCACTACGGGCTCGCCCCGGTGCGCCAAATTCAGCACGAGCAGTACAAAAAACGTAGAGTAGTGCGTAACGTAGTGCTTGCAGCACTTGAGTACACGAGCCGTGGCAACCATACAGAAGCTCAGGTCGGTGCACCAATGCACAATGCACTGCAAAAGTTTTAGCTCAAAAGTTTGAAGTGAAACTCATCAATAAAAACATTAACTTTTAACTCGTGCGAAGCAAACAGGTAGCAATACAAAATGAGTGCAGAGCTAGATAGATATATGGATAGAGGTAGATAGAGAGATTAACGATGCAAAGTCTGAAAAGAGAGACCACGAAGCTCTCGTTCTTACCGGTCACCTCCTCAGCGGGCTGGACGTCGGCGGCTGATTAGAAGTGAGTGTGTGCGGGATCAGGTTAGCTCAGGGATCTTGCGTGTTAACGTAACATTACATTTAGCACAATGGGGAATACATGGAAACCTTGGCCAAGGGAGACACTCGCGCGCAGGCACGCACACACAAGCACGCCCGGACGAG
>JAAUXU010156352.1_pt1 | contig 12678 bp, 14 predicted proteins | sample 7278151 | NCBI WGS metagenome assembly JAAUXU01 (sample SAMN14350113, study PRJNA611818) | marine sediment metagenome | isolation source: surface marine sediment (1.8m) | place: French Polynesia: Moorea | collected 2018-08 | reverse complement strand
GGGCCCCTTTCTTTGTAGGTGAAAACGGCTCCTCGGGGGGGGGGGGGAGCAAATTTAAGGGGAGGGGGAAAGAGTCGTGCCCCTGCAGTGTGGTGACCTACTAAAACGGGGTTTTATATCTTTTTAGGAATGATTTTTTGGGCAAAAGTTAACACGAAAGAAAATTGTGACTTAATGTTTTTGGCTCTTCTGAAGAATCATCAGTGCTGGAAAATATGCGGTTTTGGGGCCACAAATGTCACTTGTACGCGATTTTTAAGGCATTTTGGTATGTGAAAATTATGTTAATTTTTGCGAAAACGTGATTTTGGGGAGAGACAAGAAGTTATATGAGGCACATTTTATGTGGCAACAATTCTTTATCGACTTCTTTCTCTTCCTGACATCACGCTCGACGCAGACGCGTGAAAGTATGAGTTGCAGTTGCACAGAGTTGCACGAACGATTGCACTTTAATGAGAAAGTGTCATGCAAAGCTAAATCGATATGTGGGCACACAAAATGTGACCGTGCGGGCCTTGAACAGGCTGCAGTTGGGGGGCTGACGGAGCGAGGACGCTTATTCTTTTTGGCACACTCGGTGAGCGTGAAATTCTGATTAACGGTCGGCTTTCCAAGATGCATGCCAATGGAGGGGGGGGGAGAGAAACCCCCAAGTGTTGACCCTTCAAGGCCCCAATTGCCTTGTCTGGTTGGGCCTATCCCTCATAATAAGGTATTAGGTTTTAGAGGGTTGACTTGAGAGATTTGCGGCTCTTCGAGATGAGTCTCAAATCTCCTTATTCTACGCACACTGGCGCTGGTCTAGTGGACCGACGAGATCCGCCATGTTGTTTTTCACCTCTCAAGGTGAAGATCAAATCTTCTGAGTCCACCCTGTGCCATGGTGTGTTTGGTTGCACGGGGTGGCCCAAGGAGATTCGCTATATTGTTTTCGACGTGACCAGCTGCTTGGTCCACCCTGTCTGCTCAGTAAAGCAAAGAGAAGCTTTTACCCATAAAAAATCTTGGTGCTCGGTAGAAAAATTTTTTTGGGTTCTTTCAGATGTCAAATAACTCAAATTTCTCTCTCTCTCACAAACACGCACGCAGGCAGGATTTATCTCTCTCTCTCAGGCCTCAGTGGTGGACAAAATATCGCAGACACTCAACGAATTTTTCTAATGTGGAAAAGAAAAAAATACATTTTGCCTATGGATTGTATCAAAGTTGTTGTTCTCAATCCTGTGATCTGGGCACAAAAGGTCGGCGCGATGTCTGACAAAGGACTGAATTTGTGATCCTCAAAAAAGGGCCACCGTCTGGCCTTACAAAGGCCACGTCTTCCTCACCGAGCAAACTTAGGTCATCGTTAAGAAAAATCACACATTTTGGACACGTCATTGATGGTGCTCAAAAAGACTTCATGTCACAATGGATGACATGTTTATTTTCTTCGTTTTGTATAAACAATCTTTAATTTTGTTTACAGTTTCGGGCGTGTCTCTGATCTACCCGACGCTGCCGCTGGACGGTGGCAGCGGCGGCGGCAGCGGCAGCGGCAGCGGCAGCGGCAGCAGTAGCCAACTCAAGGGCGGCCGCGACAGCGTCAGCAGCGTCGCGGCAATCCTTGCCGAGGACCACGACCGAGATAAGGACGACGGCGGCGGCGGCGGCGGCGGCGGCAGCACAATCACTCTCTACGGACACGCCGCCGCCGACCCGCCGCCGCCGCCGCCCAGCTCGGCGGCCGATGGCGGCGGCGCTGAGCGGCCGTCCCCGGACGATGGCGGTGCTGGCGGCGGCTTGACGGACATGGCGGCCATTCTGGCTCAGGTAGAAGCTTCATTTAGCTACAAATTACCCAATTTCGGGTCATTTAACCCACCCATCTTTCCACCCACCCTTCCACCCTCCACCCGGCCCGGTCCGGCCCGGCCCGGCCCGGCTCAGCTCAGCTCAGCTCAGCTCAGCTGATCGGCCCCGGGGTGCCAGGATCCCTTTTCTCCATATTTTTATGGTTCATGCTGTAGTGCCAAATTGCGGGCTTTATAGGAAGAGGTGCAATTAACTTTTTCCCCTGCTGTTTTCCGTGACTCCGTCTAATTGATTAGCGCCTCTATCTCGGTTTCTCGGGATAAATTAGCAGCAAGCAAAAAAGAATGGAGGCCCTAATTAGGCCCGGGCCCCAAAGACTGACTGACCCATCTGACAGTGTGAGCCGCAAAAGCAGCCGGGCCGGGCCGGGTGGGTGGGGTGGCGCGTTTCTTCGCGGCTCACACGTCTCATTGTTAGAGGTGCTTTTTGCATTAGTGTTATTGCCATCTCAGGCCGGGTTTGCAAGTTCTGGCACTAAATATGAGCCAGGTTATGAGATGGTCAAGTAGGGTAGAGGCCATAAATGTCAGACCAAGATGCTTGCTGGTCACTGATTGAGATTTTCCGGCATGTTCGAACAAGTACATTTTTTACATGCTAACAGAAAAAAGAATCCCCATAGGTAGTCGAAAATTGCTCTTCTGGGATAAAGTCGACAATTTTGCGAAAAATGTCAGTAGAAGAAATGTTTGGCAAATGTTTGACTAGATTGAGCACATGGTCACTAAGTAGAAATTGTCGTGAATCGTCAGAAACGTACAAACTTTCATTTCATTGTGACATTCTGCAAGTCAACATGTACAGTGTGGACTATATTTATCTGTCGGTCCAGACTCGATTGAAGTTAGCAACTCTCATCATGCAATGTGAGGACGAAAGAAAAAGAATGCACTGCCAGCGGGACCCAAGTTTTCCGCTGCCCAGGAATATCCCAAAGCCTCAGCAAGGACCAAAAGCCTTGCACCTTGGACAGGAACTCTGGTTTGGCCGTCAGGACTGATCCATCCCGAGGTGTCTTCAGATGTTGGCACAAAAGGCTACCTGTGACATTAATTACAGATCAGACTGCGGACATTCTGCAAGTGTTTCTTCCCTCATGAAGCCAAAGACAAGTGCCAATGAACTGAGGAATGCGCCTCCAAGCATTCAAAAACATCAGTGAGCTCAGTCAATGCAGTCAGGGCTTCCTGGATGTGGACTGAGCAAGTGTGTTGAACATCATTGGACATGTTTGCAGCATCTCTGCTGCTGCGGGAGTAGAAAAAGAAGGTCTCATGCACTTTTTTCTTGCAACTCATCCTTGCATTCTTTCTTTTGACACCTGTTTTCACCCTCCATGTTCCCCCCCTAAATGCCCCCCCCCCCCCCCGACCACCTACTCCGTGGGCTCTCCTGTTGACCTCCCCCTGTCCCCTCTAACCTTGCCATTTGTGACGATTCACACTGTACATTTTTTACAGTCCTATAGAAGACTCAAGTCTTGCTCGGGGGCTCCTAAAAATAGCCCAGGCTCAATGTGAGGATCTCTATTGTTTCAATTAGGGCCCAAACCCTCTGCTACTGTCCGGGTGGAAAGAAAATTTGTGAAACATAGTAAATCCGTCGCCCCGAGGAGTTTTTTTCCCTGGGCCTTGGAAGTCCTAGACCAGCATAACAACTGCACTACTGTGCGTAATAAGGGGTTTGGAAAGGAAAAAAATAGGGCAGCCATGAAGTTTTTAGGGGGGATGACATAACTAATTATAGTTGAGGGGTATGGTGCCCATGCTCATACTTTGCTCATGTATGGACAAGTGGGGCTCCCCCCTGAGGGGACTTGGTGGTGTACAAGAAAAGAGGGGGAGGCCTAGATCTGAGCAAATTTTATCATGTCAATTCAATGATGGAGCTTTTAACGCTTTGTTCTGCTTAGGCTGTGAAGAACGAACCCGAGGATCTGACCGGGGGCCATCACCGGCGAGGCGAACACGACCCGGAGGGGACAGCCGTGCAAGGGTGAGTGAGGAATATTTAATATTATGCGTGATGGAAGAAAAGTGGTGTGGAAGGCTTCAATTTTGAACTTTTCAATTCAGTACCACGCGTACAATGAGAGGTGCGAATCGACCACTTCATTGGAACACCCTGTTTGCACGCTGCACTCACTCAGGAGGAGCCAGTTGTTGTTCGTTCGCTCTGCCCACAACGCTGCAACTTTGGGCAGTCGCCCAGAGGAATACGGCAGTTTCGGTCCCAAGTGTGTTTTTGGGCATGCCCATCTCTGCCACAGATCTCCTATGGGGATCTGATCGAGCCTTCGGGTCAATTAAGACCTTTGCTTCGTGTCGCTCGGCTCTGATTGCCAAATAATCCTTATACCCACTTCCTCCCTCCGCCCCCCCCCCTCCCGAAAAAAAATCCGGTCCGAAAAATCCGATTTTGTGCCCAGATTCTTTTGTTCCTTCTGCCCGTCATGATACAATCTCTATTTTTGTGTTGCTTTTATCTACGAACGAACGTGCGTAACCAAAGTTTATTCGATTTTTTTTTTATTTTTATTTTGCCTGAGATTTTCCACATCCAAGCAGGGGATGTGTGTAAATTCCGAGTCTCAGATCGCTTCGCTTCTGTCACGTATGAGCCACGAAAACCCAAAAAGATTTTGCTGCGCTCTTTTCTCTCAAAATTCGCATGGTAAAAAAGAAGTTCTGGGAAAGAGCCTGATGTCATCATACCTTTGCAATCCTTCTCCTCTCTGTGCGCCACAATAAATGATGCCAATAAGTCATTCAAAGTATGTCAAGTGCAATAATTTAGATGCTACCTCGCGACTTCCTGAAGGCGCACTCGCCCGAGCGAATTTGCAGCCCGGCTGCGGCCACAGACGAGTGCAAATCTGTGGACAAAATCTGCTTAGTGTGAGCGCGTCTTCAGCCTCGGCCTGAGGAGTCTTTTGGGTCCCCACGAATTGATTGATTGTCTTTGAACTAACGACCCAGAGAGCCCATATTTGGCCGTCCCCCCACTGATAAAGAGTGGCTGCCACTCCAACATGATAGAAAATAGATGTCCGGGGCTGTTGGAAGGGAAATGACAACGTCTCGAGGCCGATTCCAAATCGGACAGTCATTGCAACGGCTCCTCCGGGTGCAAAACCCCGGATTCTGTGGAGGCACTTTTGAAATAGGAAAAAAAAGAAATGAAATCGAACATGTCTCTTCTTCTAGGCTGTCTCCGACCTCTGCCGCGCACTTGCTGAAGGAGGTGACCTCCTCGCCGTCGCTGTCCCTGAAGGCGCCGATCATCACCAGTAGCACCGCCAGCGGCGGCCTCGGCGGTGCCCCCGCGGCACACCACGTCCACCCGGTGGTGGTTTCCACACCGGACGGTGGCCATGTCGTCCTCAGCAGCGGCGGTGGCGGCGAGATCGTGGCCACCGAGGCGGCGGCTGCGGCGTACGCTGGTGGGGACTTTTTCGACGGCGGCAGCCGCGCCATCTATGCCAGCGCCAGTGGCGGCGGGGGTGCCGTCGTGGCCGTGACGGCGCCACCACCGCCACCGCCACCCAGCACCGCGCCGCCGGGCGACATCTACCACGAGTTCGGCCGCGGCGGCGAGCCGCACGCCGCGGGCGGCGCCCCTGCCGGCGCATTCGCGCCCTACACGTACAAGACGAATGGGCAACCGGCGCACCTCAACTCGCCTGACTCAGGTATTGGCGACCCGTCTAATGTACCCAGTAAGTTAAGCCCCAGTTACATTTTGCGCTTTTTCTTCGTAGCGACTTACTTAAATGATTACTTAAAAATACTCTCGTCCTGCAGCAACGCCCGTTGTCGGCGCACCTGATCCCGTCCCGGCGCCCTTCGACCAGTACCCCCACTCAGACATTCTGGGCGAGATGGCGGGGGGTCCGGGCGGGCCCCCGGGGGGTCCTTTGGGTCCTCCCGGAGGCCCTCTCGTTGGAGGCAACCCAGGGGGTCCCAATCCGGGTGGACGAAGATCCTGGCAAGACTTCGGCCGCCAGAACGAGGAGAAGGTCAACATCCCCAAGGTCTACAGCCCCTATGGATTCCGGTGAGTGAGTTAGGCGAATTTGCAAGTAGATTCGCAAGCCGGACTCAAAGTCACGGCTCTTTTTCCACTCGTAAAACCACAAATAAAATCTTCGGCATGTTTTTCTTGAGTTGTCTAGATGTGCCTATCAAGGCCCATCCCTCTTCAAGAGAAAAATGCGCATTTTTTCTTCCCATTTTGCGGGAATCTGAAGAATCTTTTGAGATGGACACCAACGGCCGCCTCCGGATTTTCGTTACTGATGCCTCCATCGTGATCATTTCTTACACAACCAAGAATTCCGTCATTTTTTGTTTGTTTTTGCCTTTTAGGTACATTTTGGAGACTCCCACGTCCTCGTCGGTGAGGAGGGAGGACGACAAGATCACGTACGTCAACAAGGGCCAATTCTACGGGATCACCTTGGGTGAGGAAGCCATACTGGAGCCTTTGCAACTGACACACACGCACGCACACACGTACACAAGCGCAAAGTACACAGTTGAAAAGTTGGTACTGAAGCAAGAATCGGGAATTTCCGTGCAGACGTCCATAAGATTGTGGGAAGAAAGTTGGGTCAAACAATTCTGACTGCACAAACAAACCAAATTCTGGCCACTCCCAAGTGCTGCGGAGACCTCAGCAGAGACTCCTCCCTGTGTTAAGATCTTACTCCGCGCGCGCACACACTCAAACGCACGCGCGCGCGCACGCATTCTCCAGTCATCATTAACATTATCTCTCTCACTCATAAACATTTGCCAATCAGCTGAGGCGGGTTCTGCCTTCCCGCCCTCTGTGTGCGTGCATGCGTGCGAGCGTGCGTGCTGTTGCTTGTTATTGAGATGGCAGCAACAGCAGCAGCAGCAGCCGTCGTCTCACGCAACAATGACACAACAGCAAACCAAATGTGACGGGAGGGAGGTGCAAGGGAGAGTTACCCCCTTCTTCCTCCCATTCCCTTCCCTTTCCCCCCCTCCCTTGTCTATGAATGGTTGCATGTCAAGAGACGAACTGACAAGACATGGGTGCCCAAAAAAACATACAAATTTTGGGCCACTCACACACAACTATCGCTTGGCAGATTTATGTTAAGTTTTGGACGGAAAACACTTCTTCTCTGACCGGCCCGATACATGAGGGGAGGGGGGGGGGCGCTGAGGGCTTATCCGTTGACATTTGAGCCTTTAATGTTGTTGAATTCTTCCCACAGCTGCTGCTGCTGCTTTTGGGGGACATAAATTAGGCGATTAAAAATGGCTGGAGAAGATGCAAAGAGACAGCAGGGTGAAAACAGGGTCAGGTGCTTTGGTGGCGTTGCGATAGGGGGTCATTGCAGGTTGCCAAATTCTCTTATCGATCTCTTTAGATTAGTCAAGATTTAAAAATGACCTCATTTCTCTTTTAGAATACGTCCCGGATCCTGATCATCAACTCAAGTCACACACAGTCAAGTCTATCGTTATGCTCGTGTTCAGGTAAGGATGTCAGCAAATTCATTTTGTGTTTGACACATCAGACGTTAAAATAGAGGCAAAACTTTTTTTTACGCTATGACTCTCACCAGAGCAGCTTGATAGCGTTCTGTGCACCAGACGATATCAAGCTGTCCATCCAAGTGATAACAGAAGTGTAAAAGAAACCGTAGTTTTTGTCGAACATGAAGGTTCCTTTTGCGCAGTCACCCTTTACACCAGACAATTACAGTAATTTCAGCTACTAATGCCCCAAGAAGTCATCTCGACAAAGCTTATTAAGTATTATCAGTGCTTCAGAAGGAAAGGACCCCGAAACTGCGTGAAAAAAGTGAAATGTGTGAAAAAAGTAACTTTTTGCTCAGTCAGCATCTTTGCATCTTTCTACTTGTTTCACCCACTCTCGGGGCTGGAAAAGTGGATGCGTAGAGAGAAAGGTTCTATTTGTCGCTGGCTACAAAGTGATTGCACGCCTGATGATCAAGTCATTCATTACCCAGTAAAGTCAAGCCATAGGAAAAAGGAAGAAATTTGAATAAAATAAAGAGATCTCCTCTGGACATGAATTGGTCAAGAATGATGACATGAGCGTCAAGAGCTGATTGTTCCAAACTTGCGTTGTTAGAAACGACACTTTGACTTTCGTCTTTGAAACAACTTCGAGTCAGGACAAAGTGAGCATGATAGACAGAGTTGAGAAGATACCATATCTTTGGCTCACCCTGTACATTTTCCTGCAGGGAAGGTAAAACCCAGGAGGAAGAGATGAAGGCCTGGAATTTCTGGCACCACAGACAACACTCTGTCAAACAGAGGATCCTAGATGCAGACACTAAGAACTCGATGGGTGAGGAGACTATATGAAGCCATATTTTTGTCCAGCCCATAAGTGGACTAATTTTTATCCTTGGCGTGGGTGCAGGACTGGTTGGGTCCATTGAGGAGGTCAGCCACAACGCACTCGCCGTCTACTGGAATCCTCTGGAGTCCCCGGCCAAGGTGAACATCGCCGTACAGTGCCTGAGCACGGACTTCAGCACCCAGAAGGGGGTCAAGGGACTGCCCTTGCACGTCCAGATCGACACGTATGAAGATCCCAGGGACTGCCCTGGGGGTCCGGTCTTCCATAGGGGATACTGCCAGATCAAGGTAAGCTGCGAATGGATCTTTGAAATATTTTACTTTTTCTTTTGCTGCTGAACGGTATTGCCATGGTGACAGCAGCATTGACCCATGCGTGATGCATACGAACAATGTGAATGCTGTTGGCATTGCTGAATTGGGACGAGAACTTGTGGACATCCAATTCACCTGCTCTGCATATGTGTAGTGTGCATTGGAGAGGATTGCGTCCGAAACCTACCTATCCTACCTGGAATCACTAAGGGCTCCATCATCAAGGAGTAGGACAACCTTTGTCCGAGCTCGATAAGGCACCTTCAGCTTATGATGAGGCCGTCTTGAAGTCAAACCCTCCTAGACGTCAAGTTTAATTTGGAGGTCATTTAATTTCAGCTTTCCATTTCCAGTCAGTCACCAACTTGTGAGTGAAATGAGCTCATCTTTACATGCAGCAATTAATTAGCCATGCACGGGCAAGCGTCCCAAAAGAAAGTCTCTAGGATCCTTTGAGTCTGTGCAGCCATCATTTAGTTTCAGCGGCCAAGACTGCTAGCAAGGGTGTCAAGGGGGCTCCTAGTAATGGCTCATGACAAAGGAAGAGCAGCAATGAAGACTTCATGGCTGAGTTCTAGACTAGAACTGAGACTGACCCCTCCATCTTGATGTACCAGCATTCACAAGGAATCGGTGTCCCCATCTCCACAAGCACAGGAGGTGGCGAAGGACTTGGATGTGAAGCCATTTGCCATACCCAACATGACACCCAGATGATGGTCCTTGGGGTGATCTGCTCCGATGGACAGATGCCATCATTCCTCTTTGACCACCAGAGGTGGCCATTGAGTTGGTCACGAGAGCTTACATTGACCAACATGAGCACTAGGGAGCTCTGAGGTACCACATCCTCGAGAGCAACTACTTTCCAAATGATGGCTATGTGCGGCAGCGAGACAGTGCATAGCACCACACAGTGGCCAACGTCCAGAAGTTCCTGGAGGACACGATACTTGAAAGTGGTTCGGCTTCAATGATTGAAATTCTTGTTAGGTCACCCTGCAGTTGGGCAAGTTGTAGCACTTGCCTGGGAGTGAACAGAGCTTACATGTGATGAAGTTGGCCTTGACCTTGGTCTCCCAGCCATCATACAGCCATCTCAATCTGAACCGAGCGAGATGGTGAAGCTGTGGCACATACGTGGCTCATCAAGACCAGATGGAGGCAAGTTGCAATGACCACAATCATTGACTGGCCAGACTTTGGTGCTGTCTTGATTCTACACGGCTCATTCTCCCTGCTGAGGAATTGGCCAGGGGTATCTCTTGGGTATCCCTCTCAGCGTGACCTGCTTCTTTTATAGTTGCAATGCCAGCCTGGGTGTTGTCGTCCAGGGTCTTGGCCATGGAGCGGCTGAGGATGTCCCTTGGTTGGGTGAATGACGGACTAGAATGAAAAAGGAACGACTTTTCGACGAATCCTCAAGACCTCTCTCTGCTTACATTGAGTGCATGGAGGACTTGGAGAGCCTGAGGGCCTTGAAAGTGGCCACACAGCTATGCCACTTCGACTGACGAAGACCATTTGGCAGGGACTGTCAGATCTCATCACATCTCAATTGAGCCCAGATGCTCCTGATGTGAGTCTGGATGTACGTGAAAAATTCCGGATGTATTTGAGTGACCCCGTCCAGCGTCATCGAGATTCACAGGGAAAGGAAGCTGTACTGTCAAGCCTGCACTGAAACAGTGTAAAGTTGTCCGAGGTGTCAGCTACGATTTGTCCAGTGATGCAGGCCCCGAAGCCGGTGGAGCAGCTCCGGCATGACGGAGTATCGCAGGTCCTGCCTGCACAACCACCCTCGACGCGCCAGTGCACATACCGGTATGTCTGTCAACGGTGACAGTCGGGTCCGGATGTCACTGAAGGCTCGACTTGCCACAGCTGGCCAGCCGGCCAGCCAGCCAGTCAGCCAATCCTCAGTTGGTGACGCAGTTGAAGAAGTTGCTCTGCTTCTGGTTGCAGGTCTTCTGCGACAAGGGCGCCGAGCGCAAGGCTCGGGACGAGGAGCGGCGCGCCAGCAAGCGGCGCATGACGACGACTGGAAAGCGCCGCCTGGACGAGATGTATCACCAACCGTGCGAGAGGTCCGAGTTCTACTCCATGCAGGACCTGAACAGGCCGCCGGTCTTGTTTACGCCCACCGGAGACCCGGACAAGGCTGCAGTCGACTTCGGCACGGAGCTGCCAAGGTGAATTTTGCAAACCACGTGTCCAGATGCATTTATTGATGAGATCCGTGAAAAATCCAGCCCACTTTCTTCCCCTGATTTGCCAATTTTTTTGGATGAAGTTGAAGGTAAGAACTTGATCCTACCTGTGGCAGACAAATTGATGAAAGGGTTAGGCAACCAAAGTTAGGCTCAGTTATGCGTGATTATGGCTTGCACAAACTTATGTCTGCCCGTCTGTCTCTCTGTCGAGTTTGCTTCGCTCGTCTGATTGATTTTACCTTCTGCTTTAGCTTTTACTCCTCTCGTTCGACTCCTCCGGACCCCCTGCTCAAGCTGAATGGGAACCCTGGTGATCCTCACGGGCCTGAGCCGGTCTCTCCACATCATATAGTGAGTTCCAGTACAAAATGAGCTGTCTCAGCCAGAGAAAAAGGTTTCCTGCTCTTATTGGAGAGGAGAAGAAAAAAAAAGTAGACAAACCTGCATTAAAATTCAAGTTTCCCCAACTTTTGCGCCCCAACTTGTTGGGCAACTGTCTGACCAGGGGTCTGCCACTGCAGCGTCCAGGTGGAAAATGTGGAAAAACCTGCACGTACCAGATATTCTCTCACATTTGCGTACAACTTGTTCACCAAGGATCCAAACTGCATTCCTCACAACGGGCAACAACTGACTTCCCTCGCTCCCCCCTTCCCCCCATCCAAAAAATAACCAGATTTCAGAGTCTTTGAGTCATGAGGGAATCCCTGTGGAGTTTGTGCCTGTAACATTGAAGCAAAGAAATAACAGTGTTGAAAAATAAAACCTTTTATAGCACGAGGCATGTCCATTCCCTCCATTTCCCTTTCTGGAATTTTAAATTTTACTGTCTGCTGGCTTCCCACTTTTCTCGGGGCCCATTTGACCACTCAGCGTGTTGTGACCCGCAGTAATTCAGAGGGTCGGCGTGCATAAGGCCCATCCGCACAGGGTGTGTCTGCAAAAGCGCGTTCATCCTCGATCGCCGCGTTCTTGGCGGTTCACCCTGTACCGAGGAAGAAAGAGTCTTTGACCCCCTCAACGTTGTTGCTGGAAGCTGCAACAGAATAATATGAGGGAAATCACGTGCGCGCGCGCATGACAGGGCAATTCCTGCGCAGTGACAAATAGTCTCTCTCCACACGCACACACGCGCACACACATGGGGAGAGCCATTCATCATGCCATTATGTACACTTAAGAGTCAACCTTTGGTCACAAATGAAGAGGCTATGACCCTCTCAAGTCCATACCTCTTTTAGTACGTGGACCAAGGAAACGTCTAAAGGACTGTGAGAGTGACAAAAAAGCAGCAAAATTAATGCATCTGATGGACTTTGCCCATAAAATGGGCATCTAATGAGCGCCGCCCGAGGAATTTTGGCTCTGCTGCTTGTTGGGAGGAGGGGGAGGGCGGGGAGAAGCTAAATGAAGCCAAATAAGTTGTGACCAGATTTTGGTCCCTTAAAATTTCATAGAAATTTTATAGGAACCATCCCTGGGTCTCCACTAAGTGTGCAGTAAAAATGTGCTTCATAGAGCTGGTCAAAATGTGTGCAACTGAATCAGATTATTTGTGACTAAACTGTGGATGCCCCATTTTGATCTCTCTCTTTCTACGCATTGGAATGAAAAAAGTTTTCACCTGTGAAGATTAAAACACAAAAAGCCCAGAGACAAGGATCATTCCTCTTTTCTGCTCCCCACATTTTCTTTTTTTTTTCCTCTGGTGGCCCTCGTTGCTTGGCCCTGGCTGGTGCTTCTGGGCAGCCCTTGTCAGGTCAGCTATTACCAGCCCTCCCAGCCCTCTCAGCCCTTGTCAGCCTTTGAAGTCCCCCGCGTGGGGGGGCCGCCCCCCCCCCCCCCCCCCGCGCGCGGAGGGGAGGACGTGCGGGGAGGGGGGGAGGGGGGAGGGTGGGGGGGGGAGGGAGGCCGGGGGGCGG
>JAAUXU010017969.1_pt1 | contig 12678 bp, 14 predicted proteins | sample 7278151 | NCBI WGS metagenome assembly JAAUXU01 (sample SAMN14350113, study PRJNA611818) | marine sediment metagenome | isolation source: surface marine sediment (1.8m) | place: French Polynesia: Moorea | collected 2018-08 | reverse complement strand
GCTCAACACTTGGATGTTGATCAGCTCAACATTAGGATGAGGGTCAGTTCAACACTTGGATGTTGATCAGCTCAACACTTGGATGTTGATCAGCTCAACACTTGGATGTTAATCAGCTCAACATTAGGATGAGGGTCAGTTCAACACTTGGATGTTGATCAGCTCATACTAAGGATTCCTGCATTACTTGTCCATCAGCGGCACAGATGCAGTTTGAGATATCATGCCCCAAATCATCCCCACACCTCCCCAGCCCATGCCTGGTCTTTGTGAAGACCACGGCTCTCGAGGTGAAGCGGCCTTCCCGCTTCCTGAGGTGCTCCGAACCAGCCTCCACTCGTTATTTAAGGCCTTGACGACCCAGCTTCTTAGCAAAACTTCACAGGTTTTGCATTAACCAACACATCAATACCCTGATCCACTTGATCGTGGTGGCGTCGACCTTGGGATCTTGCACATTCTCTGACGTCTGTGACCTTAAAGTGGCCTTGATTTGCGCGTGGTGGCTTCAAAGTAAAGGCTCAGCTCGGGGCAGATCGACAACAAACACCACACTTCTCTGCCAAAGACATTCTTTCTTCGATCAAATGATGGGAAACTACGTATCCATTTATGCGGAGTCCACTGTAACTGAGTTACAGGCGAGTTCTTCTAACCTTTACATTCGGTTGCTTTGTGCTCACCACATCGATTTCTGGTCATGAAGGAACCCTTGTTTCTGCACATTAGGCAAGCTGGGAAGTGTCTCTATGCTATGGTCGTCCATAATCGTGGAAACATGACTAAAAAAAGATCCAAATCAACGAAGAAGACAGTTTAGGAGAAGAAAAGATCAGCTTTCTAGGTGTTTGGTGGCATCGATATCCATTGTGACACCCGTGTGATCCAGTCTGAAGTTGTCTCGCAGAGCATAGTCAGACTCTCCCTCTTGTAACGTATCACGATGAACAGATGTGGTTACTTCGGGGAAAAAATCATTCTTCCAACCATCATATTTGTCTTTGTCATATTGGAGGAAAAAAAAAAGATCCACCGTACAAAAAAAAGAAGAAATGATAACACGGTGAGAGAGAGCGAGAGCGAGAGAGATGTCTGCACGCAGGAGCTGCGTACGTCAGCGTTCGTTGTTTGTCCCGGCGTGCGTGCGTGCCTGCGTCAGTGCGTCACTGTGCGTACGCATCCGACGTCGTCGTTGTCGGCGTCATCGACGACGACGACGACGACGCACACGCACTCGCAGGACCAGCAGTTGTAGTCGCACGAGCAGCGAAAGTCTTTCAATCAGTCGCTCACGTGCTCTCGAAGGAGTGGAAGCTCTCGTTGGCGCACGGCACAGAGCAGTCAGTGGTGACGGTGACGCAAGTGATGAGTGTTTTGACTGCGCCGACTGAATTATTCGGGTAAGGAGAGAGAGCGGGAGAGGAACAACAACAAAAAAAGAGAAACGCTTTTTTGAAAAAAAAAAATTTCTTGTGCAAATTGAAAAAATAAACCACCCTTCTGTGAACAAGGGCAAATGGAATCCTTGACCGTGACTAAAATGCTGAATTCGTTAAGACTATAACTTACTATGACTTACATGACTGGTGAAGCGAAACAATATTTTTTGTGCCAATACCACTGGACTCTTCCTCAGTCTCGGAAGGACATTTTACCGTCTTCCCCGAGCACAGGGTGTATCAAAATTGATGCTCCCAGCCCCACCCTCCAACCCCCGCTCGAACGTGCTCCGTCTGTATCTCAAAAGACAGGGTTGCCAAGGCGGGGCCCCCGGGTACCTGCTCCGTCTGTTCCTGAACAGACAGGGTTGCCAAATCGTTGAGCGGACTCTCAAGAACAAGGCAATTTGTCAGACTGAACGGCCAGAGGTAAAAAAGGGGGGATCCGGCTGCCCTGGCCAACAGCTAATCCATTTTGTTACACCCTGTACAGGCCATAATGAACTGTACGACACGGCGTGCGTGCGTGCAATTACCCTGATTTTGAACGAGTTCCCGCAGTTTAGTTCCAGTCTGCGCTGGCTGCGCTGCACTTGATGGCAGCACTTTTTTTTGCACTGAAAATTTCAACACTGTACACAGAAGAGGAGTGAAAACCTCCTCACGGAGAAGAGGAAGAAATGATAGGAAACTTGCTCGTCATTTCTGAACCGAGACACGTTAAATAAAGGGGGTCTGATGGGATTCTTGTGTGGAAGCTTTCAGGGCCTTCCAAAAGTTGGTTTTTGCAAGCACGGCCTTTATAGTTCTACTCTCAGTTGTTTCATCTCTCAGTTGCTTGAATGTACAAAAGACCACAGATCTCAACGGATATTGAGCACCTTGGGGTGGAAGAAAGTTGGTGAACTCAATTTCACTACACAAGCAATCTTTTCTTCTGCTGCCACGATTTTTTAAGCCGCGTCAAACAAATGAAAAATTGGTGTTCTTTCTTTCTTATGGTTTCTTCTTCCTCATGGTTTTTCTTTCTGTCTTTTGGTTCCTTTCTTTCTTATGGTTTCTTCTTCCTTGTTTTTTCCTTCCTTCTTATGGTTATTTCTTCCTTGTGGTTTTTCTTCCTTGTAGTTTTTCTTTCCTTGTGGTTTTTCTTTCCTTATGGTTTTCTTCCTTTCTTATGGTTTTTTCTTCATCATGGTTTTTCTTTCTCACAGTTCTTTCTTCTTTCTGGCAGTTCTTTCTTCTATCTCGCAGTTCTTTCTTCTTTCTCGCAGTTCTTTCTTCTTTCTCGCAGTTCTTTCTTCTATCTCGCAGTTCTTTCTTCTTTCTCGCAGTTCTTTCTTCTTTCTCGCAGTTCTTTCTTCTTTCTCGCAGTTCTTTCTTCTTTCTCGCAGTTCTTTCTTCTTTCTCACAGTTCTTTCTTCTTTCTCGCAGTATCTTTCTTTCACTCACTGTCTGCGCCACAACCCCGGTGAACATGAGACAGAGCAACGTCTCTTATGTTCGTAAAGGTTTCTCCGGATGCTTTCAAGAGTGCACGATTTACCGACAGTAAAGGATGCATTGTTGCTCCATTAGCTGGAAGAGTCACATGTCCGTCGGACAGACACGACCAGGAAGGCAGTGCAAAGAATGTCCCTTAAATTTCAGCAATGCTATAGCATCCAAAGAATGAAGAAGCCCATTTCATCTCCTCAGGAGTGCTGCATGTTTTGCATTTTGTTTTTTCTCAGTTACCAAATTTGTTTCGTCCAACCATGCCAAAAGTAGTGGTCTCCACCACCCCTGTGTCTGGAATCCCTCGCAGCCTCGACACAAACTTGCCCAAAGAGATTTGTGTGGGGTGGCAATGTTAATTTTGCTCATTGAACTGGATGAGCCCAGGATGAGCTGAAGATTTCGAGAGTGGAGATTCTACTTCACCGTCAGAATTTGTCTGTGAGAAGGCATTTCAAAGGTGAAGGGCATTTTCACGTGTAAGTGCCAATCATTCATCACTCACACAACGAAATTTTGGGTCAATGAAATGTTGACCTGATCTGAAGAGACCTCAGAACTGGAGACTCAAGGCACTGCAGGCTCAAATTTGTTTTTTTATTATTTACATATGTTTACATATTGAATTGGTGGCTAATTTGGGGCACTTTGCGGCTGAAATAGTGAACAAAATCATGTTCCAGCAGCTAATTTAGTAAGATTTCTGGCTGCTTTTGTAGAAGTAACGATTTTTGCATATGACGTCTGAACTTGTCTGCCAAAATCATTTGTGACTGTTGCTCTGAAGATCATATCTGGTTGGTCATTGGTTCGAAATCCAACAGAGCAAAACTGCAAAACTTTTGCCACCCATCCTGCACTCACTCTTCCTGTCTGGACTGCAGCCTCTCAGTGGGCTATGGGAGGTGCTGAGGTCAAGGAAGGTAACAATGCTGTCTTTTGCCTTGGGTCTTCGTCAGCCACATCAGGGCGAGCCAACTAGTGAACCCATTGAGAAGAAGTCAAAGGAGAGGCACAAGAACTGGAAGTCCCTTGATGACTTTGTTGAGTCACAAAACAGTGTCTGGGAGGTGAAAAATTTAACAACAGAATATTACCTTTATGCTTCATGTACATGAAGTCAGTGGCTGAAGCTTGGGGTGCGCAAGCACTCTCTACTCTCTTGGTCTTGCAACTCACCTGCAATACTGTACTTTACCATGCCAAAGATGTCCCTATTGGACAAAAGCATAAGCAGGGCTGTCCTGCCCAAGGCTGCTTTGATGTATCAATAAAGTACTACTGCTGTGATTCGAACAACTTTAGCTGTCACTCGATTATACCAACAGTAGAGACAATTAGCCCCAAAACATATAACTTTTGGGTCCAATTTTAGTCACCAGTCGAATATTTTAGTCCTTACCAAATTATTCGATTGTTTTTTAAGAGTACTTTCCAGAATAAAGCACATTATGAAGAATGTTAGGAAAACAACACAAATCAAATTGTACGCCTGTTTGAACAGTCTTCATGAGGAAAGCCTTACAGGGTAGCCAAGAGCTTTTGGGGGCCTCAAGGTGAAGGAGTCAATGAATGAAGGATTCAGCAGGCAACTTGCGAATCATTCAAGGAGAATTAAATATGCATGTTGAGCCGGACTCGAATCGGATTTGAATCAAACTCAAATTGGGCTGGTGATTCAAACTCTATGAGTCGGATTTGGATTCGTCTGCCAATGATTTGATTGACATTCGAATGTCACGTAACTCGGATTCATTTCTGAGGGACTCGAACTCAACCAGGACTGGCAATGACTATTTGGCATTGGCTTCAACCTTTCCGGGACTTCTGGAACATTGTAATCTAGACAAAAAAGTCAATATTTTCGTTAGCTAAGACACATCTCTATTTTCACCGCTTGGTTGGCAAGCGTGAAAATGAGCGAAATGGGTCGAATCAAAAGGAGAAAAAAAGTTTGTCCAAGAATGGGTCAAATCAATGTCCATCATGCAATTTGGCGTGGAAAAGTTGTGGAATCGCATCTATTTGAAGAAGTATTATAAACACTTTGAGCCTCACAAATGCAACCTCCGAGAAATTTTCAACATTTGTGACATAAAACACTTTTCCCGGGCCGAACAGTGGTAGTCTTGTAACGCAGGAGTCCTGGTGATGTGACTTTTTCACCACACACATTCTACCAGTGTGGCAAGCCTGCGTGACCCCTCACTGGAATGAATGATGTAGAACATCGAACGGCTGAGGAACTCTATCGGTGTGGCAACTCTTACTTTTCCATCTCCCCAAGCCTGCCTCTGTCAATACGTACGACGAAATACACTCCACTCAACACCGGCCAGATTCAATAGTATCGTTCACTCAACAAAAACAAAGAAATTGAAGGTTTCAGTGTCTGTGGCCGCCCTGTGGCGGCCAGGTTTGCCATGCTGAGCCGCAGTAGCGGGGGCACCGAGATCAACAAAGGCTCGGTCCCAATCTTATTTGTACAGATGGCCCCGACAATAACTTGAATGTACGTAGCTGATCAAAAATGTACCCAATATGTGTGGGCTGAGGCTCAAATATGTCAATACAAATTGCGAAGCCATTACTCTTACAGCACGTTAGCTGTGGCCTCCATCTCATAGGAGAGACAAAAGAAAAAAAAAGTGTTAAAGCTTTCTTCGCAAAGTTACCACTAATGTAAGAAGACGTCAGTGGTAACTTTGCGAAACAAGAAAAACTAACACAATGAAGGGAGGAGATAATATATATTAGGCTACCTCAACTTCTTAATCTCTTTCTGAGATTTGTGGCAAGACTCCCCTTGAATGAAATCCTGTTACAGTGCAATGAAAAAGTGATCAATGTTTGGGTCCCCCCCCTCCCTGTGTTGCTTTATGGACTAAGAGAGCTGTTCTTTGGCACCGCAGAACTGGAGGACGTAGAAACTATCAACCCCTTTTACGACGTCTTCTCCATTTGGGGTTGGGTAACAAACCTAAGGTGCACTCGGTCAAATGCCAAATATCTTCATGTTTTTACCTTACCCTATTTGTGCATCAGGCTGGACTATCTGTCTCTGCTATATTTGATGCAAGGCCATATCTTGAGATTCTGGTCAAATTAGTCAGTGTTAGCTTTGCTTCCAAATCTGAATATCCTGTCATGTCCTGAACTTATGAAGTAAAATTTTATAGCAAGACAGTTGGGGTCGGTACAGGTTTTTTTTTAAATATTTGACTAGCAACAACAACCCCTACAGGTCACCCACCCCCATTGATTCTTACCCCATTTTGCCTAAAAAAAAAAGACTGGAAACTGCTGTGTGCAGAATTGGAGGCCACCAAAAAGTCCTCCAGCAGCGTCAGTTCTCAGTTGGCCTTGACAAAGTCATAATGTACGTTTAAATGATAGCAAAGGACCCGCCAGAAGAAGCAAATCATCAGTTGTTGCTGCTGCCGCAAACTATGTAATATCAGCCAAGATGGGACTGCGCGTATTAGAAGAGATGCGGTAACTCTGTACGAGTATATATGTATAATATTCATAGATTTAGGTCTTGCTCTTCTTCTTCTCAGTCACCTTGAAAGAAAAAAACCCGGCGACTTTTGCTGTCTCCAGATTGCGTCACTGACGAGCTGATGATGATTCCCATACATTTTCTTGATGCCCCCGAGCCTCCTCCGGGCTCAGGGTCTGTCCAGGGCAATCCATCACTGTCATTTACAATTCTGTCTCTTGCGCACAGCGCAGCAGCTCCTCCGTCAACCTTCTTCGTAGTCTTTTTTGTCAGTTTGTCCTCGCCACTACTGATGTATCTATCTGATCACGATTTTCACTGCTGGAGGATTCCCTTTTTCACCCAAAAACCCGCAGACCTCTAGTTGAGTCCGGAATTGAGTCCTCCCAAGTTGTTGCTCACACACAAAGTCTGACGTTGGATGGACAACTTGGGATTCCTCAGTAACATTCATGTCCTGATGTTTAGTCTACAGCTTCACTCAGGTGAAGTCGGTGTGGGACAAAGACATGAAACGATGTTCATGTCTGGTATCTTTTCATCGATGTCAGATCTTGTGAACGACTTCCCTTCATTGATGCATCCTCAACATGTTGGAGCTTCCACATCAAATTGCAAAAGGGAGCAGCAGCAAAAATGTCACTGAGTCTCTGGTCACACCTTGGTGAGGAGTCTCTGGAGGTCGGACCATAAGTCAATGCAATTATGTGGTTGCTCAAGTCATTTTCACTCTCAGGCTGGGCTCAAGAGACTCATCACCCAGAGACTCAATGACACGTTTGCTGCTACACCCTTTACACTGTTGTTATGCTACTCTCGGTCCACATTGCAGGGTTCTGAGAGGCCTTGGATGATTTCAAGTGTTGCCATTGATACTGGACTGTTTGTCACTTTGGGCATCAACTTGGTCTCGGTTCTGTGCAGATCCCTGCGACTTCATCTGAACCCTATGGTGTATAGAATATCGAAGGAAAGCAATCCCTGCCAGAATTTACAGAGCGGTCTGAAACGAGATTCGCACCCAATATGACTTTCATATGACCTTCATGTGAGGGATTAACCAATCAACATGGATCTATGACTTGAGTATGGATTTCATGTAATGATGGACTGATCGGTGTTTGGGTCTATCAACAAAGTTCTGAGGTAGGAGGGATATTGTAGAACATATATGAACTTGGGTTGTTGTACTACATAATTAAGATAAACACTAAGGCATCTATTCTCGTTCAGCAGTGCATAAGAAGTGGGCAGCAAAATTAAGATGACCTGAGATCTTATGTTCTTGGTATGAACTTCATATGTATCAATCTGGCTGGGATGTCACATCCAGACAGATTCAACTGGTAAGCTCAGAACTGCACCGGGACTCCTGCACTCGGGCCACGTCACAGCAGTTGTCCTCGTCGATGCCGGCATTGACGTTGAGCTTCCCCTGGCCTGGCCACTCCCGTCCCTCAAGCTATGTGGCTCTATGTAACACAGCCCAATATGTATCATTCACAGAATAGGTGAGCTTGTACAAGAGATGATCGTGTCATCGAGGAACAATGACTGGAACGAGAGGTGGAACGCGCAGGGTGAGCGAACAAATCGTTCTCTCACTTTGTTCGTGGTCCATTTTGAGACAGGTCCATTGTACTCGAGAACTACGACGTCAACAGCGTGGACAACTGATGAATCCTGGCCCTCCGTCTGCGACGCCTTGACCTTGTGCGTCAGTGCAATGCAGCACTTGACAATGTCTTCCGGCCAGGACTCCCACACGAAGCCCATCGGCAACCTGTGCCTCTTTGCCTCCATCTCGCTTATTTATGGGTCCATTTGTTTACTTTCTTTCTTAGCACACTAATAGCAAATACAGCCAGGCCTGTAGAGTGTCAGCGTGACAAATTTAGACAAAATAAGGTGTACAAAATACCTTTACAAAAATTATCTGGCACCCTGTGCGTGAGCAGCGCGGTGTTACCACTAAGAATGACACACATATTTATATTTATGCGCAATTATTTTTTGCAGGCTCACGAAGCAACTGGAACTGACAAATGTAGACAAAATGAAGCGTGCAAAATACCTTTACAAACTTTTTCTGGCACCCTGTGCGTGAGCGACCCTGTGTTACGACTAAGAATGACACACATATTCATATTTATGCACCCTTTTTTTGCAGGCTCATGGAGCAACTGGAACTGTCCCAACTGGCATAATAACCCCTTCGGAGGCCAGCAAGAACATTCACTGGAGAGAAAGAAAAAAACTGCATCAGCAGCCTTGGACGAGATGACTGCAAGTGAACAATAAAATAGCAACCTTCAGTCAAATCGGAAGAAGAAGTAGTAAAACTCGGTTGGCGAACAATTATTCGTGTGAAGAGGAACTCGAATCAGATCTCGTGCAAGGACTCTTTTCTTCTCCCCCGCCTGTGGAAGTCGATTGTCAGTCAAAGTCGTGACAACAACAAAAAAAGTAGCTGGAGTCATCACTTTTTTTTCTGCTCCTTCTCCCATCCCAAGTGATAAATTCATCACGTCTACTTTTTGTCTTTAACGGGACAAAAATAGAGCGTGCATAGCGGCGAGAGCGACGGCACCTTCAGCAGCAGCAGCGTCGTCAAGGCCGCCGCCGTGGGCCTCTTGCGGACCGACCGAGTGAAATTGCGCGGGGCCAAAATTGTTTTGGCACCTGGTCGGCCGAAAAAGAGGGGGGGGAGAAAAGCCAAAACGAACCAAAACTGATCAGACAGACCAAAAAATGGCATCGTGGGGAGACTCGAGTGTTGCGAGAACTCGCGTAATGACGAGCTGTCGTTGGTGATAGAAACTCTTTTTATCATTGAGAAGAAGAAAGAAAACTTCCACTTATAGAAATGCTGCTCAAGGTAAGTTTTATATAATAAGTTTGTCAAGTCTAACCTTGGCTTTAGTCCTGTCCCGCACGAGCGAGTAGACAACTTAACGGGTGTAACGTGACAAAGGTCAGATTCTCTTTTGGAGCGCATGTGAATCATAGCGTTCGAGTTTCTCAGGAGACGTAGGAGTCGAATGCACTTCTCGGCACCCTGTACGTGCGTGTGCGAGGACAGGGTGGACCAGAAGTGAATGAGGCTCTCGTTGCCCGGGGCAGGGGCGAGCGTGATGAGGCTGGCGGGGGCGATGGAGGCTTCTCAACATTGGTCAAACTACGAGAAAAAAAGTCGCGAAAAAGTTTAAACTTTTTTCCGCCATTTTGTCTCTTTCTCTATTTTTGTCGGCATTATTCATATATTACATACGCCATCTACTCTGAGTGCTTAAGTAGATCAAGCATCATCTGAATAAAAGTCACTCTTTAAAGGCACATGAATAAAGGTCAATTTCATTCGTGCCTGCCACGCCCCCCTCCCCCTCTCTCCCTCCAATTTCATTCGTGCCTGCCACGCCCCCCTCCCCCTCCCTCCCTGCCTTCGCCCTCATAAAGTTGCCCTTCATTCAAGCCCCTTTAATAAGTGTGAAAGAAATGACAGCTAATTTTTGTTCGGAAGAAACAATCATTTCATTTATGAGAGGCGGTCAAGCATGAATGAATTTTTTAACTTATGTGACATTCCAGAGCTTTGATTCTGCTTGTGAAACATCTTTAATCCTTTTAAAACAAGTTTTACGCACTCATGTGTAACGCAACTACACACTTAACGCCCTGCGACGAGACTCCTTCAAATTATGCAGTGGAGATTGAATGCATTGGGAGCATGAAATCCTGATCAAGGACAAGAGTTAAGCTTGTGAGCAACATTGTCCAGCAGGATCAGTGATCCTGGATCAAGGAATCTCGGTCAATGATTTGTGGAGGGCAATCAGTTTGTGGCTAAAGAGTCGGTTTCATCCTCTATGAAGACCTGAACATGTCCTACAGGCTTGTGTTTCTAAGTCTGGACAGGACATCTCTCTTTTCAGCGCCTGCGGTTTCCCTTGTGTTACAAAAAGAATCAGCGCACACGAAGTAAATAGAAGTTGTTTAAAAAGGTTTAAACGTTATTCACAAAAAGAGTCAGAGCTCCACGTTATCATGGAAGTTAATGCGGAGAGATTTATGCTTGACTGCTTCCCTCGTGCATTTTTCGGATAGATTCAAAGTTAGGAGCAGAGAAACTGAAAATGTCTCCATCAGCCACGTACATTTAAGACTGATGAATAGGGAGCACGAATAAAAAGAGAACAGCCTTAAGATAACCTTGGACTGTTTACTTACCTCATACAAAGCTCTACAAAAAGTTGTACCCTCAGGCCAGGAAAATCACCGCCAAAACTTTAACTAGCAGGGCCGACAGTTTTCACTTTTAATGGCAACACTGGAACTCATCCAAAGCTGTGCAGTACGTACAGAAAATAACACTACAGCGGGTAATTTGACTTGACAAACCTCAGTTGTGTCAGTTTGTTGAGGAAACTTTTCTTTGCACACGCACAGTGCTGGTCAAAGCTGCAAGGGCTGATACTTACGAATGTTCTACGAGGGTGACCTGATGTGTACGCAATCAGTCAACTCCAGCTCAGCCAACTGCAGCCAAGTCTGAGTTTGCACATGGACACTTTTTTCTGCATCTTTTTGCAATCAAAGGTCTCTGCTAGTGAGAGACAAATGAAGCAGAGGTGGGACTTTCGTGGCATCCCGAAGAAGACATTGGTTGCTTCAAGTATGCGCCAAATTTAACCTTATGGCCAATATACTGGAGTAGAATATTTAAAGAGACGCCTTCTGTGTAGACAGGTTTACTCTAACAGATTTTGACTAACTTCTTTTTATACCTAACAAACATTGACAGAGGAATGTCTACTCTCCAGCCATTTCAAAAGACTCAACGACAACTTTTGCTTACCAGACTGCACGTTTGGAACACCCAAAAGTAAATACAGTCGATAACAAACTGGCAACAATGTTTTATCTCTACAAAACGCAATAAGTATAAATTAAACCTTTGAATCAATACAAACACCTTTGTTGTCGTATATATCGCCCATGACTTATACTAGAATTGATATCATTGCAAAGGTGAAGTCATGGGAATTCTCAAAACTTATGCGAATTTCTTCTCAAGCACTTTGGACATCTCTGTGCGTTTGGAGCCACTGTGTGGACTTTCTGAGCTGACTCCTGGTCTGAATGTACAATTTCATGTGGAACCCCTGGTATGCAGGTGATCGTGGACGACGTGCACAGGTCCATGTCTGTCTCGTTGACCTTACTTTCCTGCCATTGCCTCAGCCTGAGCCAAGATTCATGGGGAAAATGGGGGGCATTTTGCCGAAAGTGGACAATTATTCTTGGTCGGAGAGAGTTAACTTATCTACTCATTCTGCATCATTGCTTCACACGTTATTACTACATGCATTTTAGGGGGGGTCAAAAGGTAAATGTATGTAACTTTTTCTTTCATACAATTTACCACTCTTTTCTAACGTAAGCATTCTGCGGATGAAAGTAGGCTGGAGATGGGCAGTCCCATTGAGAACTGCTGTCAAGGTTCTTCGGTGACCCCCCAATGTCTTCAATTCATTCTTGGATTACAACAGCCGGGATGTTTGGTGTCATTGGTAACATTATGTCAACTTTTGTACTGTACGTCGTTGTTTCATAGGGCCAAGCACTGAAGTGAAAAAGTGAACATTACAATTACAATGAGGCCTGAATAATGATGACAATAAAGGCCTTGATGACTAATAAGAACTTGATGCAACTCACAGGCAGTTGCGTTACTTCCCGCGTGAAACACTTAAATTTTGGGCCTTAGTATCAAAATACTAACATATAATATGTGAACACTGCTAGAACTTTCATTTTCCTGGTCAGGTGCGATGCATTTGTAGGTCTTGCACAGTCTGAGCAGTAAGCATCTAGTTAGGGGAAGCTTCTTGGGGTCTGCTATGTGGGCATGTATATATTTGTGTCAGAACAATATCAATTTCGGCCTGCTTCAGCCTCAATGGTGGCCTCTAAAGGCTTTGTGGATGATGAGCAGCGTTTTGCTTGAATATGCACTCACCACTTCAAGTGAATCTAATAGCAACGCAATGCAGAGCTTTGTCTCCAGTAGAGCATGAACCTTAGGCTGGACTCTTAAGAAGTTTCACTTCCAAACTGCAACTTCATGCATTCAACTTAAAGCTTTTAAGGCACTACCTGAAGCTGACTTAAGGCCTGTTTAACCATTTGTTTTATGCCCCGTGAACGTGTTCAGGGGTGAGTGCAAAGTGTAGATTCAACCCT
>JAAUXU010013189.1_pt1 | contig 12680 bp, 12 predicted proteins | sample 7278151 | NCBI WGS metagenome assembly JAAUXU01 (sample SAMN14350113, study PRJNA611818) | marine sediment metagenome | isolation source: surface marine sediment (1.8m) | place: French Polynesia: Moorea | collected 2018-08 | reverse complement strand
TTCCACCTGTTGATCCTGACACCAATGTCCACAAAGATGAGGGGCAGCTTTTTGCCATTGCTCATGACCCCGGCCCAGACCTTAACAGAGGCTGGCTTCATCCTCCTGAAGACTGATCTTTTGGCCCAGGGAATGGATCTCAAGTTCTTGCCCATGACCCAGTTGGTTTGGCTGTTGCGGACTGGCTGAACGGTTAAAATCTTTTCATCCATCCAGCACACAGGCCCAAGCGTGCCATTGTGGAGTTCTCAGAGCAAAACTTGGCTTCGCACCCACCTCTTGGCTGAGTGGCATCGCTGATGAGGTGGTGCTTGGTCTTCCAGTAGATCTTCAATTTGAGGTCCTTCTTGACAATCTTGGCCATGGTGGTGGCACTCATCTTCTCCTCCTTGGCCATTTTCCTTATGGAGCAGTTTGGGTTGCGGCGAATCTTCTCTCTTGTCCTCTTGATGGCCTCCAGAGACCTCTTGCTCGTTGGTCGACCACTCTGAGATCGGTCTTTGATAGTTCCAGTCTCCTGGAACCGCTTGACAGTGTGCCAGACAAGCTGGCGGTTGATCTTGTCTTGTGCTCCTTGAGCAACTCCACAATCCTGGTGTTTGAGTGGCCAGCGCTGTGAAGGCTGATGACCGCAGCACAGGTCCTTTATGGTCATGTTCTTGAGTTGAGCAACTTGTTTATTTAATAGAATTGGTGGAAAAGGGTTGCCAGATGATATAGGCAAATTGTGGTCATACAAAACCAAAAAATTACCTAGAAATAAACATTTAAAGTTTGGGTAGGAGACTTAGTGAGCATACTGTAGATGGCTCAGATCACGCACCCTCCATTCTTTCTTGCACATGTACGAGCGTACACGACACACGCATACGAAGTCGTAACATAACACTAAAAAATAACCTTTCTTAATCTTTAGTCAAAATAGGACTTAATGAGGTGAGTTCTTTTTCAAAAAAATAACAATTCCTATGTTTCAAGAGTTCGTCGGCTACCAACACTTGTTTGGAAGGTCCTCGTCTGGTCCTCTTCATTTTAAAATGAGGGTTCCATTTTAAGTCAAGTCCCGTATAAACATCAATGTTACAGATGCATTTTCCACAATTGACAAAAAACTGAACACCTGATTGTGCGTGCTTCTAGCGAGGTGTTCGTCATCCGCGGGAGAGTCGTCACTGGCCGCCGCAGCGGCCTACCCGGGGTGAGGATATCCCATGAGACCGACCTGTCCGTCGGGTTCACTCTGAGCAGGATGGACGGCACGTTCGATCTGCTGCTCAGGTATCGGGGGGACAAGGTCAAGCTCAGCTTTGGCAAGAGTCCTTTTCTCTTTCACGTGCAGGAGTTTCCAGTAAAAAAAAAGCAGGTAAGCGGAGTAAAGCTCGAGGTCGGAAAAAAAGGCACCGTCCGACACTGAACCAATTTCAGATTTCTTATATTGGAGAAGTCACTCTTGATTCCAACGAAAAAGGGTCTCCTTCTCCGCCGCTCCCAAGGCCGTGCCAAGATCACAGTTTCAAGGACCAAACGACTACCTTGGCATCGGTAGACGCATTTTCGTATTGCACAAATGAGGGTGCCTTTAAAGAGACTCAACCGCTCTACCAATCTCCGATCTCACTCGTCTTCAGTTCTGGCAGATCCCAACAGGATTATGCTATCAGGTTGAAGTTGACCAACTCCTCCATTCCCGCGTCACTGAGGTTGCTCCACCTCAGGTTTGAGATCGAGGGCAACTTGTTTGAAGAGAGTCTGGAGGCAGAGAATGACTTGGAGTACACGTTTACGTGGTCCAGACGAGATTGCTACGGACAGAAAGTCTTTGGACAATCTGTCCTCCGCATCAGGGTCGGATACTGGTACCACAGTTGCTTGGATACAGTGTGGGAGTTCCGAGAATTGGTCGTGCCAGGATTTGAACTCAACGATGACTCGATTCTGGGCTGGAGGCTTGACATCCACCACAGACTGGACGTCGAGGCTGAAGTTCTATACCTTGGAGATGGAAGGACCTTAGACCTGAAGAGGGGGTCGAGAACAGTTGAAGAAATCGAAATGGAAGATAGTGGACTCTCTCGCGTCTACGGGCGAGATGTCGAAGAGGCCACATTTCTGAATCACCCTGTCGCCGTGGCTCACGACGGGATCAATACCACGTTTTACGGAGACGGAAGATACGTCTACAAACAAGATGATAGTGGTAGCTTTATACGGATCTTGGAGTTAAACGTCACTTCTGCACAAGCACCGTATTATTTGGCTTGCGACAAGTTTAGTGGAGGATTGTATGCGTCATTCCCTCTGGAGAAGAGAGTCATTCGCATACCAATGAGTCAACGTGAGTTGGAATAATTCTTTTTTACTTTCGCTCAGCACTTGGCCAACTAACTGTTGGTCTATTTTAGCCAAGGAAGATGCATTAAAATGGAACTGGGAACTTGTCGCCGGCAACGGAAGACCTTGTCTGGAACGGGGAGGAACCAGGAATAAGAGCAAGAGCAAGCATTGCGGCGATGGAGGAAGTGCCAAAGATGCCAAATTGGCATATCCAAAGGACAGTGAGGAGCTTCACCAACATGACTACTTGGGAAAATGACCTTTCTTGTCATTCCAGGGTTTGGATTTTGACGTCACGGGCGCCCTATACCTTGTTGACGGTAGACGAGTTCGCAAAATCGACCCTGACGGGAATATCGAGACCTTCGCCGGTGGAGACGCCTCCTCCAAGCTCCTGGCCGCCATGGCTTGTGACTGGCACGGACTTGCGTCAGACGTGCAGGTATTGGCAAAGGACACACGCTCAATATCTCATTTGATAAGATGATCTTTGAATGCTGTCATCAGTTTCAGTGGCCCACTGACATTGCTGTAAGACCCAGTGATAACTCAGTGTTCGTGCTGGACGGAGGAGAGTTGGTGAGGATAACCAACAGCGGAGTCGTAGAGAAATGCTTGGCGGAAAATGATTCTGTGTACGTGTACACAAGACGGTGCCTGATCATTATATGCACTAACGAAACGTTGAGCGTGCTTACTTTCAAGTCCACACACTTTGCAGGTTAGAAGAAAATGAGATTGTGAGCATTGCAGCTGGGACGAATGGTAACATTGTGATTGCACGCAGAAGCGAGGACAAGAACTTCCAGATCAGTGAGCTTGGCTCATTCAATACAATCACCGACGTGGTCACCGACATTGAAGAGGAGGACTTGACCGGCCTTGCTGTTGGCACCAGCAATGAGCTGCTTGTATCGTAAGAGCGAAGAGAAAGGCTCTGTTGAATGAGTTCACTGACAGTCACACTCATCACATTTCAGGTCGAAGGCTCGTCTTCTATGGATCTCTTCCTCCCAAATCACCATTGAGGAGGACGGGTACTATGTGGCTTGGCCCTGGAGGAACGAGCTCTTCAGATTCGACTTCTTAGGCCGTCATCAGGAGACCAAGTCCCTCCTGACTGACTACAACATGGTTAATTTCTTCTACGACGAGGGCAACAAGCTGAGAATGGTCATCAATAAGTTAAGAAGCAAGCTTGAAGTCAAGTAAGAAGCTGCGATGCAAAACACGCCTGCAGAACCACCGTATAATTTTTAAAACATAACCTTAGATACCCGATGAAAAACTCAAGGGCCCTTGCTGATGTGTGGATAGACGGGAGGCTGAGGTCGAGGTTAAAAGCCAACAGCGAAGGTCTTCTGGAAACGGCAATCTCAAGTGATGGAGAAGTCACCAAGTAAGAATACTGTAGTGTACTGAGCAACATACAGTAAAAAGCAGAGTAAACTTGAAACTCTTATAAGCAAAACTGCATGTGCACCTTGAAATGCGAGTGTTATATATATATATATTTGATGTCCAGAGACTGTTCAAGACTTCATTGACCAGGAATTTTTGAGTCTGAATGCTCTTCAAACTAGAGTTTACTGTGCAGTAGGTACGCGTGTACGTTTATATGTATATTAAATGTTGATAAACCACGCGCTCATTTCAACAGATATTTGTATGGTGATAACCTGCTGCTGGTCCGACAACTAACTGACGAGAAGCTTATTCTATCTAATGAGTTCGGTGGAGATGGGCGCATCCTCGGCCGCACTGGACCAGCTGGAAAACAAACCAACTTTCGGGACAATCAAGTAGATTGCTCTTATAAACCGTAAGTTCAGCGCTAATTTCCATCATACGCAGACGCACGTACACTTCACACTCACTGCGTACCCTGCTCGGATTTCTTTCTCACGTGACACTTCCAGGTTTTTGTCCCTCTTAACCAACACCGTCACGCTGCCACCAAGTCAGCCCAGCTGTTCGTCGTCCACGGTGGAGTTTGTCACCAAGTTGTTTCCCTCTCGTTTCGGCCCAGCCATCAGGAGTCTCCAAGTGCCTTCTAAGGTCAGTTTCGTCGATGGCATGACCTATGGCGTTGAGCAGTTCATCCTGGTCCGGTCCAGAAACTTTGAGGGAGTCACTGGGATCGGAAAGCACTTCAGTGTCGGAGACAACAGAGTCATCAGTGCAGAAATGCATCCCAGGAGCGGAATCCAATCCCTATACGACGACGGGGGGAAGGAATTGGTCAGGTAATGATGAAGGGTGTAACAGCAAAAATGTTACTCAATCTCTGGCCACACCTTGGTGATGGAGTCTCTTAAACTCGGCCCGAGAGTCAAAGCGTTCAAGGAAGAAAATGACTCGAACAATTTGACTCTCTAGTTTAGGAGAGTCCATCACCAAGGTGTGGCCAGAGATTGAGAGACTCAGTGACAATTTTGCTGTTACACCCCTATTCCTCCATGAGAGAATTGAGCCATTGACGATTCATTGCCCGACATTCTTCTCTTGGTCCACAGAATCGAGCGCTTCTCGATCCCCCCAAGGCGTCACTGGATCCCAGACCACCACTTCAGTCACGTGGAAGAGTCATACAACGCGAACAGCAGAGAGCTCACTAGGTGGACATGGGGAAATATCACCAGGGAACTAAGTCGAGACCATAGTGGCAGAATCATCACTTCGAGGATACACAACTCCAAAATGATCTATGAGTACTGCGACGTATGTGAATATCCAGCACGAGTGTCTTATGCCAACGAGATGAACTTCACCTTGACGCATGATCGCAATGGGGGCCTTGCCGTGGTAGAGCTGGCATCTGAACACACTCATCATTTCAAGATCATTCCACTGATTGGGAGGTTTGTCTTCGAGCACCAGGCACCGTGGTCGGAAAACGCAACCCTGGTTAGTTATGAACAGGATCTGGGCAACTACTCGTATATCATTAGGCCCGATGGCTCCGTCCTGGAGGACGGCGATCGCTCAGCCATCAATGACAAGGTAGCCGATGTGCAAACGAAGAAGTTGCATGACAAAGAAATCTTGGAGGTCATGATAATGTCAAACGAGGTGAAGGGACCTCGCATCTTTAATGCTTCAACTCAGTGGAAGTGCCTTGACCTCTTTTGCTTTGACTATACCATAAGATGTTCCATTGATGAAGGAGACGTCTGTCCTGAGATCACCGTTAATAGCGATGTCGTCACAAAGCGTGTCATAAGAGCCAATGACTTCGTGTACGAGCACCACAGGGTGTCCAAGATGGTGAGGGGCCTTGACACGGAGACCCTTTTCCTTGAGGAGAGGGACCCCTTGGGTAGAGCTGCGACGAAGACTATGCTAGTTGATGGCAGAGTTACAGTCCATGAATTATTCGCTTATAACAAGTTCAATCTCATCTCCTGGAGAAGACTCACCGTGCCTGGGGACGAAGGCAAAGTGGCATACGATTATGACAAGACCGGACGACTGATCAAGATGACAAGCAAAGAGTTCGTGTGGAGTATGCGTCACGACGTCAATGGCAACGTTCGCCTAGCAGACTTTGGAGTCGGCAACACAAGTTTCGAGTACGAGTTTGGCAGCAGAGTCAGCAAAGTGTTGGCTGGGTCAGAGAGGAGGGTCTTCTACGACAAGAGAGGCAACCTAGTTCATCGACTTAACTTCACTTTTTCGTACAGCAAGAAAAATCTGCTCACCAAGATCGAGGATGACGACGGTCGGAGAAGGATTAGCTTCTTCTACGATGACACCGAAAGAGTTGTGCTCACCATTGAGACCTTTGACGGCCAAGAAGTCACGTCACGCTTTTTCTACGGCTACAGAGACAACCGTGAGCTCGTAAGCCACGTCCACGTATCCGGCAAGGGATTTTTCACACTCTTCTACAATCAAGATGGCCTACTCAAATCTGTCCAACTGCCAGACAAGTCTTACCTCTTCGTCTCGACGGACGATAACGGAACACCAGAGTTTGTGTTTGACTTCCAGGCACGACTGATCAATCGATATCTGAGGTCTCCCTTTGGCGCAGTCCTCTACGAAGAAGACGAATCGGTGTGGCTGCCCCTGGGATACCTGGGCAGTCTTGAAGACAAACCGTCTGGGGTGTCCATTATCCGGGGACGCCCTTATGATACTCGACTGGGGCAGTGGATGGTGCCCGAGGCAATCACGTCGACTCTACGCGATCCTCAGCAGCTGTTTCAATACCGCTTCAGAGACAACGATCCAGTGAACCCAGAGCACTTACGGAGTTTCTCACGGATGAACACCTTCGAGGATTGGTTGCGTTTCTTTGGGGTCAAGACACCAGTTGATCATTTGGATTGTCTCAGGGATCGGAGAGAACTTCACGCTCTCTTTGGTAGTGTGAATGTGGAACAGGATCTGGAGTTGTCTGAACAGCAGTGGGAGCCAGCTTTATCCAGAGGCTACGCATTACGGCCTCAAATCTTGGGACCAAACATTGCTTTCTACTGCAACGACACCACCCAGAGAATTTCCACACAAGCCCTCAATGGAGCGGGCACTCTGGAACAACTCTTGGCTTCAGCAATCCATGGCACCACTCTTCTCAACGGGCCTAAGGAAGATCCCCTTAGCGTGCACTTGCACTATCCAAATGCTGACTTTCCAGACTTTGCCCTCAAGGAAGAGAGCAGCCACTCATTGGTCCTCCGAGAAACCAAGCTCGCTGAAGGCATGAAGATCGTGGCGCTCAGGACGAATGAATTCTCCATTACTTGGTGGATTGGATTCGGCAGTCCGCCGGAGGCGGAGGACGCCATGCTGTTATATCAGTACATTCTGGACAATTGACCTCAGTTTTACGCTACACAATATGCATATGTATTCTGACACCATGTACCGGTAAACTCATGGTTTCGTAGCTATAACAGTACTACATGCACGAGTACCTTTTGCTGTACATCGTGAGCTCGGGTAATCTTTAGGAAAGCATGCACATGTGAAATATAGGTGCATTATGTTGATTATGGTGAGCATAGGAATAGCAAACTTTTTCGACCTATATTATCTCCTAAGGTACGTATGGTAAGTGACGCCGAGCCAGCACCGCGGTCCTTTCGATTCCCACCACTTTGAGATCCGTAGCTACAGGATAGATGTCGGTGGGAAAAAAAATCACCCCTGGGCTCAAATTTCTATCATAGTCGGAGCAGAAGCTTTACACTGGAGCAGTGAGTAAGTAAGTATATAAGTAAGCAGGAGCCCATGCACTGAGCCTCAGGGTGATTTCTCAGCTGACTGCCCCTCTCTTCAGCAGTGTCGACTTTGACTTTAGAAAACATGTCGAGTTTTGATTCAAGTTTCGAGTTTATAGAATACGGTAGTAGATAATAGAAACAGCTACGGGGCTAAATAACACATTCTGACGGCTACATTTGACCATGTTTACTTCTCCAATGCCATAACTTCAGCTCAACTCTCCTTTCACACCTTCTTGTCCTTATCCAGTTTCCGTGTCCAGTGTTGTCATACGTTTACCGAAGAAAAGAAACTCGAAATTTCCACTTCAAGTTTTCGAAAAAAAAACCACCCCGAAATTCCGCCTGTAGAAGCGTGGGCCAGAGAGTTGGGCATGCCTTCCACGTGTCAATGTTGCCGTACGTGCTAAAGTGGACGATGCCACCGCTCCCGCTCGCCAGATGCTGCTGCCGCCGCACGTACAGCACGGTGCATCCGGCGGAGTGCAACAGACCCAGCGATGACAGCCGCTGCTCAAGGACTGGACCTGCGGCATTCCGTGGCTAATTGCCGCACTGCTCATTTCTCAATTCGTCAAAGCTGCCGCCTCAACGGGCCGGAGATGCAAATGTGGCCTCTCGTACTCAGTCAGCACATGCGCACTAGTCAGAGGCCAGGTGCAATTTCGGGATGACGTTCGTACGTACTTGAACAGAGGCATTCAGTACTGGCTGAACGGGGAGCACTCGTGTCATCGAAAAAAATGCATTCAGGCGAGGCGAAATTCCATTCGGGCAGGAGCAGCAGCTATGGGTACCTCACGCTTTACTTCTGCTTCTTCCTCCTCCTCTTCCAGATTATACGAATGTAGCACGTCCACAATGGAAACGTCGAGATTTGCAACGGTTTCTTCTCCATTTCTTTGCCACAGCAACGAACTTCGTGAAATCAATGTCAATTGGAACGGTGGAGTTGCCAAAGACGTTGCTCCTCCATTGCAGGGATTTGTAGTGCATTACGGAGTTATGCACCTACCAATACACGTGTGCAGGCTGACACAGAGCCGACTAGTGTGCGATACCTCTCTCGCCACGGTAAAACCAGCCGGATTCATCGATATTCCAATGCGCTGCAACTGCATTTATTGATGCATGGTGCACAGCAACACCATTGTTTGCATTTTGCCCCCCTCCCCCCCCCTTTCATTGCGGACACCTGACAAATGGATGCATTCATGGGGATGGAGGAGAAGTTGTGAAAAGTTCTCTGACTCGTCGACCTATCCATCTTTCGCATGGTGGGTGACACACGTGCAAGCCTCACCCAAGACGTGTGTGCCAGAGTAAAAGTTGACAGTGCTTCAGCAGACTTTGCGCCACGTGCTTGAGGGAAGCCAGTGAGCTCGCTCTCTTGGCACTAAACTGTTAGTCTTCGGCGTGGTGAATAGAAAATGCGACTTGTATGCTAAATGTGTGAGTATTATTAAATACTATGAATTTGTCATTGTTCACACAAGCATCATAGCCGTTAGCACTGCAACAAGCAGAGTCCATTCTCTGTGCAGCACTTCGCCGCCATTGGCAGGTTGATGTTCCGGATGCGGCTGGCTTCGTGGCCGCATCTCGGGTTGCTGCTGCGAAGGCCGCTTGACGGCCGTGGCCTTCTTCTTGGTGAAGGCGTCGCACTTCTGGACGTCGACGCCCCGGTTGAGCGAGTGCACGATATCTCCTGTGGCGCTGAGGTGGAGCAAGGCCACTTTTTCGGCGTGTTCCGATCCCTTGCAGAGCGCTAGCAGCTCCGTCTGTCGGTGGCACACGCCGAGCATGCTGTCCAACGCCTGGCAGATGCTGTCCTGCAAGGAGAGCAAGACAAAGACCTTTGTACAGGAGGGCCAGTAAACATTTGCCAACAAGTGCAGTAGCGCTTTATACGGCATGCTGAGCAGTACAGGTTGACGGTAGTACGGACGTGTGCATACCAAACCTAAACGTGCGTGCATACGTATGTACCTCATTTACGCCCATCTGAGTAAAGCAGCAGTTCATACGTAAGTAGTACACACGCACAAAGAGCACGTCCAACAGCGCCAACAATGGTGAGTCTAAAGTTTGTTGATTACGACACACAAATGTGCCTCCTCTGCGCAATGAAAAGGCAAATAAAAGTTCAGGTGAGGCAGAGCAAATAGTCAAATGGCGCGAAAAGCGACTGTACTGATGCTGTTGTTGCTGTTGCTGTCGTTGTACAAGGCTCTGTGGGCATGACACAGGACGAACGTGACGTGGGACCTCAAAAATGTCAGCCATAACCTTTGTGTGTGGGGGGGGAACAACGAATTTTCTGCGTAAAGGTTTGACACAGTTGGACAAATCTCTCTCTCGCTTTGTGCAGTCATGTGAAGCGTTAACGAAGAGAGAAATTACTTCACGGCGCTGTACACAGTACTGTATTAAATTGCCGTCGTCGCACTTTCTTTCCTTCATTGCCTACCTGGGGCTCCTGCTTGGCCGCCCTGCCGACGATCCCTACCTGCGCCGACTCCACGCAGTTCTTGAAGGCCTCCTCGGCCTCGATCGTCTCTGCCTTGTTGCACTCCTGTCCAGTGCACCAGCGGCTGCAGCACAGTAGGACCAGCAGCGACAGGGGGAGACTGCGCGCCATGATGGCTCCTCTTTGTTCTTAGTTGTCAAGAAGTTTTGCTCTTTTTGTCTCTCTGTCACGCCTCCATCCTCTCCTGCGTGGCCATGAGGAAGGCAGGTGCGGTCTTCTTCTTCGGTTGGTCACAAATGAGTAGGCTGCTGGCGCAACTGTCTCATCCACTCCAATTAAGTGGCTGCTGATGGAAGAGAGAGAGAGTTTGTGGAGCCTTTTCTGTGACTCAAGCCGCGCCCTTGACTTTTGTGAACACTTATCTAATTTCCGGAGAAAACTCGTGATGCTGTTCTCTCTCTCTCTCTCTCTCTCGAGTGAGACTCCGGACTTTTTTTTTCGCCACTTTTGGACAAAAAAGCCTACGCTGTCTGCAGCATGACAACATTCACTGATTATTTCGAGAACTCTTGGAACGAATGAGTCACGTCCACATGCGCGTTTGGGTGCGCGCGCGCCCTCTTTGATGCCGCTGCAGGCCAGAGGAGAGCTTGCCACTCCGAAGACCGTTTAGCGACTGAGAGCCAACCAAGGCAGGTACTACAAAGACTGGCAGCAGTTGTTGCAAAGCTTCCTTCCATGCCTTGTACTCGGTGCCCTCGATTCTCTCGGGCTCTCGTCAGCGCGATCGTACGGGACGCAAAAAAAGATCATGTGCAAAAAAGAAGAAAGATTGTACAGCGGCGACAAAGTGGACGTACAATCGCCCTGCTTATTTTGTCACGCTCATAATGTATCGCACATGATGCTGCAGCGGGCGCCAGAAACCCAGAAGGAGAATGCGATTTCTTCGTTGCATCAGGATGAGAGAGAAGAAAAATGGGCCTCTCCCAAAGAAGAAATGAAATCTTCGCTGTAGGCAGACAGAAGCCGATTTCGCACATGTAGAAGTCTGGGCGAGGACATGTCTATTACTGGATCGGCCTTCGCCTCAGGGGTGCGCGAATGTATTCGTTTCGCTAAGCAACAGGACAAGAATTTATTGTTCTTCCTAAGTGAGCAACATTTATTCATCCAGTCCCAAGTGGCCAAAGCGTGACTCGAGAAGCTGTGACCGTCGGCGTTGATAATTTTGGGCAAATGATCCCTCTCTCTCCTTGTCTCAGAGTCGGAAGGCCAAAGCTGCCCGCCCCAACCCAAGGATCATAAAAGATTTGAAAAATCCAATAGCGTTCGCAATTGAAAAATGGCCCCGCTGTGCAAAAGCGGAATCGTGAGCCTTGCAAAATGGATCTTCCCGAACACTTATTAAGACAAGAATGCAGCCGTCAGAGGTAAAGAGAGGATTTAGAACGAGATGCTGAGATGAGGGAGTTTGCCGAGAACTGGTTCACAGGTAGTGACGGAGTTTGTGCAAAAGCCCCTTTTTGTCTTGGCCTCGGCAGAACCTTTTTGCAGAACCTGGACCAGTTGCTCAGAAGTGGGTTCTCTCAACTGTGTTTTTTTTTGTCAGGGCGTTGATGAAGTGCAATATACACTTCATCATCCACATTCATATACACTGCCACCGGACACGCGATATGCATGGAAAATCAGAGGAAATGTTCGACTGAGTTTCGTTCACATTGGCAATCCGAACAAAGCCTTTGAGTCACTCCTTTTCTATGTACTGAGGGGTGGCGGCTACTGGGGTTTTCACCCTGTGTGTGTACGTATGTACTCGTTCTCTCACACACACACACCCCGTCCCTCCGCATGAGAGCCAGCTAAGTAAACCTTTATTCCCTATTACGACAAGGGAGGACCAAAAAAGGGGGTTTGCTGAACTTTTACGAGTTCTATTGTCATCGAATTTAGCCCCCTCTCCCCTATTCACAGCAAGAGCGAGCAACAGTGAAAACAGTCCTGAATAGCAAATCAGGAAATAAAATCGTACAACGTAAAGGACAAAAAAAAATGTAAATAAGTGCATCAGTTTTGCAATTTAGCGAAATCGAACTTTTTTTTCAGCAAAAGTTCAATGCGGACCCGCATATTTCAACAAAGTGGAATAAACATTAGCTCGAATGATAACGAATCAACAGCCTCAAGACCTCATGTTCTTTCTTCTTGTTCTTGTTCGTCTTCTCCTTCTTTTTCTTCTTTTTCTTCTTCTTCTTCTTCTTCTTCTTCTTCTTCTTCTTCGTCGTCGTCGTCGTCGTCGTCTTCGTCGTCGTCGTCGTCGTCGTCGTCGTCATCGTCGTCGTCGTCGTCATCGTCGTCGTCGTCGTCGTCGTCGTCGTCGTCCACTCCCTCCTTGATTCCAGGATAGTCCACGTCCCTCCTGACAAAGATGTAGTCGAAGGCGATCTCTTCCAAAGTGTGAGGAAGCCTCTTATGAATCTTGAATCCCTTGTCCCACAAGAAGTCGACGATCTGGTCGTGCTCGTCCACGAAGCTGCCTTCGACTGTTTTGTTCAACTTTTGTCTGCAGATCTCTAAAGAGATCACACGGATGTCCACAGAATCCCACGGAAGCGTTTGCAGAACCTAGACACACACACACA
>JAAUXU010115514.1_pt1 | contig 12682 bp, 15 predicted proteins | sample 7278151 | NCBI WGS metagenome assembly JAAUXU01 (sample SAMN14350113, study PRJNA611818) | marine sediment metagenome | isolation source: surface marine sediment (1.8m) | place: French Polynesia: Moorea | collected 2018-08 | reverse complement strand
CCCCCCCCCCCCCCCCCCCCCCCCCCCCCCCCCCCCCCCCCCCCCCCCCCCCCCCCCCCCCCCCAAAGCTTCTGAAAACTAAGCAACGGTTTCATTTTCTCCAAAAAATCCCTCTTATTACACCGTCAGGAGTCGTTGTAGCCAACAGATTTAGCTGCTTCGCTTCTATTTTTTTTTCAAAAAAAAATAATGAAAAAAAACCCCGCGAAAATTACACTTTCAGGACTAGGCAAAAATCGCCGACGCGGAAAAGGGAATCCGCGGAATTCCCGCTCTTAGTGCGGAAATTCCTGCGTGCGAAGGCAACTATTTTGCACACACTTGGCGTTCAGCGACGACTACAGTGGCAGCCTCGTATGGGGCGAGGCGAGCAAGGGCGAGGACGGCGAAAATTCCATGCAAAATGTGAGGAATTCCTAAAATCGCCCTAGAAATTCCGGGAAATCTGGCGTAAAATTTGACAAAATTGTGTGTCTGTCAGTGTTTTCCAGGGGTGCCTCAAGAGAACTTCACACTTGCATGCATGTGCATGATCTCCTTTGTGCGTGTGTGACAATGGAACGAGAACAGACAAAAGACATCATTCGAAACCGCAGGCAACAAATTCGCGAATTTAATACACTTTTTTTTTGCAAAGAGGCTCCAGGTGTGTGCGTTTCAGCTAATTAAAACTCTTAGGCAGCCTTGCAGCGTGTGCAAAAAAAAGGGCTGAAAAGGCGCTCTTGGGCTGTCGATGGCACAATCAGAGAGAGAAGACCCTCAACTGAGTTTTAGGGAATCTGACACTGTGAAAATGCTCTAATTGTTGCTGGCCTGAGACGCAATTTGGCGTCCATGGCAGCACCGGCAGCAGAATTTTAGGCACTTTGGAATGCCTGGGTAGAACGTGTGAGCGTCTCCCCTACAGCTGCTCGTGGCGTTTTAGGGGCTTTGACACAGTCAAGGGGATGACTTTTACTGACTTTCATTGCGGGCCACCATGGATAAAAATCATTTTTAAGCCATTTCTGCTGTCTGTCCCTCCCTCCAGGCTGCTAACAAGCTGCCATTCCTGAACTTCATTAGATAGATTTTTGTCTGGCAACCCAGATATGCCAACTATTTGCCAGGGGTATTCCGGGAATTTCCACAAAGAGGCCTCTGTTCCCTCCACCTTAATTAATGAGGAAAGGACTCGACGAGACCCAAAGTGTTGGACGTGTGGACCAACTGTCTGGCAGAGAGAGTGCAAAACTGGTTTTTCTTCTTCTTCTGTCCTAAATTTGCGTATTTCCCTCTCTGTGCCAACCACCCAATAGGGAAAGTATGTCAAAGATCAGATGGTGGCAACCCTGACACTGGTTTTTGGCAAAAAAAAAAAACAAGAGAGCTGCTACTGCATAACTTCTGGATGGGATTTTTCCACTCAATGCAGTCTATCAAGCCTTTATATTGTTGCAATAAACACCCCCCCCAACTGTGTCTTCCAGATCACGTCCAGGCTGAAGTGGATCGACGTCCCACAGAAGCCCGACTCTGGCCAATGATTGCAGCTTATTTGAATTCCAGGAATTTTGCAACACGGTCGATGTCGAAGTGTTTCTCTCTCCGAGTACAGGTTGTCTCAGTGAAGTCGCGGCATCAGAGACTCGCCGAGCCACCCTGTAGAGCTCGATACCACGTGTGCCAAAGCTGTTTCTGCTCCCTCAGTCACACATGCAGAAATTGCAGCAATTTCCCCTTTGTGGAGCGGAAAAAAGCTGGACTTTCACGCTGACGCTTCTAAATCGCGCTTTGTTTTGTCTTTAGAAGACACATTTAGAAGGTGGAAAAACCGCCGGTTTTTTTTTCACGCGCGTGCGTGCGCTACCAACTTATAACGACCTTTTTCCTCTTCTGCCTCCGTGGCCGCCTCCATCGCCGCCTCCGTCCCTGCCTCCGTCCCCCCTCCCCCCTCCGTCCCCAATGGCTTGTACTACCTGTCAGGACTGCCCAAAGTTAGTTAAAGCCTCCTCCTTGGCTTGAGTCTACAGTGTGAGTCGCAAAGGACCGGCCCGTGTGAGTGGCGGACTGGCCCGCCAAGCAACAGGGACACTTTGTTCTGACTCACCCTGTACTCACCTGGCTGCCAAGTGCCTTCTGCTTCCACTGGAAAAAAAAAAGCCCAACGGCCGCATTTTTGGCGGTTGAATTCGGTTTAAAAAGACGGAGAAGAAGAAGAAGGAGAAAAAGAACCAACGGAAATTCTTAAATTCCGGCGTGCCTCAAATTGTTGGGCTGCCTCTTCAGAGGACACCAAAGAAAGCCCATTCAGGGCTCGACTGGGATGGACCCAAAATCATTTTCTTACCTGGAAGAGGAAAAAATGGGGGAGAAAGGTAAATTAGTGCTCAAAAACAGTCAAGATATTGAGTTTCTCAGCTGATGGATTACACAGGAGAGGAGGGGAGGAGAAGAGGCAGGGTTTTTTTTTTTTTTAATTTTCTTTTTGCTTCAGGTGGACTTTAAAAAAAAAAAACCCTCTCTGCTGAGACTGCTCCTTTGACGTACTGGCTGCCAATGCTGGAGGCATCCAGACTGTGCGATATCCCCAACTGGACGACATCAAGATTGACCCCCTGACGATATCAAGCTTGGCCTAATATCGAGTCCTGACAGTGGTCGAACGACAAACATCCAGGATTTCTGTTTGACAAGATTCTTTCTCCACGATATCGCGATCGAGTCCCTCTTTTTTCTTCGCCAATTCACAAAAAAGACTCTGTCGATACTCGATGTCCACGATGAGTTTTCCTCATCTTTTCTTCTGCATCCACTACAAAAGGCTGCTGCAGCAGCAGCAGATTTGAATCTCTCCGGCTGTTTTGCTGACTACGTTTTCAACGAAAAACAAACAAACAACTCCATTTTGCAGATACCCAAGGATAAGCCAGGTTGAGAGACAACAACTCGGACTTGGGGGAGAAGGAGGAGAGCCTCTTCAGCCCCGAGAAGTGGACAGATTCGCCAATGTTGCAGATTTCTTGGCAGCCAAAGGGTCAAATTCCGCTGGCTTTCCCTCCCGCAGTCTGGTGGGTTGGTGCATCTTTTTCAGGAATTCCCTTCGCAATCTCGAACCATTTTTGCCCCGTCGAATCGAAGCTTCCAGACGTCGATTTCGCCCAAATTTCTGTGCGATCCCCCTTTTTTTGGGTTGTTTTTCCCAGCGTTTTTCCCGGGGAAAACTAATCTGCGGATAGATTTTCAGATTTATAACCTCCTTGCGTGGGTAACTCGATACAGACGAGTCGAGGCGAAAAAGGCTGTGAGGAGTCAGAAATGTTGAATGCGGAACCCAAAAACCCCCTGGAAGAATCGACCAAATTGAGCGAAAATCCTCGCGTTATGGAAGAAAAAAAAACTCAGACAGATAAGGATAACGGCCCAAAAAAGTCCCTTTCAAAGCTTTTAAGCGTCCAACTTGGCTAAAGATGATTTTGGCGACTTTTTTTATCTGTCCAAGTCGTCCTCAGTCGTCCGCGGACGCTGGCACAGCTGACATTTCTCCGTCCCCGATCCAATCCGGGCGCGTCTCTCCGATCCGCACGGGAGAATCGGCCGGATTAATTAAGGCCGGGCTCGCATGGGTCTTTGTCTGCCGCTTCTCGTGCCCCAAATGTTCCATTCAGAGAATCAATTAAGCGCTTCTCTGCCCAAAAAGTAAAAAGTCATTCTTTTTTAGGCTTCTTCTGCCCTGGGGGCAGCAAATTTGGATCGGAGAAACAAAGGAAAAACGTTGCCCAAAAAGAGCCGTGGCCACCCTGTACACGGGCGATCCGGGGGAGATCCGGGGGGAGCCGTGGCCATAGCCGTGGCCATAGCCGTGGCCATAGCCGTGGCCATAGCCGTGGCCATAGCCATGGCCACCCTGTACACGGGAGAGCCGCGGCCATAGCCGTGGCCATAGCCGTAGCCACCCTGTACAGACATGAGCGATTCTTCAGCCCGGCACCAACAAGTTCCGAACGTGCGTTTGACGAATAATAATAATAATTGTTATCGCGTCTTTTCATCTGCGAAGGCTTCTTTGTTGCCTTCATTAGAGAGGCAGAAAGGAGTGGCGGGGGGTGAAGGGGCAGCAGGGAGCTGACGGAGGCGCGGGCCTCCACCAGACAGGCGGTGCGGTACCGCGCCAAGTTGGGCCCGGGTGTGGGGGCAGGCAGCCACTGCTGGCTGACCCTGTGGCGGAGCAACAGACGCGCTACTCCGACTTGTGGCAGCTCTGGTCCGCGGTCGGAGGCCCCCAACAAGTGTTTGACGGGTAAAAGAACAACAAAAAGTCAGGTGCATCATTACAAATTCCCAAATTTTCCTCCAGGAGTCCGGAGAGACCTGAGGAGAATTAGCATTTTTCCTAGCAGGCAGCAATTAAAAAGCGCTTCTCTCTGCCAGCAAAACAAGCGACCACCCAGCAAAAGGGCCAAGTAGCACTCGACCCACCAAACTGTCTGGCCGAGCTCAATCCCACTGTACTAATTTCTCTGTCTGTGTTATTGCTCGCAATCAGCTTCTCCCCCAAAAATGTGCATTCCTCTGCACATTTTCCACTGGGTCGTTTTCTGCAAAGGCATTTTGCCAGGCATTTTAGGCCATAAAGTGAAGGAAAACATCGACAACTGCAGAAGCCCCACACAGATTTGGCGCCGGATTACACGTCCAATCCGGTCTTGGACGATGAATCCGCAAATCGCGGATTACTTTCCGGTCAGTCTGCGGATTAATCACGGGAGGGGGGTGAGTGCAGGCCTCATGAGGGGCTTCTCCAAGGGGGAGAGACAACGACCACATCTTGGTCGTGTCCACGCTAGCAGTCATTTCCTGCCGACGCCCAAGGGAGCTGTGTGTTTCAGTGTCTGTCTGTCTGTCCGGCGAGTGGGAAGGAGAGAGGAGAGGGAATGAATTTCTGGAATTTCCTCAAATATGCGGCTTCCCCCGTTTTCCCTCTTTCGGAAAATGCCACACATGGACAGGGGGTTCATTCCCCTTCCCCCCCCCTTCCTCTAGCCCTAGATGAAGAGTCAACGAAACCTGAGACTGAAAGGTGCAAGGACATTTCCGGCCGGGTCGACCCAGGCAATGTCTGAGATGGCAGAAAAGAAGCCTCCGGGACAACAGAGACTGTCCGGGACGGCCTCATGATCGTTGGCAGGAAAAAAGACTTTCCAGGACGGCCTCTGGAACAGAGTGCGGACAGAGTTGCTGACTTGTCAGAGGGGAAAAGACTTTCCAGACTGTAACTTGTCAGGCTGGAAAAGACTTTCCAGCTCTGTGACTTGTCAGTGAAACGACTCTTGCCATGGGTGACTTCTCAGAGTCCACAGAATCCCCCAAACACCTGAGGTGACGACGGATCCGTCCTGCAAACATCGTGTCCGCGTCCGAGTCCAGACGAGGCGCGTCCGTCGCGGGCGGAAACGTTTCTGGCGCGCCAAATCCGCACTTTTTCCCCGAAAATTCTCGGCTGTCGTTGCATTTGGCAGAAATTACAAGGATTCGACGTCTCATTTGCCCCCGAAATCGATGAATTTGCGGCCTGGCCGGCCCCGCTGCCCCCCCCCCCGCCCCTGTCAACATTGGGCCCCATTACAACGTGTGTGTGTTTACGTCTGCGAGTGCGTTTGAGCACAAAAAATGCAGGCAGAGAGGAATGGCAGAATGGGGAGAATGGATTCCCAAAAATGTTGCTGCTGCTGTTGCTTCGCATATTTCGCAGCTTCTGCCCAAATATGCTCGGTCGAGGGCAGAGAGAAAGAAGTCACTCGATCAGACATGATGTGACACCCGACCGAGTTTCCAGTCGCTTGCGGCTTCCCGCGTGTGCGTCGGAGGCCTCGCTTGTCTCGTCGAGTTTTGCAGGACGCAATAAAGCTCTTATCTCCATTTGCGCAAGTGATTTTGGGGGAGAAGAAGAAAGACTTCGAGGCAGGACAGGATTTTTCACCATTTTTTCCTTCTGCCAGAGGTCAGCAAAGGGTTGAGAAGCCTTGAAATAAGCGCTTGTGACAGCGCTCAATTTGCCCGGACACAAATTGTTTGGCTCAGCAAAAAAGCTGACTTTTCAACGCAGTCTTTAAATGCGGCAAAGTCAACAGTTGCTCCTTTTTATCAATAAACAAATAAGTTGCACGAAAGCGCCTCAAGAGAGTGAAAAAAGATCTCCTCATCCTTGCAGAAAAACCTCTCTCTTTCTCTCCAGTGACCCCAGAACCTTGGCGAAAAACAAGTTTTCGAGCAACAGATGACACCGGTCACCTAAATCCTCTCGTCGCTGCTCGCGGCGTCCGCGGCCGCCGCCGCCGCCACCGTGTGAGGCGCCAAGAACGTGCGCTAGGGGCTGGAGGGGGTGGGGGAGGCGGACACGGACAGTGCGGGCACGTTTTTGAGGCTCACGCACCTGTTCAACCCTTAAAGGATGGACGATAATGAGACGGCGGCGAGAATAGCAGCTATTTCTATTCACGACGGGACGTCTCGCCGACATTCATTAATGGAATTTCCCACATTTTCCGAATGCGCGCGCGAATATTTTTTCCCCCCTTTTTGTGCGGAGGAAGACAACAAAAAAAACTGGGGGTCTTCAAATTTGTCTGCTCTCATTTGTTTGTCCGCTTTTTTTTTACCTTAAATTCAGGCTGTGCAGACTAAAAGTGAGGTCGGTGGAAGAGACACGAACGAGGTGTTTTCCACTCCCAAAGCTGTCACTTTTTTTGCCGTTTTCTCCGGCTGCCGAAGCCCTGAGGAGTCGATCCGGAGACCAGAAGCGGTTGAGCACACAGCACTTTTCTCTCTCTTTTGCAGCTTGAACAAAACTGTCACTGAGCACGATGGTCAGGGAATGCACGAGCGGCGTTGTCGGTCCAGATGCTTGAAATTTTTGTGTCAAATCGCGCGCGTGTTTGGGACAGCGTCTCGTAGGAGAGCTTGCAGCAAACTGAGCTTTTTCCTCCTCTCTTCTTCGTCGTCGTCATCGTCGTCACGGCGGCCGCCGCCGCCGCCGCCGGCGCCACCGCCACCGACGTGAACGCCATCTCGACCGGCGGATGCGGCGCAAGAAGCCGTTGGGAGACAGAAAAGCGATGGAAGCGGCGCACGCTTCAAGCGCGCGCTGTAAAGCACGCGCAGAGAGAGAGAGAGAAGAGAAGAGAGCTTCTCTTTCGCGTGTGCTACAGGGTGAGCCAGAAAAAGACGCCGTCGAGTCTTGGTCTCTCAGGACCGTCTCCAATGCGATCATGCAAATTTGGATCAGCTGCAATTCCGCATCACTGATCACAGATGACAACTTTGCTTCAGGTCTTGGATGTCTCAGGTTTAGGACACATTAGGCTAAGGTTTCAGGTTTCACTTGGGGCTGCAGTTAGTCTATAGTTCACGTTAAAGTTAGGCTTAGGTTAGGTTTAGGTAGACTTGAGTTGAGGCTTAAGTTGAGGCTTAAGTTGGGGCCTTAGTTGAGGCTTAAGTTGAGGCTTAAGTTGAGGCTTAAGTTGAGGCTTAAGTTGAGGCTGAAGTTGAGGCTGAAGTTGAGGCTTAAGTTGAGGCTTAAGTTGAGGCTCATACCAGGCTTGAGCTGAGGCTCATACCAGGCTTGAGCTGAGGCTCATACCAGGCTTGAGCTGAGGCTCATACCAGGCTTGAGCTGAGGCTCATACCACGCTTGAGCTGAGGCTCTTTAGGCTTGTGTAGAGGTTCTTTAGGCTTGGCTGAGGCTCACACCAGGCTTAGGCTAGGCTTAGGAGAGTCCGTCAGCTACGTCCTGTTGTCCTCCTCCCTCCCTCCCTTCCCTGTCAGCACCGCTTCTGCGTCACCCTGTCCGTACACAATAATACTGCTGCAGCGTCTGCTGCTGTTGCTCGTTTGACCCACGGTAGAAGCAGCAGAAGAAGATTATATTTTTTTTCCTGCGGACACAAACCCTAAGGCAAAGTTCAGGTGAGTCAGAGCCAAGAGGAGACGAGGGCGCGTGCGTGGCTTTGTGTGCGTGCCCTCAAGACGCCGATTTTTTTATTCTTCCCCAGGAGGCAAAAATCGGTTTTACACTTATTTTCAGGTGCGTCGACTCAGACCTTCTGGGTCGGCTGAGACGGGCCCACAGCTTTAAAGCGCAGAGCTTTGAAGCTGACTCGGCCAGACAGACAGCGAGAGAGTAACGCACTCGAGTGTCTCGTGGAGTCAAATTATATGGGGGCCCCCATTTCTTTATTGCACGCTTTTTTTCTTCTTCTTCTTCTTCCAACTATCACCCTGTAAACTCCTCCGAGATGCGCCTCCGGGCATAATCTCAGACAATTGTTCTCCTCCAAGGAAGTTTTGTCCACCTCATACGCTCCTTAGACAAAAGGGCGAGGCTGTGGTGTGTTTTTTTTGCGGCTCACATGTCCACCTCTTGGTCGTGGTCCAACCCAGCCCAACCCTTGACAAAACACCTGCGGACGAGTTGTTGCTTCGCCTTCGACCGGGGCAACATCTCGAAAACACAGGGTAATCAAGTAGAAGAAGGAGAAGAAGAAGCCTTTGAGGCTGTTGCTCCTCCTGCTGAGGCTGCTGCTGTTGTTGCTGCTGTTGCCGCTGCTGCTGCTGCTGCTGAGAGATGTTAATTCGATGACGACCGTCCAGAGACTGGGGAGACAACCTGCAATTACCCCCATCTGTCCTTGAAAGTGCTTCGAAAAAGCCAGTAATATTCAGGCAATGCAATTCCAGTAGCCGAAGATTCTTTTTGCACGAAGACTTGTCTCATCGGTGGAAATGACTCACCTGAGCAGCCACAACAGCGACAGCGGCAGCAGCCACAAGCCAGAAATTGCGGAAATGCCAAAGTCCAGAGAAAGAAATGCAAATATTTCACTCAATAAAAGTTTTTGATCACTCACAGCCAAACCCCCAGTTGCAGGTGGTCTGTGAATGTTGCTTCACCCCCACGTTATTTCCAGGCCAGCACCCCTCTCTTTTTTAGGGGCTTAAGCCGGTCATTTGAGACCATTATTCCATTTTGTAGGATATGAGGGGGATTCTCGCAAATTGGCGCTCTGTGCGTGCTCGGCCGGGCCAGCGCTGCCCACCAGAGGCCGGCACACTCGGACCGGACGGGCTGGCTCGCGGCCACCGGGACCCCGGCGGTCCAGAACCCCTAATGCGGCAGAAGCGCCGTCATCAGGGGGTGCAAAATTGGCAATTTATCAAAATCTGCGTAAAATAAAGGGAGTCCGATCGGCGTGACGTTGGCGGATTTGGCTGGTAACAAAATTTTGCGGAGAGGAGAGGAAAACATCTCTGGGTAAACAAGTCACCTGTTACCCCCGAAGATCATCTTTCAAGTTTACTCTTTCTCTCTCTACCCTAGAGCAACACCAACAAATTCGAGGAAAAAGACAAGCAGCAGCAACAGCGCCAACAGCAACAGCAAACTGCACCAGGGTGACAAATGCACTGGACAAAAACAAAACTTTCTTCCAGTGCGGCTGATTCGACAGTGCGGGCCAGACACTGACCTCAGCGCTGAGGTCATGAGTGACAACTTGGGACCCCATTCAGACAGAGCAGATGTAGCCGGCCTCCCCGAGGTCACCGCCCGGGCTCAAATGCAGCCTGCACTTTTTCGTCCAGTGCGCCCGAACCTTTTTTTTTTCCCCTGTTGAGTGCCGCTGCTGACTAAAAGCCTATCCTAAACATCTATTAACCAATGCTGCCGCTGCTGTTCCTGCTGCTGCTGCCAAGATCACCTGAGGAGCACCAACATTGGGGCAGGAGGGAGACGAGGGGGACGAGGAGGACGAGGAGGACGAGGAGGAGAGAGAGCAATCACAGTCGGCAGTAGCCCCGGGGCAGGCAGGGCTACAGGGAGAGGTAGTAGCGGACTGACCGAGCTGCTGCTACCTCCTTCTTCCAAAATTCCAAAAACTTTCATTGCTGGCGTGTCCCGCATTTTAAAGAACGACTGCCAGAGTATTTTAGGCATTTTCCTGGGCCCAGTCAAACTATTTATTGGCGTGGGGAAAATGGCGCGAATTGACCAATGCCGTCATGTTTGATTTGGCAGCCAGACGAACCGGTGTCCGGGGTGGACGGGGGGCGTCAGAGGACGTCTGGGCCACCCTGTCTGTATACGTACACCCTGTACTACGCGTGTCGACATTTTCTCTCCCTGCTAAATGTGAAGGAGAGAAAAATCTATCACGATATCTTGGCGATATCATGCAGAGAAGCTGGTGACGGGCCCGGGCTGTTTCTGCAGCTCGTCCGGGCAGTGGCCACATTGAGTCCAGGTTGATATCGTCCAGGTCCGGTCTCGATATCGTCCAATTGGGGATATGGCACAGTCTTTGTGCCTCCACCAGTAGCAGTCAGGACGTGAAGAGAGATGATTGACAACGGTTGATTCTTCCCCCCTTTTGCCAGCCAAAAATTCGTTGACAGCCAGCAACAAAAACCCCTTTGGAGTCCGTCTCCCCCAACCCTTTTTCGAGTCAGCGATTTCAATTTTGTGCCGATTTGTTTGGGAAATCAAGAGCGTTTGTGTCTGACGAGCGCAGCCAGGAGGAAGAAGATCTTTTTAACTGTGCGCTGATGACTGACAGGTTAACATGTCTGGGCTCTTTTTCTGCTGTCGCGTGTGGCGGCATCAAAACTGGCGAGGGCCGCAACAGGTAGCAATTTCACAGCACCGAAAGACAGACACGCACTGCAAAATCTCTGCTCTCCACGGTCTCACCCTGTAGTTTGCATAAGAAGAAATTGCGACCCCGCTGCTGATGTCTCGAAAAGATCGCACGATGCCAATGTCAAATGTGGCGGACGCTCTGTTAACTGGGGAGGGACAGGACAAAAAAGTCGTGCTTTGCTGGAAGAAACATTGAATCCCAGCAAAAAAGAAGAAAAAAAGCCAACGATCCGAGGTTTTCCCACGTCAAATCAGCCAAGAAAGACCGCAGAAATGAGGCTGTTTCACTGAAAAATCCTCCAAGATCCTGTTCAAAAAGAATCGGCTGCAAAAATCATTGAATCACATTCTTGGGAGTCTTGGAGAGAAACAAGAGTCTTGTCCGGGAGACCCTTAAGGGCGTGACGAATGGCTCTTCAAGGGGACGCCGCCCTCAAAAAGTGGTTGCAGTCGGGGTTGTTGGCGTTGGTGTCGGCCTCGGGGGAGGGGGCAGGGAGCGAGTTGGGTTTGAGAGACAGTTTCGGTCTCCAGGGACCTTCCCAGTGCTGTTTCGACACGTCCAAGCTGGCAAACAGACCCAACGCCAGGGCTGCCAATCAAACCAAACACCGATGCTGCCAACCTCTGACCAAACTAGTCTCCAAAATGTGCCAGACTCGCGGCATTCAAATTATGCCCACCGCAAAAAGCAGTGACCATAAAACATGCCAAAAAGTGCCTGCCGGTGCCATAACAACGTGCCAGAGTGTTTCCAACGAGAATGCCAGTTGGCAGCACTGTCAGGGACTCCGGCCAGATCAGTCATGCCCCCGTCCGGGGAGGGACCAGTCCAAGCCGCCGCATTGGAGGACTTGGTGGCTGTCCCAGCACTCGTCGTCAACCACGTCCTCCATGGTGAACCACCTCGTGAACGCTCTGAACAGCTTCGTTCAGACTGACTTGATTGCTGCACCGCGGATATTCAGCTCCACGGCCATTGAAGGGTCGTCCCCGGCCTTTTCAGCCTTCTTTCCCTCTTCTTGTACTGGCCTCTTCAATTCCTCCGGCCCAATTTGGGCCCCATCCTTGGCTATTGGGCTTGTGCCCAAAATTCCGCCGTCCACAGCACTTCTGATATGTAAAAGTGTGGTTGTTCTTCTCACTATCAAAGTCTGTCATCGTCGCGCGACTGAAATTGATGGCGCAGCTTCAATAATTCCGTGTTCAGTGGAGAGAGAAAAAGTCTTCGAAACGAGCACAAGCCCTAATCCAATGGAGATGAATCACCCAGAGAGTTGAGATCTGATCTTTGACACATTTGGAAGGAGAGCAATAATCTCTTCCACGCCATGGACAGGTTGGAGTTGATCACTCGACCAGACAGGCTGGCTCACGAGTTCGGCCCAGGGAGGAAGGGACATTGGCGCAATACACTCACTTTATTGCTCAGTTGCACACACCGAAAGATTCAACAATCAAATGCAGGGGGGATTCCCTAACTTTATTCAGTTTTTTTTATTGGTTTATGGATCACGGCTGCTTCTCTGAGTGTGTGAAGTGCCAGAAATGAGACACTTTTAAGCTGGTTCCACTGCCAGAAATCAGTGTTCCATCATGACAAATGGCAGGTTCCACCATCAGGCACAGGAAATGAGCTGTATTTCTCTGCCTTTATTGACTCCCTGGTCAATCTCTTGGCAACTTGGCCGTGCTTTATGACAAAACCGACACTTGGCAAAGTTGGCAGAAATGCTGCAACAGCGAACTCTGTCCTCCCGGACGTGAGACTTGGCAACACGAAATGGAGTTGGGTTCACTAAACCAGTGTTGGATTCACTACACCAGAGTTGGATTCACTAAACCAGAGTTGGATTCACTAAACTAGAGTTGGATTCACTAAACCAGTGTTGGATTCACCTAATCAGTGTTGGGTTCACTAAACTAGAGTTGGATTCACTAAACCAGTGTTGGGTTCACTAAACCAGAGTTGGATTCACTAAACCAGTGTTGGGTTCACTAAACCAGAGTTGG
>JAAUXU010180469.1_pt1 | contig 12684 bp, 11 predicted proteins | sample 7278151 | NCBI WGS metagenome assembly JAAUXU01 (sample SAMN14350113, study PRJNA611818) | marine sediment metagenome | isolation source: surface marine sediment (1.8m) | place: French Polynesia: Moorea | collected 2018-08 | reverse complement strand
GTGCAGGAGATGCTTAGCTTGGCTTGTGTAATGTGAAGCCTGGCCAGAGAAGCATAAGCATTTAGAGAGAGATAGACGTAAACAAGGGCATAAGCACATGAGTATGGAACATCAATCTTTCTATTTTTTTCAAGAAATGAGAATTGTACCAGAGTTGCCAGGTTCTAATGTCAATTTCGCACCTTGAAAATCAAAAATTGACATTTTTGAACTAGCGAAATATTGATCACAGTGATAATTGAGTACTTGCCGGGATAATGCTCGCAATAACAATAACAATAACGAGTATGGTCAGGGCTCAATTTTTTCACAATATCATCTCTAGAAAATAACTGGTGATATATCTTTATTTTCTGCGAATGGAACAACTTGGGCAATGCTTACTTAAACGTTGCTCTGCTTTTTTCACTGGTGCCCTAGGACAATATCTTCTGATTCAGGAGGACAAGGGCTGAGAGACTTTCTGGATTCAGGATGATTCGAAATCATTGTCTAGATTTATCATGATAATACATTTTGACTATATGACTAACAATAATGGCAATTATTGCAATTACGTGACAAGTACTCGTGCAGTCCTACGAAGGCCCTCCCATATGAAAAAGCAACCCAAAAATGGACGATTTCAGATGAGATTAGTGTACAGGGTATCCAAGGTCTCGTGTCAGGCTTTTGACTCGTTCTAGATCTTGCTGCAGTTGCATGATTGAAACGAAACTTCGTGAGTATGACCAGAGTAGACTAACTTAGATTTTCCTTTGTAGAAGTTTCCATATTGAATAAATAGTAGACTCATTATAAACATAACTAAACATAAAAATTTTGCCCTTTGCTGCCACACACTTTTCCAAGCGCTCTTTCACCGAGTTGCAGGCCTTCTTGGCTGCCTCAGGGGTTAGAATTGTATCCCATACCTTGGTGACCTTGCCTCGCAACTGCTGAACATTCGAGGCTCTCTTCTTGCAGGCCTTTGCCTCCACAATGCCCCACACCCAGAAGTCGAGTGGGTTTAACTCAGGTGACGACGGGGGCCACATCTCCTTTGCTCAAAAGGCATCAAGGCCCCAGTTCGTGGCCAAGTATGCCTGTATTGTTGCTGCTGTGTGTGTTGGGGTGCCGTCCTGCATCAGGACCACCTTGTTGCGCGAGCCACCGCCATAAATTCTTTCCAGCCATACCTTGATCTGGGAGAGGATATGCTCCTGATAGAAGGCAGCTGTCACTTTTGCTCCTGTGGGCAAAAATATGGGCGGCATGATATTGCCATCCGAGGCAATGAGGCCGAAAGTCATCACAGACTGTGGGTCCTTTACTCAGGTGACAATGCAGTCGTTGCCATTGGCATTGTTGGCAGGCATGAACTGCCGGTCATTTTGGCAGTTCCACACAGGATCAACTGTGAAAAGTTTCTCATCTGACCATAAAATGATGCGTTTAACACTGCCAGTGTGTTTCTTGCTCTCCTCCATTCAGTTCAGGAGCCCCAAGATCTTTTTTCGCTCTTGACCTCTGCGGCATACGACACCAATGGCTTTGGAATGCACTTGAGACATTTTAGTCCGGTCTTGGCTATCAGATTGTCGGCTGAGCTTTTGGACATGTTCAAAGTTTTGGCGATATCCTTCAGCTTGCACGTGGACTTCTTCCAGGCCATCTCTTTCACCTTCCAGATGTTTTCCATGGTGCACTTAGTAACCTTGCCACCTGTTCCCATTTTGCGGTCTAACTGGCTGCCCTTCACTTTAATCTATCTGATGATTGGCGCCACAGACTCCTGATTCATTTTGAGCTCGTTCGCAATTCGGTAGGTGCCTTTCCCAGGCTCAAGGTTGCAAGATTGTCGCGCTGCTCGGCATAGGTGGTGGCACCATTCGACATGACGTACTACAAAAGGCAGCATAACTTCACTAGAAATCATTGTAAGAGGATGTTTGATGCATCGATCGAAAGCTCTTGACACTTGCCGCAAGATCTGTTTCATCACACCACTAGCGCTTCGCGCTAGCTACCCACTTTGTTGGGTAGGAATAGTAACGTTAGCAAAAATATAAAGTGACAAAAATGAGCCCAAAACTCGCGCTTCGCGCTCTACATGTGCTTCATGCTCAACATGCGCTTCGCGCTCAACATGCGCTCAACACGCGCATCTGGACAGAAATCGGCTGTTTCGCATAAGTGACAAAAATCGGCCTCGCACAAAGATGCGAGCGAGAATCGGCCGTTTTTCGCATCAAAGTGACCAAAATTGGCCGAGCGCGAACAAAAAGCACCGTTAAAATGACAAAAATCGACGAAGCCAGCCGCGGACACACACACACACGTATATAAGGGCCTGTTCTTTTATTTATATAGGGAATGATGGGTTTATCCGCTAGTTTGGTAGCGATGTCCTCGGGCAATTTCGTCTTCATACAGATAGTCTTCAACAGCATCAGGCATGGCCAGTCCATTACCGACTCACCCAGGTTTGAATCAAACCAGTTAATCCTCATCCTTCAAACTCGGAAAGACACCTTTTACCTCACAAAACCTTTACACCTTGCCACTGCAACTGATCAAAAGCCTGATAAGAGACCTTGGATACCCTGTAATTAAAAACATTGCGGGCCTGCATAGCTTCAGTATTAAAGAAAACACAGGTAATGATGAGGCCTTGTAACTCAATATGAAATTGCTATTATATTTATTAGGGTCACGGACCTGTGCACAATTTAAGTAAACAAAAGTTGTAGTCCTTTTAGTGCTGAACACAGGTATGTGCAGTGCTTACCATAAATAATATCGCTTGGTACATATCAAGGTCAGGGGCTGACTGGAGATGTTTCCGAGTGAAATTTCAGCATGTTATCAATTATTCAGACTCTATGACATAACTTTTTGTATGCAAGGTCACAGTTTTGAATGTTTGTTACGGCACTGGAGCACTTTAAGTGTGATGAGTTGACAAGAGCACTGTGCTGATCGCTGCTGAAATTTGATGTTTTTGAACAGTAAATGAAAGTAAAAGTGGCTTTGCAGACCAATTGCAATGGCTGTCATCAGAAGTATCGAGATGATGAGGTCAAGAATTGCCGACTGTTGGTGATGCATTTTGTTCACTTGTCGAATAGTCACCTTGTCTGATGCTATTAACTCGATACTTCTGATGACTGCCATCTGGTCTGCAAAGCTCTGGACTGCCTTCTCTCACTACTCCTGAGGACGATCGGAACGGCCGGAATCTCATCATGGGGGAGAAGGCAGAGCAAATCATCATCAGCAATAGTGAGAGAAGGTAGTCCAGATCGTCCACAGCAGTAGCGAGAGAAGGCAGACCTGATTGGACTCAAGATGATGAGGCCGAGAATTACTGACTGTCAGTGATGCGTATTGTTTACTTGTCAAGTAGTCACCCTGTCGCACTTTTTTCACCCCATCACTGAACCTAGCAACCTTTGGGTTGCTAGGGTTTGGGATGATAGGGTTCTGCATGATAGTGCATAGCACCTGAGGACCCAGGGAGTGAAACCTGGCGGAAATGATGGGCCAAGCGGTTGGGATTGTTCTGCAAAAGTTTCAGTCCATATCATCAATGTCTGCCCCCTGAAAAAGTCAAATTTTCAGCCTCTTTGGCATGCCTCCCTCCCTAGTTGGTCTCAGTTTGAGCATTCTAGCAGCAAAATGGCCATCTCCAACAATAAACCTCGGTACTGAACATTGTGCCTGAGTATCATATCTACATGTTTCACATCAAAATTCCACCTCAGAATGTCCCCGTGTAGCACATGAGGTGTAGCCATGCCTGTGGCTAATCTTTACACCAAGGACTGTATGATAGTGGTAAGTTAAGATGGACCCCCAAGAACTTCATGATTGTAAAAATGGGTACACTCTTGAATTTGTGTGGAACATATCTCTGTGCAATTAACTGGGACGGCAGTCCCTCCCCCTGGACATTTTGTCCATTCCCCTATGCTCATGTCTGGCTACAAAAGATATTTCAATTTTGTTTTTTGTTCAGTGACCTGCAACACAAACTGCGAAGATTCATGTATGTGTCACACACCCAAAGGTTAGCGAAAAAAAATTCTGTCCAGTTACCGTACCGTCGCATTTGAGAGCCGCCCTGAAAAGAGAGCCGCACTTGAATAAGGACTGCACATCCAAGGCATAACTTGGAAATAAGAGCCACCCTTCAATAAGAGTCGCACTACAAGAGCAGATCGACTTGGTCCTTTCCTTTTAATGTGATTCTCTAGTATTTTCTTGTCCTCGCACTCATCTCATTGTCATCCTCTCACTCCCGTACTTGAATACTTTTCAATCAGACTTTGAAAGCATACTGTATCTCCCCAGTTGAAGAAACTTTGGGAACAAGCTCCTGAGAGTCTTGCTGATGAGCACCCAGAAGAAGAGAATACTCATGAGAACCTTGATGTATTGATGATGGGTGAGTACAAAAATAACTAAAAAAAAAAATTTAGAGACGCCCAACAAAAGAGCCGCCCTTGAATAAAGGCCGCCGAATGAGAGCCGCAGCCAGAGACAGAAATTTGAAGAGCCCTTAAATGCGACGGTGCTAGGTAAGCCCGGAAGTTGACCAAGAGCCTTTTGCAGAGCAACTGATTTCTTATTGCCCCTCACTCTCATCCGCCTTCAGCCGGGCAGTCAATGCTAACTTGGTTTTTGTTTTTGCTCACTGTGTTGAGCGATGACATTTTTTTCTAAAATTAGAGCCACAGAGATTGGCGGCATCAAAGTTCCCTGCCCATCGATTCCAATATCGTTGGATACGATGCTCAAGCGATGCATCTTAGGTGCCCCTCTAAAGTTCTAAAGTAGTGTGGCTGAACAGTGGTTGAAGGACTGACCGATAGACCGAAAGAGCTATTTCATGAGCACACCCGTATTGATGGGAGTTGACTGACGCTTCAGGGACACAAGTTGCCAGGACACACGTTGCTCGGACAGGACGCTTTGCTTCGTTGAGGGGATTAGAAAAAATGTTCCGCCCAACACGCTAGCGTCGCTGAAGAAATCGTCTGTCTTTACGATGAAAAGTGCGTGACCACTAATTCTTTGTACTGCCTTCCATCGTTGGCTCATCCATCCTGGCTCTTAAAACGGACAGACACGAACACGGCGTAAAAGGTTGGCGTGAATAATATATATAGGTAGCAAATACAGCATCAGAAGCGGCGTTTGCCCGCGCCGCAACTCATGTATTGATAAGGCAAGATCTTTTTTACTTATCAACTTTGCCTCGATTCTACGAACTATAGAACAGCTCGTAGGTAGCGTGGTAAAATGACTTCGATTGTCTCGAGACAGTTTGAAGGCAACATAAAATTTGTAGAAACTTTGGCTACAACGTTGGTGAGTGTTACAAAACTCTAACTGCAAGTTATTGGCTTCAACAATCACTTAAAAATGGATGTTTCAGAAGCTTCAGGTGCATCCTGCTTTTTAATATAAGTAGTAGTAGTTCATGAGACTGTGGTGAATTTAAGAAAGGCAACAGTGCCACTGAAGCAGAAAAAACATAAAAGAAGCGCCAAATAAAAGCATTTTGAAGTTCGAGCGTTCCAGAGAGCAATGGTTCCCCCTACTTTCTGAAGAAGACTTTACCTTGGAAGGCGCTCATTGTGATCGCCCCTTCATACAGCTATGCTAAAGCTGCAGTAGGTTATTGATTCCGTTGAGGCATTCCGTTGGACTTGATGAAAAGTTGCATTACTTTTGCCCTTCCTATGGAAAACGACACAACAGATGGGATGACCTGATACAAAAGGTAGGAAAAATGCTAAAAAATGCAGCTGACTTTTTTGGGCCCGAGCCGAGCCAACTTCCCCACAAAGTCAAGACATTTCTTCGCCAGAGAAGTTCAAGGATACCCAAGGAAAATGACTTTAGTTGCACAGTTTGATAGAAGTATAGAGGACATTCGGTTTTTATCGCCAGGCCTCTCGGAATGCCCGGGTGGCTGATTTGGCTGTGTCTTCTGTTCTTAGCTACAATGTCTGGCTCGGTTTGTCAAAACTCGTGCCAAAATAGGCTCGTCCACACCACTAAACACTGATGACCACGCACCGGTGAAACTAAGAAGCAAGTTGCTCCATTGCGCCAGTTTCTTATCGTTATGATGGGCAGAGCAGAACCCTTGTACGACTTGTTTACTCACAGGCACGTTCGCGGGGCCAACTCCGACAACGAGAGCGAGGCCAGCGGCGTCTCCTGGATCTCTGGGGCCCAGACCCAGCCACCGCAGCAGCAGCAACTGTTCCACCGGCGATCCAGGCAGGAATCCGGATCTGAGACCGAGTCACGGTCGTCACGAAGAGCTCATCGTGGTAGAAGGAAGCGGTGAGGCCACAATTTGATGTATTACTTTTCTGAGTACGTAGTGCGCATGTCTGGTGCAATGTTTAGTAGACACTTAGTAGCTGGATTAAGAAGCTGTTCTAAAGCTTGAAGTAGTTCATCATGAGACTGTAGTGGGCCTAGTCTGGCAAAAGCTGTCTTTGCACAGCACACTGCACTGGTATGTATGACAACAGTAATGCGACACAGAGCTGAAAGCCTGCAAAAACTTTGCTGAAACTCACGCGAGAAAGTTCTTTTCTCCTTTCTCGACGTTGGATCGTAATTCTCACCATGAAAGTTTAACAGTCACTGGGGACAAAATGAGAGGGAGAAAGGGCAAAAATTGAAATTAGGACAGAAGGAAAAAAATACTTTGCAGCCTTCCTCATCTCGTTCGCTTTGTGCCCCGGACCAAACTGTACCGCAGTTAGTGTTCTCTCGTATAAAGTGAGCAGAAATTAAGCCCTCTTACCCGAATTCTGGCAAATATCTTGGCGTGTGCGCGTGCACACGGGTATACATGCACTGTTGTGCAGGTGCAGTCATTCAAGGTACACTTGAGTTCAAAAGTTAACGTACAGTCCAGAGAGAGAGACGGTGTGAATATGTCCTGGCTGACTGCTGGCATCAGAGGTTCTGGCAGACATTGGACCTAACATGAGGTGTGCCAACATCTTTTAATGAAGCGATGCAAAAGTGAGGGACGTGGTCATTCGTGTGAGCAGTTCAGTAAAGTCCCTTAGAGAAGCATTGTGGTGTCTCTAGACATTTCTGTTGGTTGGCTTAAAAAATGACAGCGCTGGGTCTTATAAATATTACATTATTATAATCTTTAACATATATGGTGATTCTTCAGTTATGCTGTTGCTGTTGTGCAGTCTTTGCCGCACAGGCGTAAGCAAACTTACTTCGTGCGCCATGCAACGGCTTACCCGATTATGGTGCTCACAACGTACAACAATATTCATATACAGCCGTAGTTGCCACATGTCAATATGAATGATGTCATATCATATGATATATCGATACAAGTGACCGGAAAATATGACTATCGACCAAGTTACGTATATCGAAGCGATTTTTGTAAGCCCCCTATTTTTGTAACTGCGCATGGTCTTCGTACGGTCACGCGTCTACGTCACTCCAATCACAAATCGAGCAGGGTACGTGTTCTATACCGCTTTCTGCGCCTTAAAAGTCATAACGACTTTCAATTTTGGAACAAAAGTTAGTCTTTGTTTCCAATACGAAGATGTGAATGCATTTTTTATCGATGCAGCAGACGGGCGAGCGCACCGGTTCGAGTGCAGACAACTGTACGTACGGGGTGGAGTCGGAGTGCCATTGACACTTTTAAAGGAGTAAGAACAACAAATGTGGGAAAGGGATTTTGCCTCACCCTGTACCCACCACAGGCAGGTAGGTCCCTACAATACGTCACCAGTAGACGTGAAAAAAGGATGGAGCATCTGATGGGGGGCATTGATGTGCGGCTTTGCCGCCAGCATACAGAAGAGTTTGGCCTTGAATTATTGATAGCGTTTACACCATGCTCGTTCTTTTTTTCACACGTACGTGCACGCCCTCACTGTGGTGAAGAGAGAGATGAAATCCCAGAAGTTGGACGAACAGGCTGTACTTTTCTATTCGCTACCGACACCAAAAAAAGGTGACTGCTTTTACTCAAGGACCACAGCAGGTAAAGCAAACGTAGATATCTGCCATATAGTTTGATACCACGACAGACACCGGGAGGGGGTGGGGGTGCTGTCTTCCAAATGAGTCACGCATTCTGTAAACAACGAGCACACTCAAGTATTGTGGAAATTAATTCACTGGTGTGCAATCTCGGCCCTCATTGAGACACGCAAATCATCGTGACTAAGACCTGTGCCTCATTGCCTGATTACCTGCCTGCCCGCCTGCCTGCCAGTGTACGTGCGTGCTCTGGCCGGCTCGCAACTAGAACTACTGAGTGCGCACGCGCCCATATGGATACACTGCAGTACTACGTTACGTAAGTACTATCCATGTGCGCCCGACACGCACATGAACAGCCTACGTGCGCATATCATGCAAAGTGTCAAGCCATATTTGCTAGAATTTTGAGCAAAAAGGAGCTCATTCGCTTACTTCGGATGTCGTGCTTTGCCTGACTGTCACAGTACATACGTATAAAGGCAGAGATTCTGTTTACTTCTCTGGCTATTCATGGCGTGACGAGCAGATATCACTTTTGCAGAATCATCCTCTTCTCTTATCACATTTCTTTTTTTACACTTGGACGTTTCTTCCGCTTCTTTCTTTCTCCTGAGGAAAGAAACATTTGGGTTCCACACATGCGGAACTTATTGTACATCCAACGTATGTGTGCATGCGCCACGTTTCCCTTGTCAATGTGTGCACACATACCCCCCCCCCGTGTTCTTACATGTTCAGCAACACCAAAGTAACGACATTCTACTCGTACCCAAAAACAACTATCCTTTCTTATGTGCACGGGCAACTATCCTTTCTTATGTGCACGGGCAGATGTGTGCGAATGCGAAAGTGCAATTTGTACGGTTGATCTCTATCAGGTCAGCATGCATCTATGGTTTTCACTTTTTTTCAATCGACGAAGTATTTAAATATGAGCTGCGTCACGTTTCCCAAAACAGTGCGAAGAGAAAAGGTCAGACAGATAAAAATGCCTCACTGAACGCATCAACAACAACGAAAAAGTGATAGGTTTAGGAGGAAAAGACATGGGCAGAAGAGCTTGTCTTGAGCATCTTCCCCTAGTTCCCCTAGTGATGTACTATCGTGCCTCCTCACCTCTGTTTGCTCGGCACCTCTGTTTGCTCGGCATGCTGCGTAGGTACTGAGGCAGAATACCACAGTTGTTTGGTGCTATACATACAGGACGGTGCACATTATGTTTACATTGGTTTTGGCTGTAATCTCTTCACTCTCCATCGCTGGGGGAAACAAGAGCTGTCCTTGAATGTTCAATTGGGAAAAGAGAGCGGAATCTCTTTATGTATGTGTAGCGTATGTGGCTTAGTGAAATGACTATTATTAAGTGAGTTATTAACATTTGAATATTGGAGGTTATGGGCTCACTTAAAACCACCAATGGTGCACATACAGTCATGGCAAGAACACAAAATCCTCCTAATATCCATGCTCTGTCCAAATCTGGGGCCACACTTGGCCCAAACATTCTGTTAGGGAAATATGAGTAAAGGTTATAAACTCACTTAAAACCAGTACCCAGGCACCTAGCGAGGTGAAAACAGGACAAAGTTGTGTCATTTCTCCTGCTGAGTGCCAGTCTGATTGCAAATTTGACTCACCCCAATTTTTTTGGTTTTAAATAGTGCTTAAAGGTTATAAACTCACTTGAAATCAGTTCCTTGGCACCTACAGCGGTGGAAACAAAAGAAAGTTGTGTCATTGCTTAAATATAGCAAATTGGAGCTTTAAAAATGGTCACATGGAAACAGATGATCCTACAAAGGTTAGAAAGAAGCCTAGGTTAAGCTTGTCAGGCAAAGATGATGAGCCAAGAGGAAAATTTTTGATGGGAGTACCTTACTTTAACCTGGATGTAAGTTGTCTATAAAGCTTATCTGAACTGCTCACAGTTCCTTGAATCGGTCTTACCTGTTTTTTTCCAGCAGCCAGTTTTCTCCAAGAACACCATTGAAACCACTTTGAAGCATTAGTGACTTGTTGAATGGGTCACATGACCAAGTCTTTCTCAGAAATATATCTCACACTTGTGTCTGCAATATCAATCTTTCCAAGTACACAGAAACTGATTTAAAGTGACTTTATAACCTGTTTCCACTGCTGTAGGTGCAAAGGAACTGATTTTAAGTGAGTTTTTAACCTTTAAGCACTATTTAAAACCTCACAAATAGGGGTGAGTCATATATGCACCCAGACTGGCACTCAGCAGGAGAAATGACACAACTTTGTCCTGTTTCCACCTCCATATTTCATTATGTTATAAAACTTTTTAAATATTAGTGATATTTAGAGGAGGACCCCAGAGAACTTCCTCATCTTAAAAAATATGACACTTTTGTGTAATAAGCATCTCTGTGCAGTGGACAGGGAAAGCTGTACCCCCCCCCCCTAAAAAATGAGCATTTTGTACCCCCCCTCTGCTCATGTCTGAGTGTACTGCTATGTGTACATGTAAAAGGTCATGGGCATGAGGAAGCAGGCACTGTAATGATGTCTAGACTGTATAGCACCTTCCTCATTGCAAGAACCTGACCAGACCAAGTTACACTTCCCCTTCCTCATTATAGAAACTCTCTGTGCAAAATACATTTCATCCTCAGTCTGAACTCAGACTTCGCTGTCTCGATATCCTCCTCACCCATCGCTCCGCTGCTACGATCGTCGCTACTCCGAGCTGAATTACTCTGGGTCACTTTGACTGAGTTACTCTTACACTCACTCACGCACACGCAGCCCGGCGCGAACTGTACAACGTTACAGTATGCTTACTGGAAGGCACATAAACTATATCTAGTTAAGAGCGGCGCAGAATTATTTTTCACTCTTGACATGCACCCATCGAGGTCTTGAAAGTATCTTCCTCCATGCTGCTATAAGACTGTTCTTTCCACCTACCAGTACACTAAAAGTTCCATTCCATTTCTACTCCATTTCTTCTCTTTCCTGCTCAAACTGGCAGGCACACGTACACAGTACACAGTTAGGTTGTGTTGATGAAATTAGTTTGACGGATTGACCTCCTCTGGAAAAGCATACATTGGAAAGCGAAGGCAGGTCACTTTCTGTCCTCCACCGTATCTGGATGATATGTAAATACAAGTAAAAGCAAGCTAGAAAGAGAATGTAAAGGCTTTGGGTGATGAAAAGTTAATGTGGCGCTAACCCCAGAGGCATACAAGAAGAGAGGAAGAGGGTGGCTCTTTTGGGGTCGGTGGACTACCTTTTTTGCACTGCCTGGGATGAGATTAATTGCACACACGGTTGGTAAAGGACGTGTGTGTGCGCTTGTGTGTATGTGGGCATGCGCGAGGAAGATTAAGTTGGGTGAGGGTGTTGTCGTGGACATGACAAAGGTCCCTGTGCCAAGCGTGCAAAAATCCTCTTCTCCGCATGAACACGCTAAAAACCTATTCGAATAATCTCACTTTGACTTATGCTCAGTAGCTCCCATGCATAGCATATCTATATATAAGGCTAGGTCGAAAATTTGAATGAAAGGTGGACATGTCTAATTATTTTCTACATCACGAACTAAGACTTCATAGTCAAATGAAAATTAAAAAAACAGTGTTTTACCTTTGCCTCAAGTCATTTAAAGATTTCTAGACCCAGTACGTAAGGATGTAGGGTCAACATTTTAAATTTGAGGTGGACCTGTTTAGTTAGGTTCTAGATGCTGTGTTGGAGTGATCTCAACAAAAAAGCAGAAAACAAAGTGTTTGCAGCTTTGTCCCACAGCCTTTACAATCTCAAACATCTTTATGTCCTAAACTTATGTAGCAAAACTTCTGGTTGGGAGAGGCAAAGCTAAACACAATTTTTTTCCAAATCATCTGATGAATAAATGAATACAGCTTCATCATTTGACATCATGTAAGAAACCCCAAGTGCACTCACGCAAACTCCAAAATTGACCCCTTTGTGACCTAGCCTACTTCTATATACCGGGTGCCAGTAAAGTCCCTTTACACTTTCAAATAACTTGACAATAAAGGTCATAGCACGGTTCTTGATGAAGTTACAAAGAAATTTTATTAAGAATAGTTGAAGGTAAGTATCACAAAAATATTTATTTCTCAAAAGCACCCCCTTGGGCATCAATGGCTGCCCTCAGGCACTTCCTGAAGACCCCACAGCAGCTCATGATGAACTCCTGGGACATGGAGGCCCACAAGGCCTCAACAGACTTATTTAGGGAGTCGACATTGGAGTGAGGTTTGGAGCAGGCCAAGTATCATAACTTCCTTAATACTGCTGCTATGCAAATGCTGTTGACATCTTTGAAAAACTTGAAGTCTCAGCAGTTAAACTTATTTTCTCCACTTTGGATGAAAATTAATGTATATGGCAGTGCTGGCCATTTTGTCCATACTCTTTGCTTGTGCTCTGTACTGACATGTATCATTTGTAACTCCCTCAATACTGTAGCAACAAAAACTCTACTTGCATCATTGGAAAGGTTGAGGCCTAAGCACTTTGGCATTAGCTTTTCTTTTGGACAATGTTGCATAGTAAAAGCAGCACTGGCAAATAACCCACACAAGAAATGCTACATACACTTTGTTCTTCACTACATAACTGGGGCACGATTCACTTCATCCACTT
>JAAUXU010006362.1_pt1 | contig 12690 bp, 13 predicted proteins | sample 7278151 | NCBI WGS metagenome assembly JAAUXU01 (sample SAMN14350113, study PRJNA611818) | marine sediment metagenome | isolation source: surface marine sediment (1.8m) | place: French Polynesia: Moorea | collected 2018-08 | reverse complement strand
CTTTGAGACGGTCTCACGAGACGAAGTCACGAGACGAGACGAGATCGAGACGGTCTCGTCTCGTCTCGTCTCGCGTTTTTTCGAGACGAGACCGTCTCGTTACCGGCCCTACTCCCCCCCCAATTCCCTCTCTCCGAGAATTGTGACTTACTCCTGCGGCGTCGCGGTGAGGGGAGGGGGCCCCTGCTGCAGTGCCCTACTCTCCCCTCCGCCGTCCAAATTGGGCAAATATTGGCTCACGCCCACCGCAAACACTTTTGGAATTTTTCGAAATTGCCCTCGGGGGCGGTCGGGGGTGGGCGATATATGCGGTAGGTATAGGTGGGCCGGCTTTTCCCATGCTTGCGCCCACACTCTGGCAACCGCGGTATGAGGAGAGAAATTCGCGGGGTTTTCCCTGTCATGGGAATGTTCTCGAAAGTCTGCAGCAAAGGAAAACTGTGTACAGTACCCTAATTTTTATCGCATAAAAATTAACAGAATCGGATCCTGCCCGGCATTTTCGCTTTTTTTTGTATATATATCCCCCCCTTTCTTTTGCGTGATTGCGTGTTCGTTCTCTCCCTCCCCGGCCTGTGAATCTTCCTCCCTCCGGTCTCCTCCCCATGATAAGAAGACCAGGATGGAGAGGGAGAGAAAAGAATAGGCCACGGGCAGGACGGAAGAACTGTTACAAATCGTCAAAATATTAAAATACAGCCGAATTTGATATTTTGGTGCATCTTTTTTTGCATCGTCCTCTTCTTCGCCATAGGCAGTGACAACGGGTTTTTCTGCTTGCATTCGGTTTTCATCAAACACAAATAAACGCGAAAGGAAAGGCATCTCTTGCGTTTTTCCTGTTTTGATCTCATAATATACTTGTTGCATCGTTTTCCCCAAATCGCTCTGAGCAATACAGCCTGGTTGATAATTCATTTTTCCTCGATCTTTCCCCCCTCCTCCTCTAGTTCTTTTTTTTTCTTCCATTTTAGCTTCATTCTCGTCGTTGGAGCGGGGGGGTCCGTTCTTTCCTCTCCGTCCGAGCTACTCTCCACACAGGAAGTTCTTCCCCTCCCTCCCTCTTCTTCTTCTTTTCCCTGGCTTCTCCACCCTCCTCTTCCTCGATCCCCCTCCTCCCCCTGCTACTACGACTACTAGAACTACACTACTGTGTACAGTATACTAGTACTAGTACAAGAAGACCGGCGCCGCGGAGGTGGACGGACGGACGGACGGGGGAGAAACACACCGGCGAACCTCCCCCGAATGGACGGACACTCGCTGTGTGCGGCAACGGAGGACGAGGAGGAGGAGGAGAGGCAGCAGCACACATGCAACGAGGGAGAGGAGGGGGGGAAGCATGTCAGTTGCACACATACGCGGGAAGACGGACTGCCTCTCTCCCTCCCTTTCCTGCCGCGGCGCAGTGGTGGTCTCCACGTACGGGATTCGACACCTTGGTCATTCCTAGAAACAGAAATGTTCGGCCCCACTCTGTCGTAGATGGAGGTAAAAATTTACTTCAATTTCCTTTTAATGAGCTACTGCGGGATCTTTTACCCTCTTTTGCTTCAAGGAACGGTAGGACTCCGGCGAATCCCCTTCCTTGTCTCCCCTTTCCTCCCTCTCCCTCTTCCCTGGCGAGGGAGAGGAGGAGTGCGCACCGTCTCTCTCTCCCTCCCTCGCTCTGATCCTCCTCCTCCTCCGTCCGTCCATCGGTCCGTCGCCGTCTTCTTGTCAGTTGCGATCCGGCGCCCGTTGCAACACCAGCGACGATTGCCCGGAGTCGGACAGACAGAACTTTGTCGTAGTCCGAGAATCGTGAAACAACATTCAGATGATTCTGAGTGTGAAGCGCAATATTTTGAACCAAAGTGAGACTAGCTTATACCAGGAACAGAGTGACTAGCAAGATGCTAGGAGAACGTGGTGGACTAGAAGCGGCAAAGTCCGCAAAAGCCTCCATTTCCTCCTCGCCGTCATCTTTGGTTTCTTCTATTAAGAAGCTCTCTTGGAGCCAGCGGCAACATCATTTGCAGCAGCAACAGCAGCAACAACAGCAGCAGATTGTCATGTTTCCGCCTCCTCCACAATTTTACCACCACCACCAAGGACTGCAGCAGCCACAATTTATGTTGCCAGCTCCTTCGCGGATGGCCGCTCCCTCGCCCTACGATCCCTACTGCTGGGGACATTCCCATCCCCACCACCACCACTACCTCCCTGTGGACGTCCAGTACAGCCACGTGACGGCCATCATGGCCGCAACCATGGAGTACTACCACCACGTCTGCCCCAACCCAGCCGCGGCGGCGGCAGCCGCGGCGGCGGCGGTAGCGGCAGTCTCCTTGCCGCCGTCCCCACCCTCCGCCTCTTCTTCCTCGTCTTGCAGCGGCAGCCGCGCGAAGCGGAGGAAGGTGTCCAGCGACGAGGCGGGAGCGTCCACCAAGATGCTGCTCCGCTCTCGCGGCTCCATCTACAAGCCGTACGACATCCAGGAGGACGAGGAGGAGAGCTCGGCTGGAGGCTCTGTTACTGGAGGAGCGGCAGCCCCCGTTTCTGGGGTCGGGCCAGGCTCCATGGAGGAGTCAGAGCGTTGCAGGGAAGGGGCCTCAGCCAGGAAGAGGAAGTACGGTGGCCGCTTGCCCTCGGCGGACTCCGCCTCGACCTCCGCGGCTGCCTCTGAGGCCATGGCGAAACAGAGGCAAGCGGCGGTGGCGGCGGCCAGGCAGCAACAGCTTCAGAGGAGGAAGACGACAGAGAGGGATCTCTTGCCGGAGGTGCTATCACACATCTTCTCCTTTCTTGACGTGCAGAGCCTGGGACGGGCAGCAAGGGTAGGTGTCTGTCTGTGCAATTCCTCTTGCCGCGTTTTTTGTTGAAGATTTTTTTCCCGCCTGCTGTTTAGGTTTTTAAGTTGCAACGAAAATGAATATTAAGCTTAAGAAACCAACATGCCTCAAACATCAAAAACTGTAGCAGCAGCAATACCACAAATAATAGCAATAGCAACAGCAGCAGCAACAATAATAGCAACAGCAACGAGCGAAAAAGTCTCATTTTTGACAATGCATTCAAGAACTCATCACGCATTTCCCCTCCTCTTCCTTGCAGGTGAGCATGCGTTGGCGCGACGCCGCCTACCGCCGCTACATCTGGAGAGACGTTGAGGCCCGTCTCCACCTGAGCCCGCCTGAAGTCCCGGAGCCTCGGAGGCGCGGTCAAGAAGTCAAACAATGCCCTCTGTATCCGTCCCTCGCGAGGCGCGGAATCACCCAAGTGCAGGTGCTGTCCCTGTCCACGCGAGCGGAGGAGAAGCCCAACAAGCGCCGCGGGCCCCCTCAGCATCCGCCCCTACTCCAAGGGTTAGTGCACGGGGTTCCTGCCATGCGCTCCCTCAACCTGTCCGGCTGCTTCAACCTGACGGACTCCGCCCTGGAGGCCGCCTTCCGCCACGACGCCCCCGCCCTCACCGTCCTCGACCTCAGCCTGTGCAAGGACGTCTCAGACGATAGCCTCGGCCGCATCGCCGCCCACTGCAGGTCGCTGGAAGAGCTCGACCTGGGCGGGTGCTCAAGGATCACCAACGACGGCGTGCTGTTCGTCGCCGCCGGCTTGAAGAAGCTGCGTCGGCTGAACCTGCGCTCCTGCCGGCAGGTGTCAGATACTGGCATTGGCTACCTGTCGGGAGTTGCGTCTGCGTCGGAGTACGAGGTCCAGTACATCGGCGGAGGAGGAGGGGTGAAGACGAGGAAGTCAGCACTGTCCCCCTCCTCCGGTGGAAAAGTTGTGGAGATCGGCATCCCCGGACTGGAGGAGCTGGGTCTGCAGGACTGCCAGAAGATCACGGACGAGTCTCTGCGCCACGTATCCAGCGGTCTCCAGACACTCAAGTCCATCAACCTGAGCTTCTGCGTCAGCATCACCGACACCGGTGTCAAGTCCCTGGCTCGTCTGCGCATGCTCCGCCACCTGAACCTGCGCTCCTGCGACAACGTGTCAGACCTGGGGATGGGCTTCCTCTGCGACGAGGGAAGGGGAGAAGAGGAGGCGGAGAGGTCCCTCCTCACCCTGGACGTCAGCTTTTGCGCCGGCGTGACGGACGCGGGGGTGCGGCTGTTGGCGGCGGGACTGCCAGGGCTGACGGGGCTGTCCCTCACCACCTGCGCGGTGGGTGACGAGGGGATGAGGAGGGTGGCGCAGCGGATGGCGCGACTCGCGCGGCTCAGCATCGGGCAGTGCGCCGCGGTGACGGACGCCGGGCTGAAGGCGCTGTCTGAGGGCGCGTCGGCCCAGGCGCAAAAGCTGGAGGAGCTGGACCTATACGGGTGCCCAAAGGTGGGGAGGGAGGCTGTGGAGAGGATGAGGAAGGTGCCGGGAGTCAGGAAGGTCAACTGCGACCTGTGAACGAACTCCCTAGCGGAAAAAAACGAGGTTTTTTATGTTCCTGAAAGACAAAAGCAATTAGAAAGACCTCCGAAGGGAAAACCCACGGAAAAACACAACAGACGATTTGTGCATCCAGAAAAAGAGGAAGGACTTGCAGAAGACGATGTTCCCTTTTGATTTCGCCCTTCCGGGCCTTTCCCCCTCGTATAACTTATTTCCGACAGGAAGAAAAAAAAGAAAAAAGTGTTGAATTGCTTGTTGTTGAACTAATCTTTGTTGTAATCGAATGATCTCGTTCTGTGATGACTTAGAGAATTGGCGAAGGAAAAATCCAGAAGAAGAAAAATAAATGAGACAGTTGGAAAGAAAAATCCTGCATCCATAGCGTTTTTCTCGCGAAAAACCAAATATCCCCCTCCTCGAAGATGTCAGTCTGGCTTAGGCGTGGAGAGACGACAGTTTTATCTGTCTGAGAGTTTCTCGAGTCTGTTTGTTGGGCAGCAGAGATCTCCCGAGGGCTTAATTGTCTCTTATCCCTCGATCCCCCTCTCGATTTGATGGCAAACATTCTCTGCCCTCTCCATTGCTCATCTGTGCAAAGACAGCAAATTCCTCTCGGAGGCGAGCCTACATGCTTGCTTCCCAAACAATGAAGCAGAAAAGTTTCCACAGGCCCCACTTTTCCACACCATTCGTTTCCACGACCTAGTGGAATTTCCGAATATCAGTTTCGTGAAACGGAAAAGTAAACGTAGCCACGTATTTGAACAGAGGCAATAAAGCCCTGCTGCTTCAAAACTGTGTCGCTCAAACTTTTCATCGGCTTCTCCGCGCTTCTCCGCCGGGTCTTAATTGTAGCATTCAAACTCCTCGCATGAATTGTGGCCATATAGCGCAATGTCGTCCCAACCACCACCACCAAAAGAGGCCGTAGTGGCGACTGTCGAGGCTCTATGGCCGTCCTCATGCCACTGACTTTTATCAGATATCCAACTCCTCCTCCAGCGTATGTGTGGGACTACGGTTCGTGTGTGCTCATTGGGTACGCAGATGAGGGGCAATTTTTAAAAGCTAAAACACACACAGCATGAGAAAGAGGAATTACTGTGTACTTCGTGTGTAGGTTTTTTCGTTCCCCTTTTGGCGCTTAATTGCTGGAGTGAAAACACTCGCTTTCGCGCACCAAAAGACAAAAAACTTCTGCTAATGTTCTCTGAGTGTGCATAGATTCGGGAAAAAAAGTTGCAGACCTGTCCTGAATTTGCCGAGGTCTCCGCTAGCTGCGACGAACTACTCATGATTAACTAAAGTTGCTCACTTGGGCAAGACGATCAAACCAAAGGGGGAGCAAAGGGGAAAAAAACTTTTTGACGAACAGTATGTATTTCTCAGGAAAAGACTTTTTCCCGAAGATTTTTCGAAAAAAAATTACTCTTTAGTCTTAAACTAGAGCAGAAATTGTGAGAAGACGAAGGAGAAAGAGGGATTGGGCGGAAACCGCGAAACTGCTCCAGCCTCAAGCCGCGTATTTATCTAGTAGAAGGGAATATCAAGTGAGCTCATACTACTGTATACGGGACTCACTGCACAGGCTTCCCCACATGGGGAAGGAAGGAAAAGTATTTTCGCCGCCGCTGATAATATTCTTTCCCACATCTAGAAATTTTTCCCGGAAAAAAAGGAGCGCTGCCGGCGGCGGCGGCGGCGGCGGCCTACGCAGCGGTTCTAGTAGGGAGGGACCGACCGCAAAGACCGCCGCCCGCACAAGGCACAAAAAGAAAAAACCCACACACATGAGGGCTTTTTTGTCGATTGCTTGCTGAGTCGCTCCCTCCGAAACTCAACGGACCAGCACACCCTGACTGCAACAACGATCGGGGAGGAGGAAAACCCCGGGCGCGCGGTTTCGCAAATAATAGGGGATAAAAACTTATAGCCTGTGTTTTGCCCCCCCCCCCACCCACAGAGTTTTGTCTCTCTTTTTCTGGATGGCGTCGTGTGTCGTCAGCGCAAAATATTTTCGCTGCCTTGTCTCCTCCTTCTCGAATTTGAGAGCGTGTTTCCTGCGCATCTTGTTGTGTTGCCCCCCCCCCCCTCCTCCTCTTCTTCTTCCGTTCCACCGTAGAATCCCATCATTTCCCACCGCCGCCCGCCACCACCTGAGGGAGAGGAAGAAGGGGACTCGGTTGGTTGGGATGGTTGGGGCCGGAGACCGTAGGGAGAAGAGGAGGAGGAGGAGGAGGGAGGAGGAGAGCTGCGGTTTTTGCGGTTTCTGGCTGGTTCTCTTCTTCTCCTCTCCCATCCGAACGTGCATGGTGGTGGCGGTGGTAGCCGGGGCTTCGTTCGTTCGTTCGCGTTCTTCTCAGGGCTGCAGGGCTGGGGCGGTCGCAAAGAGCGAGGGAGGCCGAATCCAAGCCAAACACATATTTCCACACTTCGAAGAGGCGTACGCGGAGGAGCGAGGATTCTACCCCACGTACGTAACCCGCATGTTGCTTCGGGGAAAAGAAGAAAAGCGAGCGGAGGGGCGGGGAAGAAGAAGGACCATATGTGAATGTGTGTGTGGGTCCTCCCTCTCTCGAGTCTCCCGCCGGTCCGTCTGCTTGCATTCGATTCGGAAAAACGGCCGCCGTCAGCGAACAATGAGAGTTAGTTTGGAGATGGGTGGGTACGTAGCAATAGGTGTGTGCCATATCTAACGTGGACTGACGAAGGAGGGAGGTGCGGTATGGCTCCGTCGTCGTCGCCGTGAATGGGAAAGCCAAAGTCGCCCGTCGAAATCAGGAGGGGAGGAGGGAAAATGTCCCACGGAGCGTTTTTCTTTGCACGTGTTGGGGAAGAGAGAGAGGGGAGGGGGGAGGGTCTTTCTCTTACCCAGCCAGAGAACCACGCCCCAAAGACTGCGATAAGATAAAAACCCTATGCTGCCATGCGAGAACACATGAGTCTCCCTCATATGTGCAGCGTACAAAGGAAATTATGGGTCTAAAATATAGTGCAGCATTCTCTCTCGGCATAGGTATGTGCATACAAGCGAAGGAAAAGACAAACAAAATGAAGAAATGAAGCAGTCCGTCCCCAAGATCTGATATATACAACTCTACCCACGCTTCCATTCTTCCCCTCCCCTTCCTTCTTCTTTCTCCGTCTCCCCCAAGGGCTGTGCTCTCTCCTCCTCCCCCTTCCTCTGCGTAGGTGCTGCAGACTTCCACGTAGTACAATTCGATATTGATCTCCCCTTCTTCTTCTTTCCCATTTTCCAAACTATGCAGCAGCATGCAGAGAAGAAACAGAAAGGGGGGAGGGGAAAAGGGAGAAAGGGAGAAAGGGAGAAAGGGGGAGGGGGATTGAGGAAGGAAGAAGGAATGAGGGGTGACTCACATGCAAAGGGAATCCTCCCTCCCCTTCTCTTCTTTTCTTCGTTAGCCTCGATCTTCCCTTTTCCAACCCCCTCCGCTCTCGTCCATACTATTTTCTTTTTTGTGTCTGTCTGTCCTCCTCCCCTCTCCCTCGATCCCCCATTGCTGCTTTCTTTCCTGATCAGCACACGCAAGAAAGGGGAAATCGGTCAGAGAGATCCAGACCCGGTATTCATATTTTCGAGACGCCGATCCCCTCCCCCACCCAACGGAACCCCCTCTTCCTCGCCATATGTGCAGATGTACATTCTTCCTCCCTTCTCCGCTGGGAAGGAGGCGGCGGCGGCGTCGTGGTTCCCCTCTTTCCTCCTTTCTTTCTTTCTTCAGTCGTCCGATGGCGGCGGCGGCGGCTCCGGTACAAAAGCAGCTCTCTCCCTCTTTCTTCGCCGGACGAAACGGACGTTGCAACACACACACATGCAAGCAGGCAACTCTCAAAGGAGAAAATACAGGATGGATTTAAACCGAACGATGAGAAAATGTGGTTGAAGATTGACGTTGTGCGAGTATGTGTGCCCTTTATATTAAGTCACGGTTTTTATTGACCACCCCGTGCCTTCAATAAAAGGTAGGAGGCTATCTACGGCGTTCCTCCCTCCTTCGCCCGTCCATTCCAAGTTACAAAAGAGGTTCCTTCCTTTCTTCGTTCCCTCCTTCAGCTGGCTTCGTTCTCTGGTCTCTCTCCCCTCAGGTCGCCGCTCGTCCCCCATGAGGCAAGGAAGGTATCCTTGGTATTATGCTTGTCTCGGGAGTGTGATATACGGCCGCCCTTCTACTCCTCCTCCTCCATTCCTGCAGCAAAAGCAACGGGCTTATCTTGGGCTTGATAATTCCCTTCCCTTCCCTCCGACCTAGGGAGGAAGGAAGATGGCATGCCAACATCACATGCGCGCCGCGAAAACACAATAGTGGCGGCGGTGGATGGTCGTGCGATATATCCTCAGGTCCGATTATCTTAATATCCCGACTAAAACTTTAGCAGATAAATCCTCCGTAACTCCAAGAGATATATTTTGCACCACATACAGCGAGCACCATCTTCGCCCGCCGGAAATAAGACGGGAAACCGAAGGAGAGCGAACTCTTCCCTTCTTCCTTCATGAAGGAACTCTTCTCATTCTGGCAACGCAGCAAGCAGCGTCCTCTTCCCCTCCTCCTTTTCTTCTTATCCAACATCAGTTCAAAGGAGCCGACGGCAGCGCAAAAAGGGGGGAGAAGGAAGAAGAGAGGGAGGGCGAAGGGAACACTTTCATGTGCAAGATGTGCTGTAGCTGCCACGCAAGACACGAGAGAGAGCGAGATTTGCCAAAGCATCTCAGCAGTTTTATCATTCCCTGAAACGCACGTTTGGACCATGTATTGAAAGTTGGGGATTTCTGCTCCTTCCCTTCCTTTTCATTCCTTAGGGAATTCAAGTGGAGGAAGATGGAGGGAAAGGGGGAGGGGGAAGGAGTGGGGAGTAGGACGAAAGAGAGCTTTTAACCTTTTGCCTTTATTTTCTCTCACCCTTTCGGCTCCTTCCCCCATATTTTAACTACTGCTGCAGTCCCCTAACACTGTGGAAAAATATTTCTCAGAAAAGAGACTCTCAGTTTTATTTCTCCCCATCTCGACCTAGACTCCCAAACCCGAAGACGTCTCCGCGTACGTGAAAACGGAAATTCCTCGAATTTCTCCTCCTCCTCCTCCGAGCGCCCCTTCTTCTTCTTCCCCCTTCATTTTCGGCCATCAGACCCAGGAATGTCTCGATTGACACACGATCCGAAAATTCTAGGGTCCTCCTCCGCTCTCCTGCATTACGTACATTCCTTTTTCCCTGTAGGAAGAAATTACAGTGCGAATCTTCTTCTTATTCTTTCTATCGAAACGGTGGCTGCCTTTCGAGGGCATCTCTCCCCTCCCCCGTTCGACGCGGCGCCCAATGGAGAAAATAGAAAGAAGGAGAGGGCTTCTCTGCATGGCATGGTTGCATTGCATGGGGGGCTTCTCTTCGTTCGTTCGGTCTCTCCTTGGCGGCGGCGGCGGGGTGCCTTTGTTTACACTCTTTTCTTTTCCCCTTCTTTCGCATGGGTCTTCTTTTCTTCTTCTGCCTTCCTTCCTTCCTTCTTTGGGCGAGCCTCCCTTCTTTTTCCAAAGCCCCCTCCCTCCTCTTTCTTTTTGTTGCCCACCGCAGGCGAGGAGGAGTCTCGGTTCTACTCTCCCCCTTTTCTCCCTTTTCTTTCGCTCTCTTTTTTTTTGGTGGGGGAGGGGGATGTAAACCGCGTTCGCTTCTTCTCTCATGAATGCCCGGCAAAACTGGCCGACGAAAGAGGAGGAGGGAGAAAAAAAGCATCCCTCATTTTATTCAGCATAGTCCAGATAAATCTGAGAGTACCATACACGGTTTAGTGGCAAAGGCAGAACTTTGCGAGCGTCTCCCTCTCCTCCTCCAGACAAAACAACAGCCATCCCTCGGCGCCGCGCCGTCCTATAGCACAGCAAGAGAGGAGGAGGAGGAGGAGAAAAAAATAAGAATTGCAGTCTCTCTCTCCCCCTCTCCTTCCTCCTTCTCTCCTTCCTCCTTCTTGCCCCGAGGGGACACCCGAAGCCGCCACAAGCCATGAAGGAAAAAAAGAAAAAGAAGGAATGGACGACGGACGTCGAGGCAGGAGGCGCCTGTCTCCTTCCTTCCCTCCTCCGCCCAAATCCACGCCTTCTTTCTCTTCTCTCTTCTCTTCCACTGCTCTCCCTCCCCTTCCTCCTCCTCAGTCAATACCCAAGTCCGACAGGGTGGCTGGAAATCAAAGGGAACTAGAAAACGACAACCGTATTCTGGTGACAGCTATTATAACACATATATTTCATCAAGGCATTCGGTATGTCGACCTACCCTTAACTTTGCCAGTTTGCCACCCTGTGGTTTCAAGTGAAGCCGGGAGGGAGAGAAGAGAGGGGGGACTGGGGGTCCTTCCTTCTTTCCCCCTTCTTTTTTTCCTTCTTTCTTTTTTGCCCTGGGGTTCATACGGACGGAGAGGACGGACGGACGGACGGCGGACACTCTCCTCCTCCCCAACCCAACCCAGTGCCCTGCCCAAGCCCAACCTTCCTCCTCCTCCTCCTCTTCTCTCCTCCTCCATTTTGCCCAGGTACTCTCCTCCTCCTCCACTTCCAAAGCAACAAGCCGACCGACCGACCGTCCGAGAGAACAGAAAACTCGCTGCAGCCCCCAACTCCACACTCGACTGCCAAAGCCGGCGAAGCTCTTATCCAAGCACCCAGATTTTTTTGGAGGGAGGAAGAGGAGGAGGAAAGAGGAAAAAGAGAAGAGGAGTGAGAGAGGACTGATCAAAAAGATGAAAATGAGAAAAAGCACTTTAGTTCTAGGATTTTTGTCAATGGGGAGAGAGGAAGGTCGGAGGGCGTGAGGGAATGGGGACGCGGGGCAGAGGGCAATCCTCTTTCTGACCGATAGGAATACTTTTTGTAACATTTTCCCTCATCCTATTTTTTTCTTTATTCCGGCTTTTTCTTTCCTTTTCTTTGGCATGGTCGGTGTGTCGGAGAGAGGGGGCGAAAGCGAAATGAAAAACGAGGCGCCGGGAAATGAAAATTGTAGCATTTCTCTTCTTGTTCCCCTCTGCGGGGAAAAGGGGGGGAGGGGAGAAGGTGGTTTGGCTTCTCCTCCCTTGTTCGCCGTTGGAGACCCATGTTTCTGCATTAGCGGGAGGGAGGGAAAAGGGAACCAGGGAAGGGGGAAGCCTCGTCTCCCGCTATGCCGCCACACACTCGCTGTGTCACCCACCGAGAAAAGGGGGGACAGCTACCGGCGGGAGAACGGCAGCCGCTAAAAAAATCGATTGAAATGCAGGGATCGGAGGAATTCCAAGAATATTTTGCAGTCCCTTTTTTGCTGCCGTCTAAAACTAGCACATGCACGATATGCACTGTTAAAGCATTTCATTCCCATGTCGATATTTTTTGGAACAGAAGGATTCGCACACAACTACTTCGTTCCCTCCCTCCCGCTGACTGTGTTCTTCCCCTCCGCGCGTCTTTTAATAATGCATGCTTTTTGTCTGCCCAGTCGCTGTGGGGAGACTCCCGGGGAGGGCGAGGATCGGAAGTCGGGAGTTCTTGCTAATATCGTGCTTGCACTCTGGCAAGAGGCACTTGTAAAAAGAGACACCGTTCATGTGCATTTTATTCCTTTCGGCAATTTATCTTGCAGGTAGTTTACATGACGAAAGACAACTTGGGCACATATACGGTACGTAGTTTTTGTGTAAGAACTACGAAGGGACAGCACAGCATACAGTACAGTAAATCCCCCTCAGAAAAATCCTTAGTCGGTCAAACTCCGATGCGGATGAAAGGAGGGGGGAAGGGAAACGGGGCAGGGGAGAAGGAGAAGGGAGGGGGCCTCACAGCGGGAGGCGCGAGACTCGCCCAGAGCGGGGCAAGCTTCTCTCTCCCTCTCTCTCTCCTTGATTTGTGACCCGTCTTGGATTACGGGAGAGAAAAGGGGAGAAAAAAATCTAAAGAAAATAGCTGTGGCTACGAGAAGGAACTAAAATGGAAATGGAATAGAAATGCCTCATATTTGTATAGTACTAAATTATTCTACAGATTATTTTTCGTGATTGTTCAACAGTGTTCATATTCCGTGCACTACCACATACGTGGGCGTGGGATTGGGCGGCAGGCGGGGGAACAGCGGTTCTCTGCCAGGGGGGAGAGCCACTTTTGGCCCGGCAGGGGGAGGGACCAAAAAATTTTCATCAGGGAGGGGATAGAGGGGGGAACAAGGACAAAATTTTCCTCAAATTTCAGAAACAGCAAAAATTTTGAGCTTTGCAGGTAAATACTGAAATTTTTGGTCGCCTTCGGCGGCCAGGGGGGGGAACAGTACTACATAAGGAGG
>JAAUXU010043267.1_pt1 | contig 12695 bp, 15 predicted proteins | sample 7278151 | NCBI WGS metagenome assembly JAAUXU01 (sample SAMN14350113, study PRJNA611818) | marine sediment metagenome | isolation source: surface marine sediment (1.8m) | place: French Polynesia: Moorea | collected 2018-08 | reverse complement strand
AGAAAGAAACAGCTTGTTTTTGTTTTCTCGGCCAGTTGCATCCGCTCGTACCTACATTCCACATCACCAGAGTGGCCGGCCAAGATGTGCATCGACGTCGGTGACGTCTTGGACGAGGAATCTCGGGAATGTCCTCGTTCACGTAGCAGTTTCACTCAAGTACACTGGCAAGGACCGGATTGAGAGAAAGAGAGATGCTTTTATCGACGCCTCTTAAATTCCTCGTGGCCAGAGCTCAACACACTTTTTCTTCGGCTCCAAATCTGGCGTCGTCGGACTGCGTTTTAGTGTCTTTGTCTGGATTCCCCGTCAAAGTCTCGTTAGATGTAGCTAAATTTTCCTCCACAGGACAAGGATGAGTCACTCCAGCACGAGAAAGCTCGACTTTGGGTCGCTGGAAACTCTTCTATAAGTGGTTGTTTGACGGATCTCATCTGCGCTGGCAGCAGGATCAACGCCGGCGCCTTTGGATGAACAAAGGCTTGAGGAGTGACGAAGCAACTCCCTCCTTCACTGTCTCCGTGGACTTTCTCCCTGAGAAAGAGGGAGACATTTCGATCGAGAAGCGAATGAACGATAGCTGTAGGAAGACCACACTTCAAGGTTTCTCTCGAGTCCAAGGCCAGGCCGATCGAACCTTTCGTACGCAGGCCCGTTAAGGCCGTCACAAAGGTTACCTGCGCCAAAAGGAGAGGAGAAAGCCAATTACGTACGGACAATCTTGCGGCCGCATAGGTGAAAATGTCAGGAGTACGAGTGATAAAGAAAGAAATGAAGTAAGTGCAACTCAACTTCAACACATTTATCCACTCCCAAACCCAGGTTCGACCTCCTCGCCCCGCTACGACGCGTCCTAGTCTTTGCTGACTCACACGATGGACGTACAGTATATGACGAACTATAAGTTGTGTACACCTTGTACAAGGGAGCCAAGGCCTGGTCCAGCTTTTGCTTCCTCACCAGGGAGCGTCAACTTCAAGCTCATTTGGGGCTTGGGGGACGCAGCTACGATGATGACCCAGGTTTCGCTCATCGATTAGGAGACGTCTGACGAAATTTTCTATAGTACGGACAGTGCGTAACCTTACGAGGTGGTTGACCGCCAAAATGACCCCCACGTACTCGTAGCACGTTCGCACGAGGAGTGGGGAAAGAGCCTCGTGCGCGTTGTTGACCCAGTAGCGGAGAGTTGAGTGAGTGAGTAACAAACAGTTCGTAAGTACTGTATTGTATTGCGTGTAATTATTATTATTTCGCTACACAATACATTCGCTGGAGTCATTTTTCATGGCAAAATCACAGATTGTCCACGTAAAGAAGTCGTAAGGAATTCGTGCCATTTCTCCTCGACGTTGTCGCCAAGGAGAACAGCGACGTGACCATGAAAGTTGGGAAGTCCAGTCCTAGGAGTTCATCAAATTGTTGCAGTTAATGGTGTCCGACTCAGACGAGCAGCAACCGTTGGAAGAGGTCTTTGGGAAGTTGCACAGTATGGTTTTCTCCGCGTCACCATCATTTTCACCGTCACCATCGACGTCACCACCACCAACACTTGTCCTGCTCCCAGAACTGTCTTCAGCGTCGTCACTGTTATCGCCTCCCACAGACATGGGTTCCGGAGAGGATGACTTGGCTTTGTTGCTAGTCCGCGAACTATTCGCCACGTAACCCATATGCAAAGGCTTGGCAACAAAGCTGGGCTTCTTGATGCCGCCCGTGGTCGCTGCAGGCTTCACGGATTTTTCTGGTGCCTCCGTGGCAGGCTTGCTCTCGGCTGCGTTTCCAGTGGGGGCTTTCAACATGGACAGATCCATAGACTTGGATGACGTCGACGACGACGAGCAAGAAGTGGCGGAAGAAGAGGAATTAGAGGACGATGTCGTCGCTGGGACCCTGAGATGAACTTTCTCCAGACACAGTTGCGCCAGTCGGTCAATACCCGCTGACCGACAGTCTCCGTATCGTTGTTCCCAAGCGTCGTACAAGACGTTGTAGTAGCGAGGCTGAGCGAAGAACTGGAAGTACTTGTGCGTCTCCTGTGTAGGAAAGATGCGGGAGAAGTGCCTCAGCTGCGCAAGCTCGTCCTCCGCTCGAATCAACTGGCGAACATCGTCAGGAGTGAGCCTCTCCAGGACAGTGTCGACGGGAGTCGTGGCAGACGTGTTGTTGTCGGCAGTGGCCATCACGTCCATTATACGGTTCTGCTTGGACTTTTCGGCCTTGGACACGTCACGGGTATACAGCCTGGGGTCAAGGCACAGGCAAGAGAGATCCTCGAGATTCAGCTTCTGCAAAACCTGCTTCTGAGCCTTGGCAGAGATCTTGTTCGGTACATGGTAACGCGCGATGTTGAAGACCTCGGTGGCCAGCGGGCTCTTGACGTCAAGATCTAGCGGGGAGGCGGAGTGCAGAGAGGGAGAGATGTTCACCTCAATCAGCCAGGGCTTGAGATCAGCGTCGAGTAGGATGTCGAAGCCGAAGAGTTCGTAGCCACAGTACTGGGAGAGTAGATTTGTCCGCGAAAGCGGGAACATGGAGTGCTCGGCACTGATGACGGTCTTGATGACCATGTCCTTAATCCGTTCCCACACGGGTTTGTGGTCGATCCCAGCCTCGGAGAAATGCTGCCAGAGGGACGCTAAAGTCCACTTGTGACCCTGCCGAATCTCAGGGTCCTCGTTGGGTGTATACGCAGCACTGTTCTTATTGATGCTGTAGTTTGTGAGGTGCATGAAGACGTCGGAAAGACAGTCGTTGTCGGCTGTGTACTTGTTCGAGGCAAATCGCACGAGCCCTTCGTCGTAGAGGTAGAGGCGCAATGGGTTGATGCTCGTCATGAGCACGTATATGCGCAGGTCATACTTTGTGTTGTTGATGAGATGGGGCCTGGCCAAGTAGCGTTGGACAATCAACGGTTGCGACTTGGGGATCTGGTTCCATTTGTTAACCACCTTGATCCCGGTGCCTCTGGCCATCTGCGACATGAAAAAAAGGAGAAAAAGGTCAAGGATGACTGGCACGTCTGCCAGTTCAAGCAGATCATCTCAGTCTGCTACAAATGCAACATCTTGATCGAAATCTTACCGCTGGTGGTTTGATGATCCATTTGGCCTTGATGCCGCGCTTCTCCCAGACCCTCCTCAGCAACTTGGCGTCAGCGGGAAGACAAAACGTTCTTGGCAAGAAGCTGAACTCTTCTTTCCCGTATTTGAGCCTCATTTTGTGATAATTCTTCCACAGCCTATCTTTGCGGCCAATATTGAAGGTGCCTGGGAAGTGATTGATCTTCTGGCTCTCGCTAATGCTCTCCTTGAAGAGGTGGCTCTTCATGTGTTTACCCCAAGTGCCGCCCCATTCACTGCAGCTTTTGCGCATTAGTCTGAAACCCGAGTTGGTCACCACCTTCTTCACGACTGCCGGAGTGATGTTACTCAGCTTCCAGCGGAGATTCTTCCTCAGCTCGGCAGGCAATGGCGTCTCGGGCACCTCGTTGTGATGGACGAAATTGATACTGGGAGGCACATGCGGGAAAAGACTCCTTCTCAGCGGCGGCTCTGTGTTCTTGACTACTGGGCCGCCCACCTGAAGCTGCTGCTGCTCTTTGTTTTTGCCGCCAGCCATCTTCTCGCCGGCTTCGACCAGGGAAAAGCTCTCCAAGTTTTCCCCGACGACGGATGGCGTGTTGGAGCCGACGGAGCCTGTAGACATGGTAGTGCGAGTGCTCGTAGTGCTAAGATCGTCGTCGTCGTCATCCACTTCCTCGTCGTCCAGATAGTCATCCATGTCTGTCGGCACGGCGAAGTCGTCGAGCATGTCGTCGTAGTCGCTGTCACTGTCCACGTTGTTCTCCTGTTGTTGTTGATGTTGCTGTTGTTGCTGCAGCTCCTCTTCTTCTTCTCCTCGCGGCTTCTTCGACATCCTGGCGTGGTGCTCCTCATCACCAAAGTCTTTCCCCTTGTCGTCCTCGCCGCATGCGTCACTGCTGTCGTTGTTTGAGCTGCTCGAGTTGAACACGCGGTTTCGCTTGTTCGACGATGAAGGAACGCTCATCTTGCCGAAGAGGACGAATAGTTCACTAGCCTGGACATGAGTAGAGAAGGAAAAAAAAGGTGATATAATCAACGGAGAAAAAGAGGACGACGTAGAAGATTCCTGCTCTCCCTCAAATGTGCGGGCAGGCAAGAATTGGCACGTCAAAGCTACCGATTGTACTACTATGAACTCACATTGGCCATCGCGTACGCACGGCACGAAACGCACGAGTCCGCCTCCAACAATAAGTTGTGAATGACGACTTGACTGTTCTTGAGGGAGGAAGGGAGGGAGGGGTACGACGGGCGGAGGCGGGCAAGGAGAGAGGGGTGCCGAGTACATACTGACGCAAGAACGAACTGACGGAGGGGTGCGGCGAGCAGAAATAGCCAGAGTGCTTTCGAATCTCGTACTTGCTTACCTATGCTAACACTGGAAGGGAGGGGGAGGACGCAGGGAATCGGTCGACGTTGCTGGAAGCTGCCGCCTCCGGGAGTCCTGTGGACCACACCAGGCTTCAGCTCGCAGTCTGAGGACGCAGAAGGCACCAGGACGACGTCGGGCCTGACCGCATCGTGGGCGTCTGAGCTGATCTTCGCCTCGACGATCTCATTCCAATTACAAAGAAAAAAAGCTAAGGAGAAAGAAGAAAGCGCGCTGGCAGAGCAGTACTGCTGTGACCACAACTTCTGTCGAAAAAAGCACCAAAATAATTCTTCATGTGACTCTCGTTTGGGCGCCGAACTGGAGAACACTAAAAAGAACCCAGTGCCTTATCAGCGGCGACGACGACAGAGAGACCACTCACCAGTCCGTGATGTCCAAGTAGTAGAATGAGGCCTCAGTTTCGAGCTTCGACCCACGCGGGTCGCTGTCGAGGACTAGCGAAGTGAGCCACGTGAGCTGCAAAGAGCCCCACGGGGTCACTAGAGAAGCAAAGCAGATTTAAGGGCAAAAAGAGAGGGACAGAGAAGGGGATCAGCGGCATTCAGCGTTGCCAACGGAGCTGCTCGTGGAGGAGAGAAGCGAAAAGCTGCTCTACGTGAGATACTCATCGTGAAGGTGTTGTGTCCCAGGCCTGGCATGCACGTGCACGCATACGTTAGCATGACAAGCACATAAGGTTGTCGCTCGTCTCACATGGGGACGACCTGGTTGGCATGGGACACGGCGGCCGCGTCATGAACTGTCTTGTCCTTGAAGTCCTACAAGGAGCGAGCTGACGTGCAAGGACCGACAGCACCTTGAATATGCTCGTCATTTAGATGTGCTTATTGGGGAACAGGCGCACGAGGTCTCTCCATAGCAGAATAGCTATGACTACGGTGTCTCCCACAGTCCTCTAAGCCTCCGACCCCAAGTCATTTCCGCTGTCCTACTCATGCTTCAGGTCAAGCTTGCCCTTTTGATGTTCCGGAGTTGAGCGGACAAGTGCGGATTCGCACCTTGGGGTGTAGATATGTTGATGGAGGCGTGTGACGCACCTTTCCTCCAGCATCAATGTGGAAGAAAGCTGCAAGCAAAGTATGTAAACCTTTTTGTTCATCCCAGGAGATGAATGAAGGAGTGTTCGCAGCACATACGCAACCGAGACAAATTCCTCGTTGAAGCCTGACGTTATTAAAGAGGAGAAAGTCGGTGTGATGAGTTAGATGATGAGGAATTTCCTGGACGAGCGATCATCTTCCAGAAGTGGGTCTGCGTCAGATAGCACGCTTGACAATGAATCTGGCGGCCGCCCAAGAACACGAATGCACATCTGTCTCTCTTCAGGAGAACACAAACAAAACCTGGGTGTTTTTTTAGGTATGAAAATTCCGTCCCTATCGGACAAGACAAGAAAGTGCAGCAATCTATTCCTTATTTCTAAAGGAATTTTTCTTATTTTAGCATTGAACGTGGGCATAAAGTTTAAATGACTGCTCACAGCCTCAAGTTCTTCTTACACTTGCTTCAGCATCAATTTTGTCGTCTTTCTTCACTTACTGCTTATTTAGGGGATTGAAAATACTGTTTCAGGGACAACTGCCTCAACCGATTGCTGGTCGTCTCCTTTAGAACCTTGGACTTGGTCTTCTTGCTCGAAGAAGCTGGGCGGAAGGGCGATCGAGACTCGCTCTGGCGAGGCTCATTTTCTTCTGCCATTCTTTTTTCCTCATCTTGTTGTAGCTGCCTGGCCAGTTCCTCGTCTTTCTTGAGTTGCTCCCTCTCGGCCTTTGCCTCCTCTTCCTCCTGTTGGAACTGGGCTATCAGAGCCATGCTCTGCTCTTCTTCCTGCAGTAGTTAAAAGTGTTAGACGTATTTTCTCTGATCGTGCTCTACGAAAAGTTACATGCAGGGCAAAAAAAAGGCCTGCAACGTCAACATGACGTCAACAACGTCGCCGGGATCGTAGTTGGCGAAGGTGATAGGATCCACGTGCTGCTAGATTCTACTCGTCGTACTGCGACTCTAGAGCATAGGTGCGTGAGCCACGACGAACTCTAAGGAAAAAGGCAGATGGTTGCATTCCCACCTGTTCATTTCGGATCCTTTCGCTCTCACGGAAGCGGGTCATTTCCTCCATGAACTCCTTGCCGATGTCGCCATCATGCTCGACATGCATGTGCGCAGGAACGCAGGGAAACAGCTCGTCCAAGCTCTCAAGATCTATCTTGGAGGGGTCGGTCACGGCTGCTTCTTCCTCGGCCTGCCTTGCAGCCACTTCTTGGGGAAAGGCGGTGCGGATGGTCTCCCACAAGGGGACGTCGACCAAGGAGTCGGCATTGCGGCGAACCCATACACTGATTCGCCTTTTACAGAGAGGACAACATAGCCGGTTGATCTCCAGGCTGCGTCGGAGACAGACCTGGGTGGGGGACAAAGTGAAGTGCATGGGGAGGAGCCCGACAACGACGACAGAATGACTCTTCTCAATGTCTTACGTGGCATATCCTGTGCTTACAAGGAAGCGTGACCGGCTCCAGGAGGATCCCCAGACATATGTAGCACAGCACGTCCGAGCGGTCCAACAGAGGTGCGGACGCCATGGGGAAGACGATCCAGATCGAACTCTTAGCGGCAAAAACAGCTGTAAACAACTGAACAGCTGTTTGTTGTGTTGTTTAGAACTGCCTACGCTGGCTGGCCTTGACCTGCACATGACCATAGTTTGGTCTGGGACAAGAGCCAGAAGTTTGAGGACCCCGAGGAGGACATGGCCGAAGGCAAATCGGTAAAGACAGTCGAGGGAGAAGACTCTTTGGGTCAAGCCAATCGTCTGAGTCCCATCGGTGGCGGGCTCTTCCGCGGCGACATAGGGGACGGCTTGAATCCAAACCGCAAAAACCTTGTACGCCTAACTGAGTCAGAGGCCGTCGATAAGGCGGTCCATGTGCTTTGGAACTGGCGACCCCATTCCGACATCTTCGCCCTCAAGTTCGGCTCTGGACTACCTGCCCTCCTGGCCACCATCCCCGGCATCTCTATGACAGACCGGATACGCAACGCCCATCGTCTGCAAGGAATAAAAGCCGGTAGATTAATGTCTTCGGGGCCTGCTATTGTGGCCGGACTGTGTGGCACCATCACAGCCAACCTCTTCATCCAGCAAGACCTCCTGATAGCGAAGACTTCCTGCCCAACGTGTCTGGAGATGAGAGCCGTATCGCTGCAGTTAGTTTTCGGCGTCTTGTTGCCGACCACCATCTCGCTGGTCGGCAATTACTCCGTCATGTTAAAGGCGTCCGTCAAGTTGCCCGAGGTACTCACACGCGAGTACTTTCAGTGGAACTGGCGCATGCTCAAAAAGTGCAAAAGTAACTTGTACTTCAGTGCCTTCTCCCAAGTGGTCACCGTATCGGTCTTGCTGTGGCTGCAGCGGAGAGAGTGGGATGCTGTGAACAGAAAGTTGGAAGAGAGGATGGCGGCTGGGAGGCAGTTGTAGAGACGGCGAAATCAGCTGGAGGAACATTAAGTGATCTGGTACATAGGAAAAAGAAATGACTGAACCAGAATCCATACATCGGCAGCCACATTCGCGTTGTTGCAAGCGCACAGCAACTAAATTAGTCTTGTATCATTACAGACATGGACAGGACGAGGCGGAAAGCGGAGTCCCTGCAGGAGGTGAAGGACGAGCTGGAAGCAAGGGAGGCCCGTAAGGCTGGCCAGCGAAGGAAACTAAGAGCCAAAAAGGCACGCAGGGCGAGACTGGCGAACAGAAGGCAAACCTTCAAGAACTCCGTCTCTGATCTCTCCGCATGCGTTGTCCGGGTGCATCTGGATGGGTTAATTCGGACTAATCCCAACCTGATTTTGAGCATTATACAACCCGTCTTTGCCGCCACAAATTACGGGCAGCTAGTTGACTCTGTCAAGAACTTTCACAAGGATCTCCGAGGTCTTGGCTGCTTTGAGCGGGTGGATCTCGTTCTCGACAGCGGCGATGATCAGGGAAATCGTCAAGATCTGGAGCTAATTGTGTCAGTCCGAGAGTACCCGAGGTGATGCCATTATAACTTATCATGACTTCTGACTGTGATCAAGTGATCTCACCTACCAGGTACTCTTTTCGGATTGAACCCCGCACTTCCGACTGGGGTGACATTAGCCTTGTGCTCAGAGGAAACTCTGCCAATATCATGGGCAACGGAGAAAGTATCAGGTATGATTGCATATCAAGAACTGTTGAACATTAAAGTTCAAGGACAGTTTTAAAACGAGACAAAAAAGTCGAAAATTTTGCTTTTTAAAGATTTTTCTCAGCCAAAATGAAAATATGTCCAAAAATTTAAAAGAAATTGCAAGCCACTGACGTTTTTGTGTGCATGCTTTGTCCTCATTCAAATTTAACTGTCCTATCCGATTATAACCCCCTGCACGAAACGGTCCTGTACAACTGTAGTTTCTCGCTTGCAACTAGGCTTGCTCCATGATTACGCCTGTGCTTGTAATTGTTAGGGCCGAGATTGGTCAGTCTTTGTGCTCTGGCACCCAAGAGCGAACCTTGCAGTTCGCTACGCAACGCCTGAGCACACTTTTTGGAGGAGCTTACATCTTGGCTCGGGCCTCGTGGCTTAAAAGGGGTCTACCTTGGCGGAGTCTCGCCAGCTCGGAGACGTCCATGAGGTTGACCGGCATGTTTCAGCCGTTCACTTGGATGGAGAACGACATTTCGGTCGCAGCGGATTTTAGGCATCTAAAACCCCTGCCGGGCGGTCAGGTACGTCGGACAAAGCCATCGTCCTTTGCTAAACAATACCAAGTGTTGATTCCCTCTGCAGATCTCTCTGTCGGCTCTGCGTGAATGCGGTCACACGTTCAAGACAGCGTTGTCCCACCAGCTGACCGTGGATAACCGTGACGATCGGGTCTTGCCCACCGCCGGGCTCCTGCTTAAGTGGTTCAAGGAAGTCACTGGTCCACTCGGAAACGTTGACTTCTTCAAACATCTCTTGCAGGCGAATCTCAGCATACCCCTTTGCAGTCGGAGCGGCAACAGGAGCTCGCTGTGCCTCTCTGCCAAACTGGGTTATCTGTACCCGTTGGTTCCGTCGTGTCACTCGTTTGGCGATCCCTTCACCTCGATAGACCTCCTACCCATGGACAACCACCTGCGCTGCCGCAGCTGGAACCAGCACTTGCGCAACTCCTTTGAATTGTGCCCGCGGAAGATTCAAACGCTGATGGCGCTGAGCGCCAAGTTGGCCTTTCCCCTTCCATTGCTGAGAGGCTCCTCCGGCTCATGGCTGATGCGCAATACCCAGGCTCATCTGTTTTGTGACTACGGGGCCTTGGGACAAGCGGATTCGATCAAGCAGTGGATGGCGTCCCCCGACAATCACTGGGAAAGCCTGGCCGCCGGGGTGGGCATCGTCGTCAAGTTGGGAGACATGGGCAGGGCCGAAATCAACTACTGTGTCCCTCTCAAGAGAGATGATGGAGGCCGGAGTTGTCAGGGTCTCCAGTTCGGACTCTCCGTTAATTTTCTCTAGTCACGTTGTCACTAGTCATCAAGCTGTTCTTGTCATTTGCACTGATTGATGCTTTAGCGTACCTGTCCGTGCAGAGAAAACTTGTTGTTGCTTCCTTGGAGGAAGTTGGCAGAATACAATCTGTTGCACACGGAACGGCGCAAGTTGTCCCATTTGTCATCACGAGATCGCGCCGTGCAAGCGGTCCATGAACGTCATCAGCATCACGATCTGCTTCTGCTCGCCCTCCTCGCAGCGTCTTGCCTGGGGCTGGCGAAGCAAGTGGAGTGATATCCTGCGGTCGCATCTATCAATCCTGTGAGAAACAGTTTGGCCAGCGGAGCTGAGCGAAAAAAAGGAGTGAGAGTTTTGCACAACGGTCTTTGGCGCCGCGGAAAGCCGTTCGAGCTCTTCGTAGACGCGGAGGGGCGGAATGTGGGTCAAAGAACTACCGTAAGCTACCGTGGTGACTCTAGCAGAGGCTGCCTCAACATGCGCATATGAGCGCGAGCGGACGTACTTCGTCAACAAGGAGGAGGAGGAGGAGGCGGAGAGAGGGACCTTTGTTGTTTTCAGTTGCGTCTGGAACGTCGTGGTGGACAAAGAGATAGAGAAAAGTCTGGATCAGGACCAAATAGACTTCCCAAAAGCGGGGGTGAGTCAGAGCAGACGAACTGGTAGTCGTGAGCGGGAGTCTCTGAGATTGGCACCATGTGCAAAGTCTGTCAGGTCAGCAACAATCATCCAGAGCTCATCAGCGTGTACCGTATTGCCTCTTTTGCATTTTCTACGTCACCTTTATCATCTGTAGCAGCTGGCATCTTTTTTTGCTCCATAATCTGTTATGAAAAGCAGCCATATGAACGTAGCAAATAGCATAACGGGATAGCCAGGAAAAACGCCGAAAGTAGGAGGGGGAAGCACTCCAGGAGTGCAAAAAGCTGTGCTTGTCTTCAACGGTTGTAATTTCGACCCTCGTCAGAGAGTGGCGTAGAAGGCACTTGTGCGAGCTGCTGAGTGCCAACGCGGCGACCGTGGGGGAAACGGACAGGACAACGTTCTGGATCTGGAACGCCAGTTGACGTAGTACGTCTTGGAACAGGTCTGATAGATCTTTGACAACTTGTGTCAAAAGTCCCTTATAGCGTTTGCCCCACGTAAGCTCCTGTGACCCGTTCAGTGGTCACTAGTACAAGCTAACTTAACCTTCTGGCAGAAGTTGCACTGAATACAAATTGTGAGACATCGTGCAAAACGATCGAGCAGACAAGGGCAGATCTGGTCTAGAATGCTGCTTAATTTGCTAAAAGAGACCCTGGAGATGAGCAAGTCGTGCTCCTTCGAGCACTGGCGGTAGGCCCAGCACTTCTTGGCAGACGCCTTCACGGTCGCAGAGACTGAACTCAAGTAATTGACTTATAATTGCGCGACGCAGTGAAACGTACGAGAAAGAACTTCTCCCACGCTAGTTTTCACTCAGTGGCCAGCGGCAACTGAGTGAATCCAAAGTCACGCTTGCTGTTAAGGATGAACCGTTCGTTAGGATAAGTGGATAAAAAATGACGCTTGTTGTTACGTCGGTTAAAAGAAATCTGTCAAACAGATTGTATAGGTACTGCAGAGGTCCACAAGTGAGCGGCATGGCAAGTGATGGACCTGGAGGAGAAGGTTCGTCCAGTGCTGACGGCCTTCTTGGGGATCAAGGACTTGAAGGAGCGAAGGATTCTGTAAGACTTTGTGGTGACCATGGTCAGCCGTCCAGCCGCCTCGCGGCATTCCCAATGTCCCCGTTTCAGTCTGATGCTATCTCATCCTGGTCATCAAGTGGACGCAGCTGTGGTTGCGGAGGCGGCGGCGACTTCAACTTGCCCATCCTGCTTGCCGCGCTGGCAGCGGCAGTCCTCTTTCTCCAGCAAGTGATCACAATGGCCGTGGGGAGGAAGAGAAGGCGAAAAAGAGCAGATGACGTCGGATCGGCCTTGGACCACTGGATTGGAGAAACTGCTGTCGACCAGGGCAAAGACTGGTGGGGCCTGACCCAATTTGTCCTCCACGGTATAAGTTGACCTCTCTATGACGCGCTTCGAGAGTCACTTTACCAGTAACTGTTGCAGGAATCGGACGGGTACATGACAAATGGTTCAACGACTGACGTGGAGCGAGCCGGCCACGTTACTCTTCGAGATGGTGCAAACGATCGTGCAATGTATTTAATAAAGCATGCATTTGAGTGCTCTTAAAGCGTCACACGTATGAACATGTGTACTAGCACTAACGTGCTACCCACCACTTCGTTGCGTAGGTAAAATCGTAAGGAAGTATCTATATATATAAAGTAACGGGTCCGTATGTGATCGACCCGCTCAACACGAAGTTGGTCTTGCCTCAACTCGAAGCAGAACTCACCTTCGAAGCTGATCTCGCACTTCACACTCACCATGCACTCTGGACCCGGATCGGATCCACTTCGTTTTTACTTTTGAAACGGGGACGTCCCCGCCCCCGTTTCGTAGATTTGTACCACTGGTGCGTGGTACGTGTACGTGACCAAGTGACCGACCAATTCGAGGTCGGTCAGTGTAGCGTTGTACCGCGCCAGGTACGTGTACGTGACCAAGTGACCGACCAATTTGAGGTCGGTCAGTGTAGTAGTAGCGTTGTACTGCACCGGGTACGTGTACGTGACCAAGTGACCGACCAATTTGAGGT
>JAAUXU010110531.1_pt1 | contig 12696 bp, 9 predicted proteins | sample 7278151 | NCBI WGS metagenome assembly JAAUXU01 (sample SAMN14350113, study PRJNA611818) | marine sediment metagenome | isolation source: surface marine sediment (1.8m) | place: French Polynesia: Moorea | collected 2018-08 | reverse complement strand
CTCGTTGATCTTGTCTTAGTCCTCGTTGATCTTGTCTTAGTCCTCGTTGATCTTGTCTTAGTCCTCGTTGATCTTGTCTTAGTCCTCGTTGATCTTGTCTTAGTCCGCGGTGATCTTGTCACTGAGCAAGTCGAGTTCGTCCTGGTGCTGAAGGAGACACGTCCACAACGTCAAAAAGTCTTGCCGCACGATTTTCGCGCAGGCAAATGTCTTTCGCTACTTTTGGAGGCGCTCTCCCAGCGTGCGAAGTCAGTCAAACCGACCCCACTCGCCTCTTGCCCCAACCTATCTCACTACTTCGTCTATGACTGCATCAAAGAGGCTTTTGGTACAGTCTCCAAGTTACTTCTACCTGACAAGATGCGGCACTTAGACACTCACTTCATCCACTCAAACATGCAGTCTTCAGGTCGGAACGTTCCTTTTTTGCTCTACCAGCAGTACCTGTGTACTTCCGATAGAGGACTGATAGGATGTAGCCTTTGTCACGTCAAGAAATGGCCAGCATTGTGTGATCTGCCTAAAGTGAGCAATGCCTATTTCGTGATTTGACCCATCTTAACTTGTCTCACATTTTTGTCAATTTTCCTCGGCCTCAACTTCTTCATCACATACTTTTCGTCTCAAACAAACTTGGTCTCATGATGGTTTGTGCCATCAAATGATCTGTCAAGGAGACTGTGCAAGCTGAACTCAAAGTCAAATAGGGCCATGACGACCTTTGAGCGGTAAAATCCATCTAATGTCAGAAATGTCACACCACAAATACTCATATGAGCAAGGTCTTTACTCCCTCTCTCAGACTTCACAGCTGTCAGGTCATGACAGGTGGAAACCCTTGGGCAGCAAAATTTAAAATCAGGCAAAATGTCCTATTTGCCCAAGTCAGGGTATACCGTTATGAACCCCATTCTTGAGTTCATGTGTCTGTCTTACGCACTAGTAGCGAGTTGTATCACACTACACTAAAAGCACACCTGGCTGGACAACAGTTGGCTGAAATGGCACTCTACACCACGCTTGCAAGCCTTTAGATGTTCACCTATTTTCCAGTTCAGTTTGAAGTTCACTTCCATGAACACACAGAACCGCCTAATGGAAGCATGGAAAATTTCTTAATAACTCTTTATTCGCGTAACTATTATTATTATGCTCTTTATTCTTACACAAAACTTATTGACATAAATAAGTCAGACACTTCACAACCCCACTGACCCTTAACAGGAGCTGCATGTCAAATGATCAGTCTTTTGAGGCATACCCTGTCGCACCACAGGACTTGCACGGTGCTGCTCAGACCACTCTCACTCGGATAACAGCTACCTCAACTGGTGGTCATAAACTGTTTGAACTGGATCGAACATCTACCAACACTCAAAAAGTCCAGTCACGGACGTAAATACTTAATAAATATTTACGTCCGTGAGTCCAGTTCAAATTTTGTCAACATTGCGTTCAGTTCGAAGTTCGTGAACTTCATTTGACCGAACTTTGTTCGCTGAAGCCCCTGCTACGATGTGGGTTTGCTCTCCAGGTTCGAGCTGCTGGGCATGAGGGACAAAAGGCTTCTAAACGCACTAAACGAAACGGGGCCTGAAACGAATTTAGCTCCTTTATTGGTCACTTTCTCTCCTCTTTTGATGGCTTCGCTCTTGAAGCAGAGGACAGTTCACCTCGGGAGACGAGGGAGATCCTTTGACCACACAGTCCATGATGGGGACAAATGAAAGTGTAGACAGTGCAGCTCTCAGAGGGAACTTGCGGACTGACGACGACGTCGGAGCTGCTGACCAAAGGGGGATGTCAGACATCCCCCTGGTCATCACCTCAACTAAAGTCCTCTAAAGTCCTCTCGGTCTCAGCTGGTACTCTGTCAATCAGATCTCCGGTCGCACCTTAGAGTACAGTACAGGTACAGCAGTACAAGCTCGTCAAGTCAAACAAATATACGGGGATGGGCAGATAAATCCCAAGTGATGTTGAAGTTGAATATCTTGACCGCTATTTTGACTTTCGTGCGCAAATTTAGGGAGAAGATACTTGAGAATGTGTTCAGTCAAAACGGGTAAATTGCTGATGCTACTGAGTCACCAACAACATGGAGAGGATCCGCCCAAATGTTGTGACTGAACTGAAACATGCCGGGAACAGGCCCCAAGACATCATCATGGCCACTGGCTATGCCTCCTCAATGGTGTATGACACTGTTAAGAAGCTGAAGGCTTCTGGTGATGTCCTCCTGCAAGGCCTCCAAGCCCAGGTTGGACAAGATCTGAAACCCCATGTTCCTAGCAGGCTTGAAGTGGTCCATCAAGGTCAATGTATTTACACCCATGACAAACCTGGCAGAAAAGAGGAACATGAGCCAGAGGCCCATCAGGAGACCAGTCAATGAGGACCTTGGCATGAAGTTCTATGTTCATAGGCACTGGGCACTCCTCACACTGTGCTCCAAGGAGATTAGGGCAGAAAGATGCCCAAATCTTCTCAACCATTTGAAGCATAAAGGAGGTGAGATCTGAATCTGCGTGGATGAGAAAAACTTTGTTGTGGACAAGGCACCCAACTGCCAAAACCGCAGGGTGCTCACATATGAGCCTGCAGAGGTCCCTGCAGTATTCGGACCAAAAATCGGTAGTCCGCCATGGTGTTGGGGACAGTGACGCCATGTGATGCCACTTCGTCAAGGCTGGGTTGCCGATCAATGCGGTAGAGTGCCTGGGCGTCCTAAAAGGTGCTGTGATGCCATGGATACAGCAGCACTACCTTTCACTATTCTTGAGCTCATTTGCATAGTTGGCGCGACCAACTCGGCCACAGAATCCTTGAACACCTAGACCACGTGGGAGATTTTGACCTTCCAAGTTCACCAAGAAGCAGCGGTGCTACTCTCCGACCAGGCGAACATGTCAAGGCAGATTCGCTACTTCACAAAATAGGCTGCTTTCAAAATATGCCGACCACTACATAAGACTCTGACACGTTCCAAGCAGCAAGCGTGAATCATGAGACAATATGCCAAAGTGTTCCGAAAAATGTACTCAAGAGAAACTGAAATGCAAAGTGACACTTGGCAGCTCCAGCTTGGAGACACTCGAGATACCCCTAGAAACAAACTATGCAGACGAAACGTCAAGTTTGACAAACAGTTCCCATTCACCATATTACGTCAAAGCACGCCACATTTTTCTCTTCTCTCTCCAAAACAACCGACTCTCGAATGATCTCTGGCCTTACATGGCCATACATGACCATGCAAGGCCTTGCGAGGCCTTGGGAGGTTTTGCGAGGCCTGGGAGACACATATCAGTGGGAAGAAACATAATTAAGCGGAGTAGAGATAGGGGAGGAAACCAACAATGTCCCAAAATTGTCCTTGATTTCTCGTGCAAAGGCCTTTTTGCGACCATAGTGCACAATGGGCGAAATCCGCGCCACCACAGGTGTGCGGAGTTAGATCCATGTTAGTGTGTGGTGCTACAACCCCATGCAGTTCAGCACTGGCACAAAGCTCGACGTCCAGTGCTTGGACCTCATCTGATACATCTTCCATTCGCCATCAAGCAATGCAGCCCATTTGCGTGCACTCACACACCCTCCTCGGGGAGATTACAGGAAGAAAACTGTTTAACGATTTCAGCAGTGCCAGACCCAAACAAATTTGCGAAGAGCAAAATCTGGCATTGCTCAACTAGGACTTCACAGGACGTGTGGAACGAGCCGCTGATCTCAAGAGTGGTCAAAGTGTTTGCTCACTGCTTTATAGCTCTGTTACCTAAGAGACAGAAGATAATTAACGTTAGTTGGCTTACATGACAACGGCTCATAATGCTTGAGATAATTGCTACGCATTAGACTCATAGACAGTGATGATATATGATTTGGTGAGCGGGGGATTCCGACCAGTTACAGTTGTGACCCGTTAGGATTCCGCCTATGGGTGGGGGACGAGATGGGGGGTTCCTTCGCGGCAGAGCTGATTCTTCCCACTGACGGACAGACAGACAGACAGACACACGTACATACGACTTTCAGATGGTGCATGAAAATCAGCATTGTGTGACAGGAGGAAGAAGCTGAGCAACAAAAAAATTAACTCGTTCCCGCCTAATATTCCATAAGTTCGCGTTAACATCGCGTTAACGCCCGAAAAAGCCGGAAACTATCTAAAGTTGACTAAAAATTTAAGTAAACCCGAGGCGAACTAAGTTTGACTCGACTACAGAGGTAGCAAAAGTTCCGTTAGCAGAGGAAAGTTGACTCTATCGAGGTTCTTGACTACGGCAGAGGACAGGAAGTGCCCACGTAGGCACATCATAGGATCCGGCCATTGTGGGAGAAGACTTGCAATCAAAACATGTATGCTCAAGAGGCGAGGTGCGGGAATTTCAATTTGGGCTGCGAGGGCCGCTCAACACCGGACGGACATTAATCTGTAACTTATTCGTGACATTACACTGGCCAGATGTTCCCTCTATTTCTCATCATAGTCTCCAGATGCTCCAATACACTTTTGCAGTCTCCTCTGCGCCATTCCGACGATGAACAAGAGCCCATCTGCGGAGAGGTCCTTGGAAGTCACCACCACATTCTTCTAGAGCTCGACGTGGATGCAGCAAGCCTCTCCTTCAAGCCCGAAAAATTTTATTTTAAAAAGTTTGGGTCTATTCATTTTGGGCCAAAATTATTACCCAGCACAAGTTAAAAATGGACAAAGAGTGGAGACTTGTAAAGACCCAGTGTATGAATAATTTATCAGTACAGAAGCTGAGCAATCTGACTCTTAAATAACCTGGTCACAACCCGTATAACACATCACAAACTGGAAGATCAATGTGGAAGCGTCAAGACTTCTGCATTGGCAGGCAAGAGCGTGAGTGCAGCTCCAAATTGGGCTGTTGGAGGCCTCTGGGGAGTCTTCCTCTCTTCCTCAAGAGATTTTGCACTCTTCAAAGGAGGCCATGGGAGCGTAATGAGTTCCAAGTTGTTTGAACTGTAGTCGCCAGATTTAACACCATGGAATTTTTGGCTGTTCCATGAACTAACAGAAGTATTAGGCCGGAATGGATTTGAGGATCAGCCAAGTCTTCAAATCTTTGGACCAGATTTTTTTCAACTGAGTGTTGAGTCCTGACAGCCTTTGAAAGGTGATACCAGAGTCAAGTTTTTTAGTCTGTAAAGGTTATGAAAATATATACTAAAAACCAGTCTCTGTGCACGCAGAGAGGTGAAAACAAAACCAAGGTTTTTTTAGCAAACTCTTCCGGCATTGACCAGTGCTGCTGCCCCAAAGGGGGGAGGGGCCCCAAATTTGAACGTAGCATTGATGTCAGGAGGGTTTTTATCATCCTGTCATAGCTGTTTGTGCAACTCTAGTGGTTTCTAAGAGTTAATAGCCTTCAATATTGAAATGTTAATGACTCCCTCAATAATAGCCATTTCACTGAGCCACACACATACCTGTGTTCAGCACGTAAAGGACTACAACTTTTGTCTTATAAACTGTTGCACAGGTCTGACACTCCAATAAACATAAATTTAATTGTCTATTTCATTATGTCACGAAAATTCTTAAATACTAGATAATTAAAATTCAACCCCCCCCCCAACTCTCGCTTTAAAAAATATTACACTTTTGTGTAATAAGTTTTTTTGTGCAGTGGACAGGGAAGGCCGTACCCCCCTCCCCTCTCCCTAAAAAATGAGCATTTGGTACCCCCCTGTGTTTATGTCTATCCGGAGTACACATACCTGATGGAGGATCTCCTGCGGCACCAGGAGCGCCAGTCACAGATAACCCCACAGCAATCAATGTGAAAAACCCTGAACATTGGTCACAGAGCTGTCACCGACAACAGGATCGCCGCAGGCCCCAGGATCATTGGAGGCAAAACGATCGTCACAGGGATCGCAGGCGGCGCGGGACGCTCCACAGCGACTCAAGAACGACCAGGCAGAGGATCCCTTATGAACCATCTCAGGCGACAGGATCGCAGACGTCAGGAACAAACAACTGCTAGAGGGCAGGCAGGCAAGAGGACCCTGAAGGACCTTGCCAAGGACAAGAGGCTTTTGACTCCAATAGACCCCTGCAGACTGAGAAAGAAGAATTCATCAGAGAAATCCAGTACACTCAAAGATAAGTGAGGCTATAGATCAAGTATCTCTTCACAGAAGAGCAGTGGGAGTCCTTCTGACAGAGGCTCCTGGAGAGGTTGCAGGCCATTGAAGGGCTGACGGTCACCCGGAGACGCCACTGCTCATCACAGCCTTGGAGGTGTGGGTCGTCTTTACCCCCTGCACTCCACAGGCAAACTGAGTCAGCTGAGGAAGTCATTCACCCGATGAAGACAGTCATTCAGTCGATGGAGCAGGGCCAGGACATGGAGGCCAACTAGATGACCAACTGATCACCTGTCTTCCCGACATGTATTGTACTCACTCAAGGGATTAGAAGACATGGAGACGTATTATGTATGGCGTGCGGCCAAGACGTTGAGTGAGAGCTAAGTTGAAACGTGCTCGGGTGACTGGTCAGGGAGCCAGAGCATGGAAGGGAAACCTCTGGATACCATGGTAACGTGCCTGATTGATGGCAGTACCTGATCGTCACGGAACGGGACCGGAGCTGTCTGGTCTAGCTATCCAGAGACAGTGAAGGGCATAAGTGTGGAGAAGGATAGAAAGAACTGGTTCATCCAATGACTGACTGCTGGGGAAGCGTCATAGCCCAGCCATGAATTGGGAAGGCTTGGATTTTTGGAACCTTTCTTTAAGGCGCGCAGCAGAAAAATGGATGGAAGTCAGGGAAGACTATTAGAAAAGTACGTGTTCAAATTAAAAGTTAACATTAACTCTGCAGGACTTGCCAGCTCAGGTGTATTTCTGCTTAAACAAGCGCAATATATTGTTGCTCAGACTGAATAGGACATACCACGATAAATTTTGAATGAACGAATCAATATACTTTTTGCCTGCAAAAGATATGATCAAGTTTTTTATGGCCTCCGAAAGCTGAAAGACGTTTCTTACGTTTTCTGAATGCACCAAAAGTTACCTGAGACAATCAAGCCTAATTACTCCACCTGTCCAGGTTGTCCAAAGGTGTAATGAAATAAAAGATTATAAATAGGACCAAAATTGAGCGAGGCCAAAGTTGCGTCAATAGAATGATTCAACCTCAATGTGTACGCATGTATAGCTTAGTGTGAGGAGTGCAACTTGAAGTTCCTGTCAGTGGCAGCCTTGATTAGAACTTGAACCAGCCTCGTACTGGGTGATTTTTCTATGTTGCTGCCAAGCAGGATAATTTAACATCTTCAAAACAACCCTATGCTGCTCTTATTTAATACGTCAAGTTCATCTGTCAGTGTTAGATGAACCAGGGCGTATTCAGGCAGTTGTCTACAACTTTTATATCCGTGCTTATATGTGCGTAACTTATATATAACTTGTAAGTAGCCGTATTGGACAGATTGTCGCCTTGATTTTAAATTTATTTTCGAGGAGATTTTAGAGTGTCCTCGACCTGCGGCCTCGGATATGTAAAATCCGAAAATACTTTGAAATCGAGGCTAACAAAGCCCTAGTTTACAGTGATCCAAAGTTAGAACGTCCTGCCAAAACAATGTTATCCTTGTTTCTTATCGTTCGTTGGTCGTGCTCCTTGACTTCGTCGAGCTTCAGTACCAGCAAGATTGGAGAGTTGAGTGGCAGTCCTGAAGCAAATTTCGGCCGATTTCATTGAAAAGGGATGCCACATTATCGTACTTCAGTGCCCTATAACGGTCAGCTAACCTTGAGCACTCCAGCACCAAAGTGGGCATGAAAAGCGTCCATCGTGCTACTTGGCCTTATGTCAAAGTGTCTCCATGAACGATTTCAGGAGCAGATCTGGCATCAGAAGCAGCATTCCTCCCTTCCCCTCGCAGTATCCAAATTTCCCTAAATTTTCGTAGGATTTAATGCGGAGGACCCACGGAGATAGCAACAATCCATGCTGACACGTGGCACTTTGGGACAGCTCCAGGCATCCAACTGCTAACTCTTGACCCAGTTGTCATTCCTATCAACATGTCTCACGTTGGGGAACATCCTGATGTTTCCGGTGACCACAACTGCCTGGCCTCATGCTTGTCCATGACCTCACGCAAAGTCTCTGCCCGTGACCTCACTGGTCTTCACGTGATCAATGTTTCATGTTGGTGACAGGAATTTCGTGAGGTGAGGGTTGATCTTTATGCCCAGAAGTAAACATCACTGTCTCTAACTTTCAGCTCGTCGCACGTTTGTGTGAAGTGCACGAAAATTCTAGCTATCACTTTTCCGCAGTTTTTAAGCACATTTTTAGGCATCCTAAATGACAGCAAAGGTCACTTTCACACTGGCCCCACGGAGCAACTTTTCATTCGAAACGACTCATGCGAAATTGTATCCTTTAGAGTGTCACGAAAGTACAGATGTATCTATCCAGCTCTTCACTTCGACTGAGGAATTGTGACCGAAACGTGATGGAAGCTAGGATGAAACTCCAGCTGAGGCGTGAGACGCCCGTCAGTGATGTAGCTGGTCTCGGACAAGTCTGTTCGGTCCAGCCTCCGGTCCAGCCTCCGGTCCAGCCTCCGGTCCAGCCTCCGGTCCAGCCTCCGGTCCAGCCTCCGGTCCAGCCCGGCGTTAAAGCACTCCACAAAGTGCACCTGTACCCACTAGCGTGGCTCTTTTTTTGCTGTCAACAGTTTCAATGCACCGTTCTCTCTATGTTTGCAATTTTATGCCCACGACTCGTTCGTTAGTGTTGCCACGCGCTTTGCGTGTGTCACACAAACGCAACTTCCAACATGCAAAGTCTCAAGCGTTTTGATCCAGTGGTGTCGAAGTTGTTGACGAAATGTTCAAGCGTGCCCTGAGGATTCAACGTGTGCCAATTCCTGCACACAGCGTCCCTTGGGGATTCATCGCGGCCCCAACTGCGTGGTTGACGTTGCCCGTTGTGAGAGCTTTGGCCAGAACTACAAGCTCTGTGCTCTGCCCCCACTCACGAAGGCTCTACAGCCTACACCCACATGCACGAGCTACTCTGCACACCCACGCTCACACAAATGAACACCTGCACCGTGATTGACTGTTATGCCTCGCCTCGGCTCACGCACGTCTTCCCCCCCGTCCTGATGCTCATCTGCTGCACTTGAGCGGACTCTGGAACGTATTTAGCGGAGTAACAGCGATGAGGGGCTTATCAAACGTTGAACACGCGAGTCCTGCGTGTTTTGCTGGCACATCAGGGATGATAATTTATGGATAAGCGAGCCGCACACATGCGTGCCGCGTGTATTATTTATCATACCATGAAAGTGTTTCGAAACTCGACGCATTCACATTAGTAACACCTGAGTTACTTGAGCATTTTGTCGCTCTCTCGTCGGCCTTGATACATCGGTGGCATCGTTATGTTGGTACCTTAAAGCTACAGCAAATGCCAAAACCTATTATTCGAGCAGGAAAAGTAGGGCACATAGCAGCAGGAATGAAAAATGCAAGTTAGGTAAAAGTAGATGATACCATCACCCATGCACATAAGTGTGATCGTACGTTAACCCAGCCTGGCAAGCATGAATTTCTAATCATAGTGAATTAGTATTGTGTCAACTCCCTATGTTCTCTTATAGTGGCCAGCGGGGTTAATGATTCTTACTGAGCTGCAAGGCTCAGCCACAGTTATTTTTACTCTATGTAACAATATTCCCGATATAATGACGACTTTCGGGGAGATGGACGTTGATATGAGGACCCCGTACTTTTATTCACAATCCGCTGTGCTCGTTCTGACGCGAAATTGTCGCGTTTTCGAGACAAGTAGCAGAAATCCTGGAAATATGAACAACAATTGGCGCCGCTTAAAGCGACACAGTCGGGATGAGACAAAATTGTCGGAGTCACGTCAGAAGTGTAGCTGCCACATCCGGAGGCCCTTTTACACCGAGCTGTCGAGTCCAGAGGATGCTGACGAAAACCGAGCATCAGACCTCTTTGTCAACTTCCTTTGGACAAAAAAAATGAAGTGAGCAAAAAGCAAAGTCGAGAAATGGAGTTTCTCTGGGCTGAAAAGTACCAAGGGTGGACACTACTGTGCCTTTTTCCTTGCTGTGAAGACTTGGGGGGGAAAAGATGAAAGAAAAAATTGAACATTGTCGCCCAAAAGGTCACTATGAGAGGCTGAAACGTCAAGAAAAGCACCAGCAGTTGAAAATCGGCAATTTCCCAATTCTTCACTACAATAGATGCCGTTTACAAGATGAACGAATCCATTAAGGCCTCTATGAAGCAGCACACCTGATAGAAGTTGTGTGTGTGAAGTTTTGCTGCAACTGAAAGAACATTAGACAGTGCTGAAGAAAGTATTTAGAAAGGTTTTAAACGAAGGAGCACTTGTTTAAGATATATTTACACAACGCAGAAAAGATGAGTATGCATGATGGCCGCCGATCGGTACAAAAGAACACCAACCGTTTTATGCCAAAATGTTCTTATAAGCGGCTTTACCTTGTTTAGAAGAATCAACATCATAAGAAACACGGCAGTATCATCGTGTACTTAGAGGATTGAGGCAAGGCTCATAAAGTCATTGTGCGCCTTGTCTCAAGGCCCTAAGTATAGTCATCATGCCTTGAGAGTCAAAGAAGTTGATACTTTTGTCTTCAGTTCTTTCGTCCAAACTCGTGTGCATTTTGAAGTTCTTAAAATTATGCAGGTCTCTACTACCTTTGATGCAATTTTGGATGAAAATCATTCAAAAGGTTTTGAGTGCTTCATCACGTAAAGTGCATTTTGATTCGGTCCCTGCGAAATATGTTCTTATATCCGGTGTTCTTAAAAGCGGCTTCTACTGTGTAAGGGAAATGTCGCTATATCCAGAGTCATCTTTGTTAACAATTTCTATATACAACAGACTGCTAGGTTGATAAATGGTATTTCACGTAGATATGAAAAATTGTTCCGAGCTGTCACGGAGGACTTTTCAGTCAAATGAAAGTATAAAGTGTTTCAGTTTTGCCCCACAGGATTTTTCAATGTGTGCAGTTGTCGTTTACAGGGATCTCAGGTCAACTGATTAAATTTGCAATGGACATGCTCAGGAAAATTTTAAATGCCATCCTAAGGCACTGCTGTCACGTGATATGGGAAAGATGAGGTTTTAATGCTGGGCCTGAAGCTTTGAAAGTTTTAACAGTTATCCATGTACTTTCATCGTGTTGTGAAACTTAAACTCTCAGGGGGGCAGAGTTAAAATTGACTTTCCTAAAAAAAAGACTTTGACTACATAATCATCATCTGACCGTGGTTAAGAAAGCACATGCGCACTCTGCAGCACTTTACCACAGCATCAAAGTTTTTTCCACTACAAATTGCGTGGCCGTTAGTAATGTACACTATATTTTCCTCATTTTGACTGAGGCTTTGACCTGTCAAGACGAACTGACCCCTCACAAACGTGATTTTCTCAGCATTGAGTGAGGCCGCAGGGGCCTCCTTGGAGTCAGAATGACCTCTAGAGCAGTGACGTTTCCCACATTTTTGAATTCCTCAAGCTGGACGTGGTGCCCACGCAGCTGTTGCTGCTGACAATGCTACTGACCAGTGATTTCCACCTGTGCGTGACGACGGTGTCTATGGCCTCGCCACGGAGTCCTTTCTGTCTGCGCTCAAGCAGCCGAGACTTGGATGAGTGCGCAAATCCCAGCCTTTGTTTGTCTGGATGTTAGAGTGGCCACATGGGGAGGCAAGTAAGAGCTCAAAATGTGTATAAAAAGACTGTCATTCATATTTCACGCAACCCATGGGTGTGTGGAATATGATGCTTTCTTACGTTGTTCATTCAGCACTTGATTCAGAGCTCATGGTAACCGCCGGACTTCTTCCTCACGAAATTGATGCATTGACACACCTTCTTTTTCTTCTTTCATCATAGCAACGAGGCTGAAATTCATGGAATGCATGAAATTGCCCATTACCTAAGTGGGGCGATTTGTTTAATTCCAAAAAGGAATTTCTGGTGATTGTTTGGATCACGCCTCTGTGGCTCCAAAATCACGTTTGGAAGACGCCAGCTCTGCCTTGGTCATACTGCACAGCTGTTCCTTAGACGACGAAGCTCTGCCCAAGTCTGTTCCTGCTTGAGTTTCGCCTGAGCAGACCGAGAAAGCAACGCTTCATTCATTCAGAGAGGAGATGTTTTTACAACAAAAGATCCCCCGGAGCACGTGACAACGCTAATGGAGTGCGCATGCATGGCCAGCAATGGCGTGAACTACACGAGCACTCACCTGTGAGTGATGATCGTGCGGAGAGAGATGGTGGAGGAGCCGTGCACTCAGGGCAGCAGCTCTCGGCCATACAACCACAGGCAGTGAAATCAGTGCGGATGACAACGTGATGAAGAGAGAAGGTAGGTATAGAGAGAGCAAGCTACACAACCGAAATTCAGCTGTTGATGGTGGCAAAACCTTTTTTATATAGCACTGTAGTACTCTGCACCTAATTAAAGGCTGTTTCCACTCATTCCTACACAACTTCAAATCTACTGTTCTTCCAAAGTTCATAGTTAAGCTCATCTAATAGTTCCACAATATTTGTCATAAGTCATCTTCTCTTGCAGGACATTAGATTTACCTGTAAAAAGTTATGTCACACCCTGCGGAG
>JAAUXU010160439.1_pt1 | contig 12697 bp, 20 predicted proteins | sample 7278151 | NCBI WGS metagenome assembly JAAUXU01 (sample SAMN14350113, study PRJNA611818) | marine sediment metagenome | isolation source: surface marine sediment (1.8m) | place: French Polynesia: Moorea | collected 2018-08 | reverse complement strand
GAAGAAGAAGCGAGGCTGGGGCTATCGGTGTCCAGAGTGCGGCAAGCAGGTCAAGACCAGGGACCTCCTGGCCATGCACTGGGGTGCCACGCACAGGAGGGTTCTTGACTTTCTACACGGGGAGAACTTGACGCTGTTCCACCCGCTGCGCGAGAAGAACGCCCCCCAGATCCCCATCCGCGAGACAAGGTGCCCGCTGTGCAAGTCGGCCTTCTCCACCGTCTCCTTCCTCAAGCAGCACCTCAGCGGGTGCCACTTCGCAACGCAAATTAGAACAGTTTTAGAAAAGGAGGGCCGGGCGCACGGCTGCGAGATGCGCTGTCCGGAGTGCGGCAAGGAGGCTGCCGGGCGGAGGAGCGGGGAGAGGGGCTCGGAAGCCGGCAATCTTGTGATGCACTACGGCTCAAGGCACGGCAGGGTGCTCGACTTTGCGGACGAGAAGCTCAGGAGGTGGCTGGAGGGGCTCGGGATTCGACGGCAATAGTATCCGACACTCTTAGGGAAATCAGTTTGTGCATTTTATGGAACTTTTTGTGCCTCTCGATGTAAAGAATAGGAATAGACAGGCCACGGGCCAAATTTTGAAACCCAAGCCTTTTCACACAGCCTTTCGTCCAGGTGGGCCTTTTTGGGCCTTATTTTTTACTGCCAAAGTCGATCATACATGACAAACAATTGTCGTTCAATGTTACTGTCTATCCCATAGCATGTTGCCATTTGCTGTCCTCCATACGTGGGCACCGCCCAAAAAGCAGCCTAGGGGACAACATTTTGGCCATTAGGGAGGGGGACTATATAGATTGCTTTAGGAAGGGGGAGGGAAATCCCTTATTACGGTATGGGAAGAATAAGGGAAGAAAATTTTCTTTTTCCAGATTTTTTTAACAAAAATATTGAAGAGAGCAATTTTTTTTTCACCCTATTCCTTATTTTTTCTCAAAAATCTTCAAAATGTTTGATGTTTTTGCTGCATCAGAGAGGGGGGAGCCCTGGAAAATTTTCTTTCTCTGCTATTGGGGAGGTCAAAAATTACCTTAAAGGAGAGGGACTGTGTTTCGGAGGGTCGGTCAGCCTATGGGAATCTCCCCCCTTCTCCCTCCCCTTGCCCACCTATGCTCTCCACCCTGTTCACGTGCGCACCATATGGTTGGGCGCGCGGGAAAACTTCAGGTGATATAGAAGGACGTTGAGGTGAATTGCGTACAGGCGGCTGCTGTTCCCGGTGGAAAGAGGGAACAATAACAAACGAACTTTTTGTGCAGAGAGCTGCTGAAAGCTGAGCTTAGAAAAAGTGTGAGTGTTTCAGTACTTGTGGGGTAATGCTAGTGATTGCTTTGAGTAATGGCTGACATTGATGTGCAACTAGTCCACCGGTGTCTGAGCGTGGTCAACTCCGACCGTCAGCCTCACCTCCGTGACCTCCGCCTTGTGTGCTCTGACGGCACACTCACATGGAACGCTCTCTTCCTCAATCCGGTCCTATCAGGTGACCTGAAGTGGGAGTGCGAAATGGCTCTTGGGAAGGAAGATCAAGGTGCCCTTTTCTTGCTGCTGCCCGAGTTTTCCATGTCTTATGCAAGAGCATTGCTGGAGGTGGTGACTTCAGGGGAGGCATCGGTCTCCTCCGAGGGGGACAGGAGAGAGGTCTTGCTGCTGCTACGTGCACTTGGAGCCGATTTGAAAATGTTCTCTGGGCTGGAAAACTTTGAGACATCCTCAGAGGTATGTCAACATCGAAATGAAGTGTTTTGATGACAAGGCGATGAGCATTTCATGACTTTCCCCATTTCCCCTCCAGAGCTCGGAGGGCAATGAAGGCAAGGGTAAATGCTGCGACAGGGAAAAGGAGGTGGAACATTGGGAAGAGGTGGATCTGTCTACAGAGGAGGAGGGAATGGAACAACAAGTTAAACCGAGCAGAAGGTCCTTGCCATGTCCCTTCTGCGACTTTGCATCTCCCAACCCCTATGGGCTGGTCCAACACCTGTCGTACACACACTTCAGAGAGAAGCTGCTGGAGCAGTTGAAGGAGCGCGGCGTGCAGGTGGACAGTCGCGATCCAGACAGCTTCCGGTGCCCAGAGTGTGAACAGGTCATAGGGGGGCAGAAGGACTGCCTGGTCCGGCACTGGGGCGCCACCCACAGGAGGGCGCTTGACTTTCTCCGAGGGGACGACTTGGTGTGTGCACTGTACAAAAATAGTATATCTCGTTTGTTCCTTCCCTTACACAAGTCTCTTTTTTTTCAGAAATTTTTCCCTCCTGTGAAGAGGTTCGCCCCGCACGTCCCCATCCGGGAGACGTGCTGCCCCCTCTGCGAGAAGTACTTCTCCGACACCTTCGCCACCGCCGCCTCCCTCAAGACGCACCTAAGCAAGGCCCACTTTGGCGCCAAGATCGGGAGGGCGCTGGAGGAGCGGGCCCGGAGGGAGGGGAAACGGTGGCTGTGCCCGGAGTGCGGGCTGAAGGCGCCCAAAGGCGAACTCGTCGCGCACTACGGGTCCAGACACAGCAAGGTGCTGGACTTTGTGGACGAGAGGCTGAGGAGGTGGCTGGAGAGGCTGGGGGTACGGCCGGAGTAGCGTGTCCAGCAGTTAAACTTGGCGAGTAATTTTGTGGAACTGCGCGTGTCTCTCGCTGTGAAAGCAGAAACGCACGATTTCTCTCCTTACCTGCAGCAGCGACCTCGCCCAAGCGATCCTGCCGGAAGAGTCGGGGAAGCTCCTAGGGATGGGCGGGCGGCCAACCTAAAAAATAAATTGATTTTAAAAAAACACCCCGTGATTGTTAGGGAAATCTCTCACCTGCTTCTTGAAGAACTTTGCGATCCTGTCCATCTCCTGGCTGAAGGTGTTGATCATCCTCATGTACTTCTCCGCCAGGCCACCCACCGGAATGTCTTCAGAGAGCTTCTCAAACCTGAATAAAATAAATTTCATAGTGTTTTTCCCAATAAATTATATAAAAAACGCAATACCTAGGGAGATACTGGAATGCGTGCGGCGTGTCCCAAACCCCGTCGTAGGTCTGCTCCAGCTTCCCCTGCAGCTTCTCCGTCACAGAGTCCATCCTAGAAAAATATTTTTTTTGAATATTTATTTCTTAATTTTTAGGAGGAGATCAATGTACCTGGTGAGGAATTCGACGTAGTCCTTGTCGAATGCCTCGTTGCGGAAGTCCAGGTAGTCGTAGTCGCGCAGGGTCAGCACTCGCACGGCAGAGTCGAAGGTCTGAGGATTTTCGGAAAAAAAACATAATTGAATCATGCGATTGAAGGAAATTGCAAGTCGTCGATATATCTTTTGGAATTTAAAGTGAGACCTTGAAATCGTCCTCCAGTGCCTCCTCCGGCAGCAGCGCCTCCATCCGCTCGTCAAAAAGTCTAGAAATTTTTTTCAAAAAAAGTTATGCGATAAAAAATAATGCCATGATTGCGTCGAAATACCTCGTGTACAGGTTGATCTTCTTGAACATGGAGAGCAGGTTCCTGAGCCTGGTGCAGAATGAGTCGAACCGGCCAAAGATGTACTTCTCGCTAAAGCTGAACTCGCGGATCTCGCGACCGACGCGGCGGTTCTTAACGCGGGCGTAAGCGTCCTTGTAGCCCTGTTTCGAAAAAAATCTTTTTTAATGAAATATTTCTTGTGGCAATCCATTTGTTCGTACCTGGTTTAGCCTTATGCACTGCATGAGCTTCTCCTCGACCTGCAGCCTGTCCTGGTTCCAGATGGTCAAACGGCCGCTCTGGGTGATGTAGCGCTTGCACGTGCGGATGACCTAAAAAATAAGAAGAAAACGCGTCATTTTCCTAAACTTTTTTAAAAAACAATTCAATATACCTGGTTTGTGATCTTGACTAGCAGACTCGCGACCCTCTCCGGGGTGTTGTAGTGGTGCGATACGTTGTAGATCATCTTGACGATGTGGATCACACGCATCAGCGACTCCTTCATCTGGGCGGGGTCCTGAAGATAAATTCAAAATCAACAAAAAAATATTATTGATTTTTATGGGAGTTTAAGTGTGTGTTATTACCTCTAAATATATGGAGTGGCTGGACTTTTCTATCGCCCCTAGGAACTTTGCGTTGTCCGCGGCCTCCACGTGGTATTTAGTGATGCGGCGGTCGATGTTGTTCCACACCTAGTTTTTAATCAAATTCATTCTTTTGATCCTTTTTATTGCCAAAGTTTGTTGCAATCCACCTTGAGTATCTTTGACTGTGCGGCCCTTAGCGTGACCAGCGTCATCCTTGCCGGCGTGGTATTGATCTGGTCAACCAGGAGGGTCAGCTTGGCGCCGCGGGCCTTCCAGTACTCGAGCTCGTCCTTTAAAAAAGCACACAAACCGTTAATTTCCAGCAAAATAATTTCTTTTATGATATTTTTTTACTTGAGGCCCTGCGTCGTCCGTCTCTAGTCTCAGTTGTTCGCTTTCAAGGAGCAACTCCTAAACGTTGCAAAAAGTTAATTGTTTTTGTGATTTTCATTTTGTCTACGTATTTTTTTCCCAGCCTGTATCTGCTTCATCCACCCCCTGATGTAAGACTCGAACTTGGGCACCGCTCCCTCCGTCTTGAGGTACTCCCAAACGTCGTCCTGATGAAAAAAAAGCTGTTTAGTTTTCTAGTTTTGGGAAAGCTATACTATTCTTGCCAGGTTCTTGATCTTGTATGCCTCTGGCGGGTAGTCCTTTATGAGCGTCCCCTCCTTCCAGACCAGCTCGGCGACTCGGAGGGAAGAAGTGAAAGATCTCAAGCAGGGAAGGAGCTCCTTCTTCACCTGTGGATTCAAATTTAGAATTTCGAAATATTTTTGTTGGAAAATTTATGTACGAAATGTGATTATTTGACCCAAATTCAAAGTTAAATTAAATATTTATTTTCACTTTCGTTTTTGGGAAATTGAGCGAGTTACTCGCCTTTTTTAGAAGGTCCCTGCATCCCTTGTCTGCCATGCTGGTGTTGAGCAGGACCGGGATGTAGATCCTGGAAACGGTCCTCTCCGTGTTCCAGAGGAGGCAGTCGCCGCTGTAAGCGGTCAGCATGCCGCACATGATCTCGCGCTGGAAGGTCTCCTCACTGAAAACGAATTCCCAATCAAGTATCGCACCTTTTTAAAGATTGTAAGCAAACTTTTAATAAATATCATGCAAAAAAAATTATGGGCCACAAATTGTTTCCAACAAGCGAAGTGGAAATTAAGGTTCGGAAGGAAATGACTTTTTTGCTTTGATCTACAGCTCACTGCCCACCCCAGCGTCCTCTTGGTGGAAGTCCTGATGAAGTATATGCAAATCCCGTTTAGCGCGGCCTCCGTCCCGTCTTGCACAGTCAGGACCTTCTTGGTCACAGTGTCCCCCGCAGGGCCGGCCTGGGACACGGGCTTGTCCGCGTCTTTGCCTGGTAGTGAATTCCCTCAAATAAACATAAAGATTTATTATCGAAAAAGATTAAAATACCTGTGTCCTTCCCTTTGTCCTTGTCGCCTCCGCCCTTGTCCCCTCCCTTGTTCTTCCTCCCCTTCTTCTTCTTCCCCCCTCCGCCGCCGCCTCCCAACACCTCGCGCTCCAACACGCACTCCTCATCCTTTAAATTAAAAAATTCGAATTTGAGCGCTTTTTCACCATTTCCCATATTTGAAATATTTGACCTGGTAGTAGAACATGAGCTTCCTGGCGGTGTCCGACTTGTACAGGAAGTCCAAATCGTCCAGCATGGTGGGGTTGGAGAACATAAAGTCCATGATCTCATGGCGAAGCAGGGCGCTCAGGTGAGCCACGATCTATATATCATTTCCCAAAAATATTAAAATAAATAAAATAAATTAAAATTATAGTCCTTGCCTGTATGGTGAACTCGTGAGTGGGGTCAATCTCCCCCCTCCTGGCCTTCCTCTCCGCCTCCTCCCGCTTCTTCTGAAGCTCCTCCTCGCGAGAACTCATCTTGCCTTACTTCTATTTGCCTTATTTATTTTGATAATTTAAACTTGCTGCGTTTGTACAGTGACTGTATCATTCTGTTGGTCTTCCATCTTTGATTTGACCTCCTCCTCCTCTTGGAAATGACGGAGAAAGGACGTCAGAGGAGAAGAGTCGGGCCCAGGAGTTACAGAAACAAATAGTTTGATCAATAAGGAAAAGTGGGAAAAGAGGAGTAGGGGGCACTCGAACGAAAAGGCCGAAAGGGGATAGCGGCAATGAAGAAGAGGGGGAAAGGAGGAGGGAGGGGATTGGCCCATGGGACGGAATAAAAGAGAAAGCCCTGTATGCTACATCTCCTCCTTTGGTGAATCTCTCTTCAAAAAGCCTTGTGTCTAGTCGATGGGGGGAGTCCATCATCATGGATTTGGAAAGGAGAAAAACAAAAGAGAGAGAGAGACGCCGGGGGAGGGAGAGCCCATGGGCCTTTTTTGAAAGTTTATTTCATGCTTTTTTTATATCAAGATGTATTATCCCGCATTTAGATGTTTCTCTTGGACACTGATGCGGCCAGGTAGGATAGAACCACGGTGGCCACAGATGCCGTGATTGAAACGGCGCCGCCGTCTTCTTCCTAAATTCCAGAGATAAAAGCTGTTTTGAAAATTATTTTAAAACATTTTTATCTTCGTTGTTTTTACCGCGCACTCTCCCTGGCAGAAGTAATCGTAATCTTCCGGCACTCCCTCCACCACCAGCGCGCCACCGCTCTAATAAGACATTTTCGTTCCATTAAAAATGGGAAACTTGGTTGATATATGTGTAAATTCATCACCTCCTGCACTGTGTTGTCGAGCCCGTCCGAGTCGTTGCAGAGGTCGCCAGAGCAGCGGGTGTAGTAATAGGTGAAGGAGTTCTGGGTCTGGATCTGTATTATGGATGAAAATATTTCATTTTTTTTCTTTTTTAAGGGAATATAAGGGTTTTTTCTCACTTGGAAGTCCGCCCCTGGAGGGCAGGTTGGGCTGCCGGTCTCGATGCGGCAGCAGCCGCGGATCAGCTCGGAGGCTGAAAATTCAGAGGGTAAATTGCAAACTGCGTAGAGAGTTTTGAAAAAACATTGATTAAACTCTTTCTCTTTTACAGGGTATACGGTAGTTCAAAAATTTCTTTATTGAGTACATTTTCTCCATTGCCCACAACTAAACCTGGATGGTGTTCAACGAGTTTTGTTAAAATTTCGTCGATATCTTTAAAACATCAGAAACGATTTTTTTTTCTTGGACTCACAGCTCCTCCCGTCCTCCTCCACCCTCCTCGTGTAGCAGTGGTCGAACTTGTCCGAGCAGACGTCGCTCAGTCCGGTCGAGGCAGGGTCGAACTCACAGGCGCCGCCGGAGATCTCGTTGTTGCACGTGTAGCACTCGAGGGCTGCATTTTGAAATTTGAGTCAATGAAATATGTTAGTTTTTTAGGGAAATTGTATTACTTTACCCGAGGAAAATTCAGCTAAAGCCGCGAGGGCCAGCAGGAGGAACGGGGGAGGCCTCATCTTGGTCGTTTTCGAAGGGGAAGTGACACAGGAAACAAAAAAAATCTCAAACAAATCTGATTTTTTCGATTAATTTCTTATCTTTGCACAAGGTGTGACGTAGGGTATCGCTCTCAAGTAGCTCCTCCTTGTTTGACACCTCCTCAAAGGCACAAAAGAGAAAAGAAGGCGCTGATAAGGTCAAGAGATTGATTAGAGATACGTTTTCTTGATTGTTTATTACTCACACAGGTGTCGCATTAAACTTAGCAATGAAAGAAATTTCTTTGGGGTGGAATTGTGAGTATTCTTTATAGGTTCGCAAAAAGGAAACATTTTGTCATTTCAATCGTGATTTCTTCTTTCTCTTCTTTTCCTCTTGAATCCTCTTTATTTGCGCCCTCCTCGCCTCATCCAAGAGGGAAATTTCCGTCAGCGCGTACAGGCGGCAAAAATGTCTAAAATTATCCCCCTCTTTTGTCTCTATCCTGTACCCCACTATCCCTCCACCTCCGACCCAGTGCTTGAACTCCTGCTCTAACCCCGCGCTGTCCTCCGCCCTGAACCCGCACCTTCGCGCCAGGTTCTCCTGGGCGGAGCGCAGGATCCTGAGGTCCTGATCCATCCTGGCGGAGCCGTAGCGCTCTGCTTCTGTTTGGAACTTGGCGGAGAAGTGGTCGTAGAGCTTCTGGAAAATAATTTGAAATTAGTTGGGAAATATGAAAGCGCGTGTATGGAAGGAAGCGTTTCTGAATGAGACAGAGTGCAAGCTTCTTCAAAAACCATTAGTAATTTAAACATTTCTGATTCTATAGTGCAGAAATTCTTTTGACTTTGTTTCCTTGCCATACAAACAAAACGACCATTTTTTGTATAATTATTGGCGAATTTCTCTTTCTCATTCACCTGGTCCGCCGCCATCCACCTTCTGAGCTCCCCCCTTGCCCTCTCGGAGATGTTGCTCCTCCTCCCGCCGAGCTGAGAGTTGAGGCTGAGGTGGGTCACGTCGCCAAAGTCCCAGCACAGCAAGTCGCGGAGGAGGAGCATAGATTCCTCGAATCTGTGCGGGAAACAGCATTTCTTTTTATTGTTTTTGTAAGAAAAAAGTTTACCTCTCAGCAATCATGACCAAATGGAACTGGCTATCGATCTCCTTGATTTTCTCGTCGACTTTTTCCTCTTCGTCGAAATGCCTCCGTCCGAGCCCGAGGTCCAAGAGCATCTGGTTCCGACCAAGGGGGGAGTGGGCGCGGTCGCGGAAGGGGCTGCGGGAGAAGCTGCGAAAAACAAAAGGGAACAGTGCTTTGAAGCATTCTTTGGTACTGTACAACAAGCAGAAAAAGAAAGACAAGCAGGAGCAACAACAGCAACACTCACCTCTTGTCCTCTAAGGCGTACCTCTCCAGCGGCACACCATACTTTTCCTCCAACCTTAGATAGTCCCAGGCGGAGGCGAACGCCTCTACTGGGTCCCTCAGAATTGTGACGAATCTGGCGCCGGGAATTAAAGCAGACATCTCCCCGAATTCGAACACGGAGTGGGTCAGGAACATGTCGTATTCGAGCCCTGCCTCATCCCACGGGGTGCTTTTGAGCAAGTCCCGTTTGAAGGGCTCTTCTCTCTTGGGGACGTCGGAAAAGTAGTTTCCCTCCAGAGGAAGGGCCACAGTGAGATTCTACAAAAACATTTATTTATTTATTCATTTTTCTGGAAACCTTTGTGCGTGCTACCTTTTCCAGCGCCCTCCTGAGAAGGACATTTTGCACTGTGCTCCCCGCGCACTTGTGAGTCTTTGCGAAGACCACCTTGTCGGTCGGTTCGCAGCCCCGGTAGGAGTATGACGCGACGGCGGCGACTTTTGACGGTGGATCGCCCGCCAAGAGGCCGACGAGGTGGAGGTAGGAGAGCGCGGTTAGGGACAGGGAGACCGCGCTGAAGGTGAACAACTTTCTCCTCAGAGACATGCTGCTGTTGTTGTTATTTTGAGACAGGTGCGCTTTTGCGGCGAAGGAGATAACGCTATAAGGGCAAAAACAAACACATGTGAACTGTGCCTCGGTGCTAACGTCAAGGGAAAGACATATTGTTCGCACTGTACAAGTGTCTGTCCAGTACAGAAAGGGAAAAAGTGGACGGCACAAGTATTTTGTCCAAACTTTGGAATAATTCCAATGTAATAAGTCGTGTTCCCGGTTTTTTTATTTCACGTACGACTAGGGCAACTCTGTCAAGCACGTACATGTCAGTTGGAAATTTCATTTCAATTTTAGTTGAAAATATTGGCCGAGCAAACAATTGCCACGGAAATAGAAAGGAAAGAAAACATTGCTTGTGCAGCCCCGCTGTCCTCTTCATCTTCTTCCTCACTGTCCGCTTCGTCCTCATCCTCTTCCTCGTCTTCATCTTCATCCCCATCCTCATCATCATCATCATCGCAGTCCTGGCAGAAGAAGTCGTAGTCCTCCGCCACGCCCTCCACGATGAGGGCGCCGTCGCCGTAGTACTCCGCAGCCTCCTCGTCGTCAACGTCGTCGTTGCACAGGTCCTCCTGAAAAAAAACGACGATGATTTCCTAAATATAAATTTACATTATTTGTAGGTCTTCCTCATTTTTTTATAACCCGATTTACAATTTAAATTTTAAATTTTCGTTACCTGGCAGCGGAGATGTGTGATCCTGTACCCTTGCGTGGTTAGTCGGTCAATCTCCTGGAATTTTATTTTTGTTTGCTAAAATTGTATTTAATGTGTTTTTAATTAGAGCCAAAAGTATCCTCGCCTGGTAGTCGTCCCCCTGCGGACAGGCGCGGCTACGGTCGGTCACCTTGCAGCAACTCCGGTTCACAGTCATCTCTGAAGGGAGACATTTTTGTTGTTGTTGGAGACTTAAGGAATATCCACCGTCACCATGTAGCAGCAGGAGCAGCAGAAGCAACAGTAACAGCAGCAGTAGCAAGATCAGCAGCAGCAGTAACAACAGAAGCAACAGCAGCAGTAGCAAGAACGGCAGCAGCAGCTAGAACAACAGAAGCAAAATCAAAAGCAGCAGCAGTAACAACAGAAGTAGCAGCAGAAGAAGCAAGAACAGTAGCACTAGTGGCCACAGCACCAACAACAGCACCAGAAGTAGCAAAAACAGCAAAACAACAGATATTTGAGTTGTTTTCCCCCGTTTCTCACTGATTGAGTTCTGCATTTGCTCCTCAATCTTTGTCGTGTAGCAGTAGTAGTCTTCCCCTCCCGGGCACTCAGTGGTGCCGAAGGGGACCGTTCCAGGGCTGTTGATGCAAAGGCCCTCGGAGGTCTCACTGTCGCACATGAAGCAGCGCCGGCCTGGAGATAAATTCGGTTTTTTACATTCAAGAATTTTTAATTTTTCTTTTCCGGGAAGTGCATTGTTGGGTGTACAAAATTATACAAATTATACAAAATTTCAAAACTCGTACCATGTGCAGAATGCAGAGCAAGCGCGACTACTAGAAGTACCTTAAAGTCGAGGCGCAGCATTTCGTGCTTTAAAAAAATAAATACTGATTTAAATGTTGATTTGGACGGATTGTTGTCGCAGCTGATTTCCCTCGGTCGAGGAGAAATTGTTTTCTTATCATCGGACGAGATAAAAAAACCCGGACGTCAATTTTCTAGTTTTATGGGACTTGATTGAGATTACGGATTTGGATACGTAAGAGGAACAAAAGATGCTGATTATACGAGCAAAAGTATGAGTCAAGAATTCACTTCATTAGTATATTTTAGAAGGTCTTGTTCTTTACAAAAATGCGTTTGCACATTTTGGAAAGTTTGTTGGTCAACACGCGCCAATAATTAATTGGCAGAGCTAAGGCACAAAAACGCCAAGAGCTAGGACAAGATTTTCTAGTCACGCGTTGCGTTTAAACGCTCTTTTAAGGCGAAATTCACCAAATCCATCTCTTTTCCCAAGACAGCAGATGGTCCAAAGGCATACTTGGCGATTTCCAAACTCTGACCGGTTTCGCAAACCGTTGCGCACTTACATTGACCACCAAGGTGAAGTTCCTCCAACAAAAATTGTCCCCTCCCTCCTTTGCAAAAGGGGGAGGGGAAACTGCAAAGTCACCATTAGGAAGAAAAGAAATCGGCGCTGCCCTGACACGGGAGAAGGACGCCAAGGGCCGTTACTTTTTACGCGCACTCACATTAGACAAACGCACTTTGCAAAAATACTCAAACATGTCACTTTGATCCGATACTTTAAACTCAACTTTGTTCTGAGGAAGCAGTATAGACAACAATCGGCATACTTTTTGAGAGCGATCGAAATGAACCTTTCAAGCATCCCAGCATCCCTCCCAGCAGAGTCATTTTCCCTCCCCTTCTCTTCCCTCCTCTTTCCTCTCCACAAATTGCTCTTCCTTTTCTTTTTTGTCCACTCCATTTTCCCTCCACCGCTCAGTCCACCTTGGACCGGGGAATCAATCGGTTCGTGTGACATCCCAACACCATCACGGTGAATGTGATCTGACCTGAGCGAAAAAAATATAGTTTCTAGTGAAGACACCCTGTCTTATCCACTAGGTAAGGTGCTGCAGACGCCGGGAAAGAACCTATTTTTACCCATGTAGAAAATAATTTCTTTTCACTTATTGGACAACACCTTATTTTTCCCCCATCAACGCTAATTTCTAGACGCATGGAAATATGCTAAAAGTATTTTTTGCTGCCGGAATATGTATGAGAATAACAATTCCCTAATCACAACAGAAAAAAAACAAAAATCGTGCGGGAAACGGTTGTGTTTGTGACATTTTTTCGCCCTTCTTCTGCCCTCTTTCCGACCTTGAGAGCGCGAAAAAAACCATTTACAGCATCAGTAGAAGAGAAGAGGGGGGAAACCCAGAAGGTCAATATCAACTAAATTTCCCGGTTTGGCTGACAATTACTGCAAATTGTCCAACTGCTGCACTCGATCACCACCAAATTCCTCGACTAAATAAAAACTCTTATTTCAGCTCGACAAAAAATGTCTCCGTATCCTCGCTCCCTACTCCTCCTCCCGGCTCTGCTGATTCTACTAGTCCTAGTGCTGGAGTTTCCCTCACAAGTAAAAATAAAAAGTCCTTTTTTTTTCAACCATTAGCCTAAATCTTCCAATTCCCCAGGTCTCCGCCGGCCACGGTCACGGCCACAAGTCTGCTGGCGGCACCGCCTGCATCGTCAAGGGCTCCTACTGCAAGTGCCACTACTGCAAGTGCGAGAAGGGATGGG
>JAAUXU010002294.1_pt1 | contig 12698 bp, 6 predicted proteins | sample 7278151 | NCBI WGS metagenome assembly JAAUXU01 (sample SAMN14350113, study PRJNA611818) | marine sediment metagenome | isolation source: surface marine sediment (1.8m) | place: French Polynesia: Moorea | collected 2018-08 | reverse complement strand
GACTGCAATGAAGACCGACTGACAATTTATGAATGCAGACCGACAAAATTGAATAGAGATCGAAAAAAACTGCAATTAGTCAGATTAACAAACTGCAGTATTTTCGACAGTTTTGGCCTAATGTCAAGACACAAGACTGCAAAAAGGTAGACAACTATGATTGAGATACTGAACAGAGATCAGACATTGTTGAAAACTTAAACTGCAGGCAGATCGACACAGAGGGTCTTACTCTTTTGGTTTTGGGTGTCACATAGGGGTGAGATGATCCCCTCCAAATGGTGAACCACAGGGAATAAGGGAATAAATAATCTCAATGATAAAACAAGAAAAAATCTCCCTCTCCAACTTATCCATATCAATGCTACTTCTCTGTATCTGCTGGGCATGTATTAATGAATATATCTATAGCTGAACTCTTTCTAACTACCATTCTTGGCAGCCATACAGTCATACAGTAGTACTTCAGTTTTGGTCTAATAAATGTTTCAATTTTCAAAATATGGGAACTTTGATTTTCCCAAAGGATATTTTGTGGACAAAGGGGCTGGTATTTTGGCATAAGAATATCAAGGCTAGGAAAGTCTATTCACTTAAACCCAGTATTTTAGTATCTACATTCTATATTGTTGAGAAAATCTGTGTACACAAGAATATACTAAGTTTGATTGTGTCGATCTTCTTTCTTAACTGAAATCAATGTCGATCTTCATTCAGTATTGATATTTAGAAGTGTCGACCTTCATTCAGTTCTAGTTTTCACAGCATTTGCACATTGGGCAAAACTGAACAGGGATAGACATGCAAAGTGTTGATCTGGTTGCAGTATTGTTTTTCGATCCCCATTCACTCTTGTTGTCGGCTTTTTTGCATTCGATCCCAGACCCTCTTACCAGCGGTACTAGTAGTAGTGTCATCGACAATTTATTTTCGACTACCGGTATATTTTTTTTCTTTCTTGCATATTGCAGGAGTTTGAAAAGGAGATCATCGTAAAACTGGATGCCATGATCGAAACGGGAAGTGGAGATGACCACTACAAGGTTCTGTTCCGGCAAATCATGATGTCTCACTGCATGAGCCACACGGCCCTGAACCGGAGCGGGGAGGCACTGGTCGACTTGGTCACAAGGTGGAATTTCTCATTTTGAATTGCATTCAGCGAGGAGGATCCTTTCTAAATATGGCCCATTTGTATTCTTGACAGGCTCATGGAGATCCTCCTTGAATACCGCACCATCACAAACGAGGAGAGTGTGGAAAACCAGATGTCCTGCATCGTCAACCTGTTCGACTTCTACTCTGCCATTCGCAGGGAGGAGCTCTACCTGAAGTATCTGAAGAAGCTGTGCTCGCTTCACGAGGCGAGCACCAACTGGTCGGAGGCTGCCTGCACTCTTCTTCAGTTTGCTGATCAACTCTCCTGGACAGACAGACCCCTGAGGGGAGCCCTATGGGACAGGCACAGGTCCTGCAAGACGCACAGGTACAACATTTCTAATAAGTACGATTTCCAGCCAAGATCATTATTTTCTTTCCTGCCAGGACTCTGAAGGAGCAACTGTACCGTGATGCCATTGTCAACTTCGAGAAGGGCAAGATGTGGGAGCGGGCCCTGAAGCTCTGCAAAGAGCTGGCCAGGCAATACGAGGAGGAGACATATGACTACGTCAAGTTGGACCAGCTGCACCAGCGCATGTCCTCCTTTTACCGCTCCATCACCACAGAGATGCGCCCCGACCCGGAATACTTCAGAGTCGCCTTTTACGGCAGGGGCTTCCCTGCCTTCCTGCAAAACAAGGTGTTCGTCTACCGGGGAAGGGGCTTCGAGAGGCTGCCAGAGTTCCAGGGCAGGATGCTCAACCAGTTCCCCAACGCTGAGCTGATGAAGACACTAAAGGCGCCGTCGGAGGCAGACAAGGAGAGGCCGGTGCAGCTCCTGCAGATCAACATGGTGGTGCCCGTCATGAGTGAGACCAAGTTCAGGGGGAAGTTTGTGCACCAGCAGATTGTGGGCTACTACAAGGTGAACGAGGTCAACCAGTTCATCTTCTCCAGGCCGTTCTCCAAGAACAAGGACAAGAGCAACGAGTTCGCCTCCCTGTGGATCGAGAGGACAGTAATGAGGACCAAGTACAGCTTTCCTGGAGTGCTCCAGTGGTTCCCCTTGAGCCAATCGGAAGAGACCTTTGAGCTCTGCCCTCTGGAGAACGCGGTGGAATCGATGCAGAAGGTGAACGAGGACCTGCGCTCCATGATCCTCGAGCACCAGGACGGCCGGAACCCTCCTCTCAACCCGCTCTCCATGAAGCTGAACGGCATCATTGACGCTGCCGTCATGGGAGGCACAGCCAACTACGAGCGCGCCTTCTTCACCGAGGAGTACGCCAGGGACAATCCCGACCACGCCGACCTCGTCCGCCAGCTGAAGAACTTGATCGCCGAGCAGATTCCTCTCCTGGAGGCCGGCATCCGCATCCACGACTTTAAGAAGACGGACGACCTCAAGCAGCTCCACCTCAAGCTGGAGGGCCAGTTCCGTCAGCAGAAGAGGGACGTTGAGGAGAAATACGGCAAGAAGCCGAGCGACATTGTGGTGAAGAGAGTCGGAGGCGGCCACCAAACCACCGGGAGGAAGAGCAGCGCCGGCGGCACTGGTGGCACCCTGGACTCCAGGCGAGGCGGGGGCAACTTCATTTCCGACAGCAGGCTCTCCATTGTGCCAAGCTTCTCCACCCAGACCTCTGATGCGGGGAACAACAGAGTCTCCCTTGCAAGCCATAACAGCGTTGACGCCTCCATGAGATCGAGAATGCTCAGCACCATCGGTATAACCAGGAAGAAATCTTCAGCCGCGCTGGGAGCAGGTGGAGGGGCAACTGAGGGGAGCCGTACCTCTCTTAACAGATCTCAGCATTCGTCCTCTGCCATACTAGAGAACGGCGGGGGCAGCGGCGCGGGGACAGAGAGCAACGGGAGCGGGGACAGCATGTACGCAGGTGGTGGAGGAGCAAGCTACGAAGGAGGGGAGTCCCTGTCTGGGGCGGCCTCCATCGTGGTGACCCAGACCCCCACCTGCCGCCTCATGCCCTCCACCGCCTCCTCCATCCGTCCTCAGAGCACCAGCGGAGGCAGCAGGCCGGTCAGCGGGCAGTTCCTCATCTTTGCTCCCAACACGTCCACTTCCACCCCGACGCACTCCCGACCGCCCTCGGTGGCCAGTAACAGGGAGTCTGTTGGGGGCGGAAGCTTCCTGGGAGTCGACGACGACGAAGGAGGCATCGGCGGCAACGGCAACCACAACCCGCAACCCCCGCCAGTGCCACCAAAGCTCAACAGGACAAGCAGCGACGCCGAAAGCGTGTCCGTGTCAAGCCTTGACGACGAGAAGCCGGACAAGGATGGAACCATGTCTGTTGCTCCCGTCAAGCACATCATAGTTTCGGGCAAGAAGAAGGCACCCCCGCCTCCTCCACCCTTAACTGCGACGGGATCGGCCACGACTGCAACCACTCCCCAGACGCCCCCAAAGAAGGCTCCCCTCAGACCTCCAGTCGATTAGGAGAAATTGAGAACGTGTCATGAAGGAAAAGAAGTAGTTGAACGAGCGACCATTACCAAAGACCAGAAGCTGCAATACCACTCCCCAAAATTTGAGCAGTTACGATCACAAAGAAGAAGATTCCTAGTCATTTCTGGGGACTTGAAAAATTAATGGCCATTTACTGAGCGTCCCACGGTGAAGTCAGGAAATTTATGCCTTTGCGCACAACGCATAGTCTAGTGCCAATAATATCTTCCAAATGCTTTTTACGATTTTGCAGTATCGTAGCCTGAGCGGCAGATTGTTTTTCAAAGCTTTTTCACATACAAAGTTGTGATTGAAATGTATTATTGAGAATGGCTCCAATAAATAAATCTTTATTCCCATCCATGATACTGTGTTGTGCTTCCACAGACAGTTTTGTCAGCGGCATCTTTTGCACAGTGTCTATAACAGCACCCGCCAATGTTCGCATCTTAAATAAGATTTTAAAAATTGAATCTTTCCTCACACGGCGAGGAGGTGTTTTGATTGCAGCGCTTCTGTCGTCTGCTCCTGGCATTCGTCTACCTGCTCTAAAGGGGCCGTCAGATGCAAATCCTCATTTGTTTTATTTTTATTTGCGAGTTAGAAAAAATTATTAAGTCCAGGTGTAGCGATCCATTATCGATCTGTGTGACATTACTTTTCGCCAGGCTTGTTGAACTGAATAAAATATGAACGGCGTTCAATTCAGTTATTCAGTTCATTGAACTGAACTGAACTGAACGAAGTCAAAATTTTGAACGTTGAACGCTGAACGTCAAAATTTAAAAAAAATATTCAGTTCAGTTCACAGTAAATAAGACAGTCGCAAATTTAAAAACAGTGAAAAAATATGCCAAAATACCGCGAAATTATTTTTAATGTCACAGCTTTGGGAACATTTGCTATTTTTTTTAAACTGACTTTGTTTTCACACTTAAAAAATCTTGATATTTTATTATGTGAACTGAACTGAATTTTTGAACTGAACTTTGAACGAAGTCAATCAGTGAACGCTTGAACGCTGAACGAAGTCCAAAAAATTTGAACTTGAACTTTTGAACTGAATTATTTTCTTGAACGGAAACAAGCCTGCTTTTCGCCATCCACACATTATTTGACACTAGGCAACGACGGAAGTCACGGAACACTCCTCGGTCCTCATTGCCTGTGTGACTTACTTCAAAGACTTGGAGAAATCCACGGAAGGGGAGAAGACGTGTCAATTAGAACACAGTACAGAAATTACATTACATTTTATTTTTACTATGATAAGACGCTAGGGAGGGGCACGGGCACAGTCAACATATCCAAGAAAACAAACGGGCTGACTTATTCCTTCTGATTTTCTCCGTCCTTCTACAGAACGGAACGTAGACGAGGAGGAAGCCGGCTGCGCTCTGCCTTTAACATCAAAATGCCTATTAACTCTAATAAGCTTCTGCGAGTAGTGATCAAACTTCTCTTATTCTTTCAGCGCACTACGGGACCTTCTTCGACGGCGGTGGGTGCGGAGGGACGGCCGAGATCGTGGGAGGCAACGGGGCTCTGGAGGAGGCGGAGAGATTGATATTCTGCTCGAAAATAACTACAGCTATAAGTGGTGATACTTTTATCAATTCATATTGACGTAGCAATATTAATTGTCGCGTCAAATCATGCACGAAATACACACCATTGAACCATTTCTCCGTCCTTGTGGTGCTTTTCGAGCTCAGTTTTGTTTTAGAATGGCCCCTACCCAACGAAGGAAGATAATAGAGAATTTAGAGATAATACAGTAGATATCCGGGGAGGGGAGGGATCCCCCCCTCTAAGCCCCCATTTCATATTTAGTACCGTACGAACTTTTCTAAACCCTTATATACTGTGAAACCTCATTGGCGAAAAAAACCCTGGCAACTGGCGAATGGAGATTTTGAGTCTTTGACACTTCGTTTTTCCTGTCTCCTTGCTCTCTTAATGCTCTTCGCGCTTCTCGAAACCTCGAAACCTCATTTGTCCGATTTGTCCCAACGTTGAAACAGCTGAAAAAGAAGACTAGGGAGGAGGAAAATTGGTATGCGGACAAATACGAGACGGGCAAAAATGGAGGAGAGTTAACAGAGAAAAATGGCATTTTTCCTTTGAAAATTGGTGAACGACGCATTTGATGAAAAATTAAATATTCTGGTTTCAAAATTTAATTGTAGAGGACGACAACTAAGATTTGTATAAGTTATCATAACCTTCCACACACTAAAATTTCAAGTTCGGGCAAAAGTTCGGGGTCAATTGACGTCTGTGAGTATCTCTATTTTGCGTGTTTTGTTTCCACGAGGGTCAACAAGAGGGAGTCCGTCGACCTCGGCCTCCTCCACGACCTCGACCTCGGCCTCGACCTCGCCAAGGACACACTTGCAGCACATCGAGTCCTCCCATGGCAATGTCTTCTTCCGCGGCCGCGCTGCCTCCCGGCGACGGCACTCGCCCGGAGCCGCCAACCAACCTTGTGCAGTCCGGGTGCCTGGTGCTGGGCCCGGGCGCCAAGAAAGAGCAGGGCAACGGCGGGGCCGCGCTCTCCAAGCTGTCTGCCGCTCAGGCGGAGACGGTACAGCGGGCCAAGAAGTACGCCATGGAGCAGTCCTTCAAAATGGTGCTGATGAAGCAAACACTGTCCATTCAGCAGCAGCAGGCCAAGACGTACCAGCGCCAGCAGGCCGTTGTCCTCCTCTGCCGCATCTACGTGGGCAGCATCAACTTCGAGGTGCGCGAGGACGCCCTCCGACAGGCCTTCCTCCCCTTTGGGCCCCTCCGCAGTGTCTCCATGAGCTGGGATCCCATCTCTCAAAAGCACAAAGGTTTTGCCTTTGTTGAGTTTGAGATCCCCGAGGCTGCTCAGCTTGCCCTTGAGCAGATGAACGGTGTGGTCATGTCCGGGCGCAACATCAAGGTGGGGCGCCCCAGCAATATGCCTCAGGCACAGGCCGTCATTGAGGAGGTGCTGGAGGACGGCAAGACCTTCAACCGGATATATGTGGCCTCCATCCACCAGGATCTAACAGAAGATGATATCAAGAGCGTGTTTGAGGCCTTTGGACCCATCAAGGACATCCACCTGGCCCTCACCCCCTACCCGGGCAGACACAAGGGCTACTGCTTCATCGAGTATGCCACTTCGCAGGCTGCCCAGGACGCAATCAGCTCCATGAACCTCTTCGACCTGGGAGGGCAGTTTCTTCGGGTCGGGCGAGCCATGACCCCGCCCAACACCTTCGCCAACGTGGGGCCACTTCCGAGCAGCACCGCCTCCTCCCTGCCCACCGCTGCTGCCGTCGCCGCCGCGGCTGCCACAGCCAAGATCCAGGCCATGGACGCGGTGGCATCCAACCTGGGCATCAAGCCTGAGGCGGCAGCCACCACCATCGTGTCTCCTGCCTCGTCTTCTGCTCCCATCATGGCAGCCGCCGCTTCCTCATCTTCCCGCACTTCCTCTCGGCGAGGATTCGGCGCTCGGGCAGCGGGCGCCGACATTCCCCCGCCCACTGTGGCCAACATTCCGTCCATTGCTGCTGCCTCCGCCGTCACCGCGGCATCAACTCCTGCCGTAGCTCCACCTCCCGCTGCTGTCCCAGCTCCACCTCCAGTTCCTCCTGCCGCTCCCCCTGCTCCTGCCGCTCCCACTCCCGCTCCTCCTCCGCCACCGGAAGATTCTGCAGAGGTAGCTCAGGCTCGCCACGACCCTGCCGCCATGCTTGCCAAACTGGAGGCGGAGGAGTACAAGACGCAGCAGCAGGAGCTGCAGAAGAAGATCGGAGAAGGCATGGATATGTCTTCGCTAAGACAGCAGGAGAACCTGTCGATCAAGGGCCAGGAGGCAAGGCACCTCGTCATGCAGAAGCTCATGCGGACCCAGAGTGAGTCTGTAGTGGTGCTGCTCAAGAACATGGTGGGTCCCGAAGAGGTGGACGAGGAACTCCAGGAGGAGATTGAGGAGGAGTGCGGAAAGTTCGGTGCTGTGGAGCGAGTGATCATCTACCAGGAGAGGCAGTCCGAGGAGGAGGACGCTGAAGTTATTGTAAAGATTTTTGTGGAGTTCAAGGCCCACGACGGTGCCAGGCAGGCCAAGGAGAAGCTCCATGGAAGGTTTTTTGGCGGCAGAAAAGTGATAGCGGAAATTTACGACCAGGACCTGTACGACCACAACGACCTGTCCGGCTGACGAGCGAAGAAATAAGAAAAGACGCTGTTGTGCACTTCAAGTTTTTATGTACAGTTAGAACAAGGAAGAATCCACATGATAAACATGCAGCACCAAGTTGTTCTGTCAGGGTTGCCGTGATAGTGTTTTGGCATATCTACCATATAAACACCCATATTATTTTTTCTTGCAATTAGATGAGCGGCCTGACGCCGGAGCAGCGCCAAGAGTTCTTCAGGCTGGCGGTGCAGTCGGTGGTGGGCAACTGGACGGCTCTCCAGATGATGGTTGACAACAGCGGAGTAGGCCCGGCCTTTGTGCCTTGGCTGGTGGACGCAACAGTGCAGTGGTTTAAGGACAACAGGGACCTGCAGTACGAGGAGGCAGAGGGGTTCTTCGAGGACATCGTCATTAATGAGTTCTACGTCAGCGTGGAGGACGGCTCGCTGAGGGAGGTGGGCAGGAAGGTGTGCCAGCTGTACAGGCTGTGCTCCAACGCCGGGCGGTACACGGTGGAGGACAAGATAAAGGCGCTGCCTGGGATCAGCGACCGGGAGGCAAACATGGTGGTAGACTCAGAGTGGGGCAACGTGGCGGGGGCGGCGCCACCTCGGCCGGGAGAGCGGATACCTGGTCTCCAGAGTGAGGAAGGGGCGGAACAGGCCCCCAGGCGGGTGCCAAGGCCAAAGCCAGAGACGGATGAGGACGGGTGGACCACGGTGCCAACCACCTCAAGAGGAAAAAAGCCACGGCAGAAGCAAGTCCATGACCAGAGTGACAATGCCAAAGCCGGGGGAAGTGAGGGAGCATCTGAAGCGCAACAGCAACAGCACATTCCTGGCCTCATTGATGGCGCAAAAGGCAGGGGAATTGAAGAGTTAGCAGAAGAAACCAGCAAACTTGCCATTCGGCCAAAGCCGGAAACGGACGAGGACAGATGGACCACAGTGACCTCTGGCAAGAGAAAGTGAAATGTCTAGGGACTCATTTTGCTCTGTTTCTGTGCTGTGCTTGAATTGTCATATAAATAAAAAACATTGGCTAAATGAGCAAATTCTAAACAAGACATCCCCAACATTGTCTATTGTTATTGCAGGTATGGCGGACGAGAATCCTCAGGACATCGACATGGCGAAAGAGGATCCCGAGACTGGGGAGTCCGAGGAGGAGGAGGAGGAGGAAGAGGACGAGGAGGCAAAGAAAGAGGCCAGGGTGAAGGAGCTGGACCAGGTCCTGAGGTTGGACCCGTCAAACTACCAGGCGCACGTGGACAGGATCGGCCTGCTGAAAGAGCTTGCCGAACTGGACCGCCTCCGCGCCGCCAGGGAGGACTTCTCGTCCGCGTACCCTCTCTCGCCGGAGCTCTGGCTGCAGTGGATCGAGGATGAGAAGGGTCTGGCGGCAATGGACTCAGACAAGGAGAGAGTCTTCTCACTCTTCGATAGGGCTGCCGGAGACTACTCCTCCGTCCAGGTGTGGCTTGAGCACTGCCAGTTCACACTTGGCGGGCTCGGGTCTGAGGCCGATGCGGCCAAGGCCAGGGAGGTGTTTGAGAGAGCGGTGGCAGAGGTTGGGCTACACGTGTCTAAGGGAGCACTGGTTTGGGAGGCTTACAGAGAGTTTGAGTCAGCCATGGCTTCCCTGGCGGCATCGGAGGAGGCCAGGAAGAAGCAAAAAGACAAGGTGGACAAGCTGTTCCGGAGGCAGCTGACGGTGCCACTGCTGGACATGGAGGTGACGATGAAAGAGTACCAAGAGTGGAGGGCAGGGAGGGAGCCGGAAAAAGCTGCCGTCGATGCCTACAAGGCGGCCAAGAAGCAGCTTGATGAGAGAGAGGAGTTTGAGACCCGTCTTGCCCAGTCGGAGGAGGATGAGGAGAAACGCTTGGAGGTCTACAACGAGTACGTGGCATTCGAGATGAAGGCGGCCCTCCCTGCCAGGATAAGGTCCCTTTGCGAGAGGCGGATCACTGACCACTGCCTTGTCCCCTCTGCCTGGTCAGAGTACCTCCGCTACCTAGAGAAGACTTTCTCGGACCCTTCGGTGTCTCTTGCCGCGTACAAGAGGGCCGTGAGGAACTGCCCGTGGTCTGCCGATGTTTGGGTGGACTACCTACGCCACCTCGAAAGGAACGAGCACCCGCTGAAAGAGGCCGTAGCTGCCTTTGAATCCGCGCTTCGTGGGGGTATCGCTGGAGAGGACGCGCTCAGAGTCTGGATGGCATTCCTGGACTTCAAGCGCAGGCAGATGAAGTACGACGACTACGAAGAAGACGAGGATGACAAGAGGGAGCAGGAGAGGGACGAGATGCGTTCACTCTTTGGAAAGGCAGTGGAGCACCTGGCTACACTGGGCGCAGACCCAGAGTTCAGGGTAGTTCGATACTGGGCCAGCCTGGAGGGAGACAGGTTCAGGGCCATGGACAGGGCCAGGAGTCTCTGGGCAGACGTGGTGGCCAACGAGGCAGTCGGGCAGCAGGCAAAGTTCTGGACGGAGTACATCCACTTGGAGAAGGCCCTGGGGGACACAAAGCACCTCCGGAAGCTGTTCCCCAAGGCACTGGAGCGGTGCCGCGACTGGCCGGAGACTGTGGGGGAGCTGTGGCTGCAGTTCGAGAGGGAGGAGGGGACACTCAAGTCGATGGAGGAGGCGGAGACTAAGCTGGAGAAGAAGATGGAGAAGGTGAGGGCCACCAGGGACAAGGAGAAGAACAGGGAGGCTGAAGAGGCCAAAAGGAGGGAGGAGAAGGTGGAGAAGAAAAAGGAGAGGGACAAGGAGAAGAGGAGAGAATTCAGGAGGGACAGGGCAGAGGCCAAAAGGGAGGGGCTCAAGAGGAAGGCGGAGGAGGGTGGTTTCAAGACGCCAGGGGAGCCAGTGTTCAAGAAGCCAAATTTGCTGACTGACGGTGGTGCCGCTGCAGTGCCAGCCCCTCCGCCGGGCTTCAAGAGTGATGTTAGACCTCCTCCTGGATTCAAAGGAGGGTTCAAACCTGCACCAGGGTTCAAGGGCAATGTCAAGCCACCTCCTGGATTCAAGGATAACGTCAAGCCGCCACCAGTTTTTAAGCAGCAGCAGCAGCAGCAGCAGCAGGAAGAATCTGACGGTGGAAAGCCAAAGACTGCCGGATCTCCAGGTGAGGAGGACCCTGAGAAGAATGCCCGCACTGTGTTCCTGAGCAACATTGACTTTGCCACGGGCGAGGATGCCATCCAGCAATTCATGTCGTCCTCTGGGAAGATCCTCGAGATGCGTCTGGTCAAGGGCTATGATGGCAAGTCCAGGGGTTTTGCCTATGTTGAGTTCTCCTCTGAGGCCGAGGCCAAGGCTGCCCTGGCGCGTGACCGGGAGCTGCTCTCCGGCCGCCCTCTCTTCATCTCGGAGATGAACAAGAAGGGCTTCCAGTTCAAGTACGGCACGGGGCTGGAGGAGAAAAAGCTCTTTGTCAGCAAGCTCCCCCGCACCATCACCAACGAGAAGATCCAGCGCATCTTCGGCAAGTTTGGCTCTATCGTGGCTCTTCGCCTGCCCGAGCTGAGGGACGGGACACCCAAGGGGATCGCCTTCGTGGAGTTCGAGGAAGCATGCTCGGCTAAGGCGGCGGTGCAAGGCGCGGACGGGGCGGTCATCGACGGCAAGATAATCTTGGTGGCCATCAGCAACCCGCCTCCCAGGAAGCAGCAACAGCAGCAGGGCGGTGGCGGAGCGGGTGTGTTCGCCGCAGGGAGAGGGGCTGGGGAGGCGCCTGACCCCTGGTCTTCTCTGGGCGGCGGCACACGCGATCCCGGAGGAGGCGGGAGGAAGAGCAGAGTGCAGTTGCCCCTCGTACCCAGGTCACTACAGGTGCGGCCGCTGCCCCAAGCGGCAGGCGCAGCTCCTGTTGCTATTAGCTCAAAGGCTCCCAACGGAAATGCAGGCAACGGGAAGGAGAAGAGGTCCAATGAAGACTTTAGGAACATGCTGCTGGGGAAGAAGTGAAGGAAAAAATCATGACGTCAGAAAATTACTCTTTTGTATTTGAAAAAAACGTATTTGAATAAAAAAAATATTCACTCACTGAATTATTTTCTTGTCCTTTTTGGCACCAGTGCAACATTGCTTGTGCTCTTTTTAGTCTCCCATGCCTTTTGGCCCCTCCAATGCCACTCACTCATCGCCTTGGCCTTCCTCCGCCCTTCTCCCTTCTCAAGGGGCAAGGGGAAAGAACATGTGGTGTCTTATACAAAGGACACTTTAATCAAGTGAAGTCGAGTGAAAATTAAATACATATCATTAGGTGAAAAATTGACGGCCATATCGCGGGATTGATGCCGCTATAAGAAAGTGAATATGCGGTGTACAAACATCTTTCTATATTCCCTAAGGGGATTTGTACGTGACAGAAACACTAGTGTAGGGTAATGCTAATGACAATTATCCACATCTGGAGATAGTCGTCGGTCTGGGTCCAATGTGCTCAATGAACATTGAGGAAGCGTTAGTCTGTCCGGAAGTTGGGCGTGGTGTCGGCCGTCTTGGGTGGGGGTGTCGGGTAGTGAATCACTTCTAGTGAGTAGTAATGCTCACGAGTCAGGAATCGACTCGATTCTGAGTCGATCAATTTTTTTGACTCGACTTGATTCGTGAAACTAAAGAGTTGCCCTTTTTTATCCAAAATTTGAAATAAGACTGAGGATTTTTTTAAAAAATGTTTTGAAAAAAATAGGATATAACGAGTTTTGTATACATATGTTTTGCTAATGTGCTTCACCTCCACGAAGGACGGTTCCCCACCTTCTGCAAAAGAGAAGGCCACTGTTTTTTTTATAAAAATTTCAATATTTTTACAGATTCTGGAGTCGACTCTTTTCGTCTCGACTCTAGTTTGGTCCCCTGCTGACTCGATTCGACTAGACTCCTGAGATCAGGAATCGTAAGCATCACTAGACTGCGGGTTTGGGGGTGGTATGCAAG
>JAAUXU010165979.1_pt1 | contig 12706 bp, 12 predicted proteins | sample 7278151 | NCBI WGS metagenome assembly JAAUXU01 (sample SAMN14350113, study PRJNA611818) | marine sediment metagenome | isolation source: surface marine sediment (1.8m) | place: French Polynesia: Moorea | collected 2018-08 | reverse complement strand
CTGCGTATTAAAGGCAGCACTGGCAATGAAGCAAACAAAAATTGCTACATACGCTCACTTCTCCACTACAGAGCTGGTGTTCAAATACTTTTGGAGGCAAGTGTATATTTTCAAAGTGAAGCTTCTCTCAACATTGGATCTCGTCATCATCCTAGGCCTCGGTTTCTCTGTCTTGCCTTCTGGAGCCCCCATAGCTCATTGTCACACCATCTCCCCTCATCCTCTGGTGCTGCTTGGTTGTCTTAGCGGGGCACAGAATCTGGAGCTGAGGTGGGTTTGCCTGGAAGATTCTTCTTAACTTTGCCCGGAAGATTCTGCAGTGAGTCTTCACTGGTCTTGGACGCTCTGCCAGAGATGCTTTTCTGTCTCCTTGACCTCCGAGTTCCCCTCTTCTGGCCTCAGCTCCTTCATCCGTCGACTTGGCTGTGGAGTCATCATTCTTTGCTGCCTTGATCTTGTCCGATGATTTTTCCATTCATATCAACCCACACGGACAATGAGACGCACCCGGCTGAAACGTTGAAATACGTTTGAGAAGCAGAGTCATCCCAGGAAACTTTATCAGTGGATGAAATACAATGTAAGCATTGTTCACTCTGCCAGACAACCCATTTGTTTGCCTGGATCCATCTTTGCGGTCCTCTAGGTGAAGCATCTGAAGTCAATGGCGGCCTCCAAGCAGAAGTCTCACTTGTCTGGCTCATCTTTCTGCTTACTTCTGCTTTTGCACCACTACTCCCACTGTGTCTGCTACTACTGGGCTTGGACGACCCTCGAAGGGTTCTTCACAGCTCCGGACTCCCGACGTCAAACGTCCAGCACAATAGGTTGACTAGAGCAAATCGTTATAATACTGTAACACGCTGAGCAGTTAGTAATGCTGGTACATGATATGGCCATTCTCAATTTGACCGTTTCTTCTCAAATCTTCGTCTGAGTACAACTTCCACTATCAAGGACAGCCATCAACTGCCTCATTCTCTGCGGCGTCACCTTGTGCGCCGTGAACACGAACGCCATCTCGCAGTCGTCGTCTGCGACCATTTGCCCGCAAGAGAAGCGGCGATCGTGCGCTGGGGGCGCCAGCCCCGCGCGCCGCGCACAGAACGCGGTCACGAACACGTCTTCCACCGGGAAGGCGGACGTGGCCGTCAACGACGCGGCGTAGAGCTTTCGAACCGCGCCGACTGCGTCGCTGTTAGGAAGCACGTAACCGGCGCCAGCGACGAATGGCGGAAGCGGTGACCTCCACGGCTCTCGACCCAAGGGGTTGGATACGACGGGGAAGGGCTGCGGTGTCGCCGCAGGGGAATTCTTGATACACCCTGTAAGTGAGCATTGTTGTTGTCTATGCTGAACCTATGAACTGTGCACTAGCTTGCCTGTGATTTTCTCGGAGAAGTTCCGCTCATTGCGAAGGGCATCCAGCAAAAGTGGCACGTTCACAAAGATGTCGTCGTCAGTCTTCATGACGAACTCGGCGACGTTGCAGAACTTGGCTGTCCACTTCAGCCCCATTACGGTCTTTAGGGTCAGGTTCAGATACGTATCCTGCAAAGGAGCTCTGTTCAAGATGATGGACAAAGCAATTTACTTGTCTTCATCAATAGTATAAATCACACCTTAAAGTCCTCCTGTAAAATGTCCTGGTTGTCTGTGGCCTCCCTGTAAAGGTTGGCTTGACCAATATGGTCCTCGCCATTGGAACCCAAGAGAAAGAGCACTCGAAAGTTTTCTGTGTTCTTCGTCCTTTTGCCCCAAGTTTCTCTTATAGCCTGTCTCCTGTCACCATGTCCGTGGGCAGAAGCCACCATGATCAAGAGCTTGACACTGTGGTCTTGGCAGAAATCACTTGGCTGAATGAGGTAACGGTATGGATGAGGATTCGAGTAGGGTCGATCATCACTGAGTTCTTCTTCAGCATCGACTTGAGATTTGGAGTGAGTGTCTTTTTCAGTCACGGTCTCCCTTCTCCTCGTCAAGAACACGATCAATGACAGGACGGCGGCGGCCACCGCCAACCGACGGCAAGTCGTCCTTCTGCTGTGCATATTAAGTTTTTAACTTTGTGTACCAGCAGTATATAATCACTGCTTGCCACTGAACGAGTGACTGTGTCCTGCGCATCCCGCAACCTTGCTCCTCTCTCAGCTGTCTCCCGGGGGCACACGTAGTCTCGTCTCCCACCGAGTGCGTGGGCAACTGCGGATTCCTCCTACCTGGTCCATGACCATCCTATTTACACACAGGTAGAGAGAGAGAGAGATGAGTTGTAACAACAACCTAACAGATTTTAATCTTGTGCTCCGGGCTCGTTCATCTTTTTCCGTCGTCTCGCACGAACAATTCGGGCTTTTCAACTCCTCAGGATTCGGGCTATTCGGGCTCGTGTGTACATTTGACAGAATTCGGGCTTGCGAAACTTTTCTTACCACATCGACCGGGCCCTCCAGACCACCGAAAGTTAAAGCGCCGTCGCCGTCGCAGACATCTAAGACACTGCTATGCATCAGGGGGGCTCCGCAGAAAGCGACTCGAGTCGCTATGTCTTGAGTCGTCTATGGTCGGCGCTGCTCAGTCAGGCTCGGTCAGCTGAAAAGATCCGATCGTTTCTCTCAAAACCGATCGAAGGAGGGTCCTTTGCCGGAAAATTGGCTCCGGTCGGGGGAGAATCAGCAGAAAATTGAGGTGAAATCGGCCTCGGGTTCAACCGTCTGGTGACAATGAGTGGGCGGTCCTTGCAGGAGCCGGCCCGCGACGCTGTTGTCCGGGCGGGTGCTTGCAGCGGACGTGAGGAAGAGCCTGACATTTACCAGGACTGTTTCGAGTAACAGCAACGAAAGTCTAAAGTGACGTTTGTTGTGTGACTGTGATTAAGTTTGACATTGCCTCAGAACTTTCAACTGCTCGCCAGAGAATTGTGCTTTTGCTGTGACATCTGCAGTATTCAGCCCTTTTTTCTGCCCTTCATGCAGACTCGAGGATCCCTCATGACCGTGTCAACGTGTGGTTAACTGGGAACGAGACCAAGTCCGGTAAGATGTGCACAGTGGACATGTCCTTCAGAGAGGAAAGTCCTGGCCCCTTTCTTCTTGTATGCATGGACTTACAGCAGACACACCTGTTTGTCAGGCCGAACTTGCGGCCATACATGGCTGTCATGCGAGGACAGAAGTTTTTTGGATACACGCAGACAGCCTAGTCAGTAGTTTAACAATAGCTCCGTTGACTTAACCATACAAATAGGTACTTTTTATATTTTGTGTCGCAATAGGAATGCGGAATCTATTGCTATAGACCTATCAGATAAGAAGAAAAACACAGCAGACTTTTGAGGTCAAATGGATTCGTGTAGGGCGGTCCACCCAAGAACTGAGAGCCGTGTTGGACAGGCCTATCTGCAGACGCAGACTCAGGGACTGACGCGGGCAACTTTTCGAAGTCATTGTACTGTTCGACGACTGCAGCGCTCAAAGCTGCAGTGGCCTTTGCAGGAGGGCCACATCGGTATCGACCGGAAGCAGCTTGGAGTGAGAGTCCCCCAGGGTTTTAAAATTAAAAGCATATTGTTAGCACACACGACTATCGCGTGACTTCCATGCTCTTCTTCGCCTTCTCGCTTGCCCAAGTCCACGATGAAGGCTTTATCTTATCGTCACGCACTCCCGGGATGCTAGAACAAAAAAAGTCATCTTGCTATCTTGTTTTATCTAGCTTAATAATACGGCTGCCGTGCTGTAAGCAGCCAGTACAATATCGTACCGTAAGGCCTGCCTTGATCCAGGGGTGATTTCTTGGCTGAATAACGTTCTGCTTTGTCTCAGTGCAGGTGTCTCGACGCCACAGTTGGATATGGGGATAACAGCAAGTTGCACGAGTGCTTCTCTGGCGAGGAAATCACTGAGAAACCTTGCGTAGAGATGGACAATTGAAAGATTTCCTGAAAGAAAAAAACCGGAATTTCGTCGTGATTGTCAACGAGAAATAGATTGAAGCATGTCAAACGCAACGGACGAGTTTCCCCTGCACGAGTGCGTGTTCAAGGGCGACGTGGCCAAGCTGTCTGTCCTCATCAGGAAGGTCAAGAAGGAGGCTGGAGAGTCCAATGGGTGAGGCATGACTGATTTTTTTCTCTCTCACCAAACACAAAGTGGAGACTTCATTATTGTGTGCCTTGTCAGGTCGTCCGCCAAGCAACATTGCGTGCTGAGCCAGGTTCTTGGCGAGCGTGATCACCACGGGAACACCCCGCTTCATTTAGCGATTATGCTAGGCAAGAGAGAGCTGGTGTATCTACTCCTGGCGCACGGAGCACCCGTCAAGATCAAGAACAAGTTGGGATGGAGCCCGCTGGCTGAAGCAATCAGGTGTGAAGACAGTCGTGTCACCACCAGTTACAAGCGACTTTTGCGTAATCCCTTTCATCTGCAGCTATGGCGACCGTTCCACTATCGCGAACCTGCTCCGCCGGTTGAAGTTACAGTCTCGAGACCAGCTCAAGTCGCGGAAGCCGGGGATGATCGACGCGCTGAGAAAACTGGGCGACTACGTCGTCGATCTCAGGTGGGACTTCAACAGCTGGATTCCGCTCGTGTCCAAGATGCTGCCGTCGGATATCTGTAAAATTTCAAAGAAAGGTGAGCACCGGCGGGACCTATCCGTGTTGCACTGACTCGTGGTCCACATGTCGTGTATGTCAGGTGCCTGCATCCGGTTGGACACGACCCTGGTGGACTTCAACGAGATGCATTGGGAGCGAGGGGACATCACGTTCTTGTACCGCGGGGACGCGCCCTCTCCTGAGCTCTCGCTCTACGTGCTAGATAACAAATTAAGAGTCTTTCAAAAGGTGAGAGAAGTACTGTGTTGCTTTGTTTATCGTTAATATAGACTGTAAGGAGCGTCTCTGTCGTAGGTTCGGACCGAAGAGTCCGACCTCGAGTTCGAGGACGAGGTAGACCTGCTCATGTCTGGAGACATCATTTCGGCACAGATCTCCACAAAACCGATCAATTTCACCAAAGCGCAGTCGGGGTGGATATTTAAAGAAGACAGTAAGAAAAGACGATTAACGCAGGCAATGCTACGCGTACTAGCAGTATTACGGATATCACTCATAGTGATATTGTTCGGTTTGACTTCGTACTACATGCGATGTGTGCTTCGTCCGTAGGGCACGAGCTGGTGGGCAATTACAACGCCACTTTCTACAGCATCAATGGGATCTCTCTGGAGACTCGGAAGAGGCGGGAGCACCTTTCCTCAGAGGACTTGCAGAAGAACAAAGCTCTGTTGGAGAACTTTGCCAAAGGAAATATTGAACAAAACGGTAGAATTCTGAAGAAATGTTGTATGCTGTTGTACGCCAGCACGATGCGTCCATGCAGGTGGTGAACTTCCCCGGAAAGAGTCATTACCACCGCCTCCTAGTCAAAATGTCTCTTGGGAAGAGTACATCAGTTCGCCTCCTGGAGAATTCCCCACCTTAGGACGAAACCAGGTGAACTTTGTGGTGGATGTGCCTTGTTGAGGATGGATACAATATGCATGTACGTGAGCACGGGAATCACGCCGAAGTCTTTCAGGTTTGCAAGGAGTCATCGAAAGCCTTCAAAGCCACCGTTGCCATGAGTGAGGACTTCCCTCTGTCGGTTGACATGCTACTAAACGTGCTGGAGGTAGGACAGCTTTTAGCTTCTATTCATCGTAAAAAAAGGTGTATGTATTCGCTCACTGACATATGGAGAGTCATGCAGGAGTGTCTGTGTATGAGGAGTGTGCGAGAACAGTGGCAAGTGTTCATTCCTTAGTTATGACCACTTGTATACGCTGAAATGGTTACTGACATGCTTTTCAAGACGCGTACATCTATTTAGGGCGACCGCGGTTGAAGCTTCCTCCGAGTTATTGCACTTTGCGATCCGTGTACGTACGGTTGATTCTGATTACTGATTACTAGAGCTGGAGATTTAAGATGATTCACCTAAAACCTAGCTAGCTCTTAGCCCTAACTGTTGCTTTTGGCACCCCCTTAACTGGTGTGGTTATGGAACATTGTCACCTAAATGGTGACTTTTTCTTCCTTTTCTCTATAAGAAGAACCCGACTCTATTGCCATTCCCCTCATGGTGCCAGTTTCCCCTGATTCCGCTTCAAGCAGCGCTGTTCATACAGTAGAGCCCGATTATAGTAACAGTCGTGCTTCGTCCCAAGGGTCTCACGACAAACACGTTGTACAGTGTCGTAAGTTAATTTCGTAGTTTGCTCTACTTCAAACGTAACTTTAACGTGGCTAACTTGGCTCAATCTTCTCTTCTCCTACTGACCGTTTGGCTCTTTAGGACGACAATGATGAGAAAAAACGATCTAAATGCTTTCATACCAGTGGAAAAGAGAATTGGAGCAGAGTTACCTATGTACGTTGTAGTTTGGACCACCTATTTTGCCATTTTTCATCACCTTAAAATGACATACTTGGGTAAAAATTTTGACCTAAAACCTCGAACCCTGCTGTTGAGAATATGAGTCGAGTCGGAACAGTCTCTTAGCACTTGAAGAGTCCTTTGGGCACCTCCGCCACTGCAAAGTATCTCCTCGGCACCTCGAGTCCCTTCTGCATCAGCACCCACCGGTTGGCGTCTGAGTCGAACTGAAGTACGTCCGTTGGAAACTCGGTCATGTTGAAGAAGCCGCCCATGATGGTGGGTCTTCCAGCTAGGTAAGGCATTTGGCTACCCTGCCTGGGGAGTGGTAATGGGGCCGCCTCTTGCCAGGTATCGCTGACCGGGTCGTACACCTCGGTGGACCGGAGGTAGTCGTCCGAGTAGCCACCGGCCACTAGGACCCCGTGCCTCCCCGATCCTCTCTTGTTAGGTAGCTGAACTGGGGAGCAGCCATGTAGGTACCGGGGGTGGTTCAAGTTACCTCCTGCGCCTACTTCTCTCCAGCCGTTGCGCAACGAGACGTTGTACGACTCGGCGATGCCCAACACAGCATTGTAGGAATAGCCTCCAGTGAGGACGGCCGTGTCATCCCCCATCTTGGTGACGCAGTGATAAGCACGTTCTTGACTAAGACTTAACTCGGGGTGTTCTCGCCAAATACCTTCGTTGGCGTCAAATGTCTCCACTGTGCCAAGGGCCATTGGCTTTATTCTTCCATCTCTTCCTCCTAAGACATGGAGGGTCCCCCGTAGCTTTATGGTTCCGGCAAAATGTCTCTCTACTACCGTTCCTCTCGGCAGCGGTTCCCAGACATTTTGAACAGGGTCATACGCCCAGCACTTGTTAATGCTGTTGGTCTCGTTGACTCCACCGCAGACCAACACCTTGCCGCCAGTCCACGCTGCCACCATCCCTCTTCTGGGACTTGGTATAGGGGCAATCCGGACTCGGTGACATTGCGAATCTTCCCGAGGATCATAGAGCTCGACATGGCTTAGAACGCTGCTACGAATGTTCCACCCTCCGATTACCATGGCAATAGTCTCTTGACACTGGAGAGGCGACGCAGAGATCCACGCACCGCTGGCACCGCAAATCGCTGTCTCTTTGCCAGCCGTGGTATAGCCTGGATCGCATGACAAGGTGCAGCGTGCGCCTTCGCGATACCGATTTCCAATGACTTTCCTTCCCAAGCAGTGCAACCTGCCATTTGGCACCGATGCTGGATGAAGACAAGTTGGCCGTGTCTTAGTGTCGTTGACGACAGTCGGCACCTTTGGCTTCCAGTCCAGACCATCGGGTGTTTTATGAAATGGCAGGATTTCCTGGACCTCGTCACTGGTATCATCTTCGAACGATTTTTCTCTCCTGTCCTCTTTGAAGACAATCTTCTTTTGCTCTTGGCTGTATTTCTTCTTCGCAAGTTTCACCAATGCTTCGTCATTGGCCGGATATCTGACATATCTGTTATTGGAAAATCCAATGTATCTGGTATCTCCACTAAATGCCGTCGGTTCTTTTCCGAATTGCATCAATTTCTCCGGCGTTGACCTCTCCGTGTGCTTGGACTGTTTCAGCCTTGCTGCGGTGTTCACGTGAGCTTGGGAAGGTTCTTGGAGAGGGCTGGCATCTCCTCCGTCTCCTGATGACTTGTCATGATTCTTTTCGTTGAAGTCAACGCCGTCGATAGCATTTCTATATAAGACGTCATACAGCGCTTCTTCCTTTCTGACGTTCTTGGGAACGTCAGTGCTATTCTCCCGTACGGTGATTGAAGTGCTTGCCGATGATGTCGCCGTCGTTGTCGCAGTAGTAGTCGTTCCAGTAGGGCTCAAATTCGCGAAGTTAGCCATTCTTGGCGGCTTCAGCGTGTACAAGGAAAAGTCGTTCCCGCTGTGCTTCCTGAGGAATGGATTGTCTCTGTTGCCATCAGATGAGGTTTGAGGCCAAATGGGTAATTGAACGATGTGTCCAGGCTCTACCTTGGAATCTGCCGACGGTAGAGGGGGCTTCAGCAATTTGTACTTGACGGGGCCACCGAAACTGGAACTTGGAGTCTTCTCTTTTGACTTTGGTGACACTGCTGCATTCCTATGCTTACTTGAAGGATACTTCGTCCTGGGCGCCTCGGTGAATCCGACGTGCTTGGGATTGATCAGCTTATAACCGATTTTCACTTTTGCGTCCTCTCCAGACCCTGAGATCCGGCCGTCACTGCCAGTTATGCTTTGGTGCTCGGACGATGGCTTCTTCGGCGGCTTCTTCACCTCGATCACTTCCGAGGATGCGTTATGAATGCTGGTTATTGAGTGGGGAATAGATGTATCGGCGATATCTTTGACGTCTGTGTGGCGAGTGATGTTCGATGACAGCAGATCATCAAAGCCACTACTGGCAGTCAGCCTGTATAAGATTGGTGATACCGGTGGTCCTGTCGTGCCGAAAGTATGCGCTTTCGCCGGCGCCCTAGACGTGGTAGCAGTGACGAATCTGACAGCAGCAGTCGTGGCCTTCGTCTGCTTGGGCAAGGCGGTCACGTGCACAGTCGGACTTGTGTAAAACTGGCGGTGTTGTGTCGTCACCGGCAAGGAGCTCACGTGCTCGCGAAGTGGAGGTTTAATTGTCGTGACCTTGACTGGGTATGGATAAGAGTAGGGCAAAGAGAAAGCAACGGGACCCTTGCTCGGGCGCTGAGGAATGGGTTTGGGAGTGCTATGTGGGTGGACTGCCAGGGTGGACACTTCAGAGTCGTCGTCTTCTTCGCTGAAATGGATCTTGGGTCCCACCCGAGGAGTATGATGAGTTGGGGGAGCATAACTTGAGGTGCGCGGGGAATAAGGAACACGTGTTGTTTGAGAAAACGGTGCGGCTTGAGGAGACGCGAGATGCTTGCCAAACTGAAAGAACTTGGTGCGATGGGCTTCCGAGAGGGGTCCGCTAGTGCCGTGACTGTTGTACACGATGGGGATGTTGTTGAAGGCCTGGTAGGAGAACACGTGAGGTTTTTGGTGCCCGCTGGTGAATCTCGTCAGTGCATTGATCTTTGGCAGCCCTTGTGCTCGTAGGGTCGTCTTGCGATAGTTCTCCTTCAGCGGGATTGCTGTGGTTGTAGCGCTAGGGTTGTCTTGGCTCGTCACTTCCGCCGGTATGTAGGGCTTTTTGTCCTGATCTGCTTCAGCCTCCTCTTTCGTGATCAAGTGATACGATATTGACAGCGGGTGATCATCGTGATCGTCCGCAGTTTCTCCAGATGTGTCTTCTTCACCTGATGATTCCTCGGCTGCTGTGTCCTCAGATGATTGTACGGGACCTTCTGATCCTGGAGCCTTCTGAGGAATATCTATTATGGGCCTGGGCTTCACCACTTTAATGTGAGCACTATGGTTTGCGATCTCATGGGGGGCCACGTAGAGGTGACTGGGTCTTTCGGCCACTGTGTAGAGGAGCGACTTTGGCAATGTCAGGACCGCGGGCTTCATGCTGTCGGACTTCTCCTTCTGCTTGACATCGCTCACGATATCTTTCACGCTGGTGTCCTCATTTTTATACGGCCTCTTTTCTGTCATGACGACCTCGTAACCATAGTGACGCACTTGGTCATGAATCCTTTTGCCCCTACCCAACGGATGTCTTACTGGCCTCTCCAGCTTCTTTGCGCCGAAGTGATCCCCCAACAAGACATTGTCATTGGAGGCGTTGCCGGTGTTGTTGCCGGGGCGGTCACCGCTGTTGCACGTGAGCTGCGCCTCGTCTATGGTCCATTTCCCGTGGTGACACTTGAACTCGTGCTTGGGATGGCCGTGGCACGCGTGGATGCAATACACACCCGCATGGGCGGGCTCGTCCTAATATGACGAGAGAGTTGCGCTTCAGGCCATTTGTTCGCAGATATTCGCAGATATGCGCAGATTTGCTTAACACTTTGCTCACCAAGTCTTGCGGCGGCCAGCAGACGATCTTTCCGTCCTTGTCCTCGTCGCTGTGACTCCCGAGCGGCGGGCAGAGGCAGCGCTTCTCGCCTGGCGGACGACTCCAAGTGCCGTCCGAGCACACGTGGTACGTGATGTGCTGAGGACATTGGAAGATGCACCTGAGGGCAACAGTAGGGATCTTTTCTCATTGGTTACACACCTCAGCACATAATAATAGTCATACTAACGTAGATCCCATCGTTTTTCGTGAAATGCACAGAAATCACCTGTCAAAATAAGCTTCTTTAGACTTCCACAGGAGCAAATATCAGTCATAATAAAAGGACTCTCCACAGCAACCTGTTCCAAAAGACTGTGAACCTCAAACTCAAGTCAGGTGTCGCTGCTGACTGCGTAGGTTTTGGATCAAGAGGGCTCTTTGATGCATTGCGGACTTGGAGGCGAGCGGAGACACCGACCAGTGACTGACTAGTGCGCCTGCAGTCACTTCTTGTCCTTGTCCTTACGTTGCTGAGTGGAATAAACTCTTGTCCAGTTCTGGCGTCATCATCAGTCGGAGTCTACTTTTGACTGCTCCCCCTAGATGCACTGCACGTCCGACTACTGTTAGAGAGCGAACTGAAGCTTTGGCAGGCTCGTCTTGAAGAGCACTAGAAAGGCCCATCAAGAGCACTCCGCCAACACCGGGTCCCTTACCTTGATCCGTGTGACACCGGGTGCGCCAAGGATGAGATCTCTGGGAAGCAGAACCAGGTTCCGCCGAAGTCAGTCTCGATGGCGGCGCACTCGCGATAGGTGGGACTGCAGTGCCTGGGCCCGCTGAAGCAGTCTCTACAGGCAGTCACCTGGGACTGGCACTGCGAGTACAGGTAGCAGGTGTGGGGGAACACGCCCTTCGAGTCGTACCACGTGAAGTGCCGACATTCAGGTGTGAGTTGGCATTGCACTTGACACATTTCAATTCTCTGAAAATGACGATAAACAGTCTTTGCTAACAATAATCATTCCTGTACTGTGTGCATGCTTAGTGGGGAATACTTTGCCTGGTTTGACATCATCACGATCAACTTGGCTCATCACGTCGAGCGTGCTTTAGCCCCCTAAAATGAGATATCCTTTAACTAGCTGTATATAACTAGCTTTAACTAGCTGTATTTGAGTCGATTTAGATTATGTAAGCGTCGTCATTACATTTTTTAGCTGGCGCTAGAAACCTTAAATAGTTGTTACTTGATAAATGGCAGCCATTTTATTTCGTCTCTCGGCCGCTTCTCACGGTACAACTGTGTACAAGTAGATGCGATTAGTCCATGCAGTCATTCATGCCGAGCTCGTGAAGAACGCTGGCGTGGAGAGGTGGCAACTGATACGCGTCGTTTATGGCCGACTCCATCTCCAGGTGTCAAACCGTGCTGAGTCAGTTGGTCTCAGAGCTTCAGGTCTCTGGCATTTTCTCGACATCACTCACATTCAATGACTTCGTCTTGTGCTGCTCGCATGCAAGGAGTAATAGCTTGACCAGGTGACACGAAAACGCAGCTGGCCGAGAATACTAAAGCTGAGCATGCCTTTATCAGACCTGACCTCGAAAAAGGGATCACCGAGCTGTTAAAGTAACTAATTCTGGAGTCATCACCTCCATTTCCTTGACATCGTTTCCTGCGCTTCTGCAGAATCGGCACTTACCTCCTCGACGCTCTTGCCCATGTCCTCCCTGCTGATGTTGTAGTAGCCCAAGAGGTTGGCTCCCCTCACATTGCAGGCGTATCTGGACACGCAGTGCAAGAGGTCGCCGTCGTCGTCCCCGCTGCCCGCCTCGCCCAGCCTCTCCAAGTTGATCAGAGCTTGGCAGGATGAAAGGAGACTTCCTGCGAGGAGGAATGAGGCCAAGGATGGACGAGTCTTCGTCATTCTGACCCCTACTCTTCACTTGTTTGGCTGCATCTTGATCATCACCCAAGGGAAGTTCATTCTTTTTCCAGCACGATCCACACGATTTGCCAAGAGAAACCCGATGGGAAAGTTAGCGGAAGAAGCTCAATCAGACCCTTGGTCTTCCTGGTGATGGGAAAAGTTATCGGCAGTCGGGTCCTGGTGTTCGGTGAAACTCGACTGAAAGAGCAATGAAAAGAGGCTTCGTACCAAGTGTCGATCATAGTTGGACCGACCGAGGAGATTTGCACCTCCTGGTTCCAGCCCAATGGTCTGGGGGAGGTCCCAGGGACTCTGACGTCCACTACTCTGTCTCGGACGGGGGGGGGGGGGGGGCCGCCCCCCGCGGGGGGGGGGCGCGCGCGCCGCGGGGGGGGTGGAGGGGGGGGGGGGGGGGGG
>JAAUXU010084577.1_pt1 | contig 12706 bp, 11 predicted proteins | sample 7278151 | NCBI WGS metagenome assembly JAAUXU01 (sample SAMN14350113, study PRJNA611818) | marine sediment metagenome | isolation source: surface marine sediment (1.8m) | place: French Polynesia: Moorea | collected 2018-08 | reverse complement strand
GTCGGGAGCTCTGTCAGGAGCTCTGTCCAGAGCTCTGTGGAGGGCTCTGTGGAGGGCTCTGTCGGGAGCTCTGTCGGGAGCTCTGTCAGGAGCTCTGTCAGGAGCTCTGTCGAGAGCTCTGTTGAGAGCTCTGTTTTCGCCGCGGGAGACTCCGCACACAGCCTCGTCATGACATAAGCTGAGCTCAGGGGTGTCTGTACAATCGGCGATGATCAGTCTTGAACTGCTGCTGCAATTTCTTGTGGACAGGAGGATTATCGATCTCTTCATTTTTCTCCCCCCGTCGGCGTTTTTTTTGCGCTACGTGGGTGATAAAATGAATTTACCGCCCGACGTCGGTTTTTGGCCATCCTCGGAAGAAGAACTTTTTCCCAGAGGTGGAAATAAAATGTCGGTTATAAAAATATGACGCGCGAAATTTTCGTCTTGTCGTTGGCGGCCGCCGCCGTGGTGGTGGTGGCCGTCTTGCCCGTGAGAATCGGCGCCGTTACAGTGTCTGACGGAGCCGCCGACCAAATTAGAACTTGGGCGGGTGTTTTGTGCTTGCACGCATTGTCTGCTGCGGTGCCATTTTAATTGCGTACGAGCCGGACCTACGCATTGGCTACCGCAGGAAGTCTTGCACCGATTCCATCTCGCCGGTGCTGCCTTCGGCACAATATCGTCCGTCTGGCAGGAGCTGAAAAAAAAAGCCAGAATGGTCTTAACGTCTTTTCCCAAATATCAACAAGAGGAAAGAGTGAGTGAGAAAGAGAATGATTGAAGGTCCGGAAATTGAAGAACCTAAAGTAGCAAAGAATCGCCGACAACAACTAAATTTAACGCCAAAGAAGAAGAAAAGTTTTTCTCGCCGGACCTTAATTGAAATGGAGAGGATCTTTTCCCATCGAAACACACACACAGAGCAGCGATCCTTGACGGTCAACGGCTCTTTTGTCAACTGCAAATTAAGCAATTGGTGAGCAGAATGGAAACTATTGTGGGGATTGAAATCAATGAATTTCTCAGCCTTTTCTCTCTGGTTCAAGGCATGGCAGCGCTGGTGGGAACCTTGGGTAGCTCCCATTTCTTCTCCAAATTCCAATCGATCAGCACTGTCCACTCTGGTCAACAACGCTGCCCAACACGTTGCCTCCCAGGCTTTGACCCCGGTCCAAGAGGTGCCGCATCTCTTCTCTGCTAATTCGGTTCCAGCAGCGTCATGGTGTGACCCCTCGACCGCGGGGAAAACATCTGTTTCTTCGTCATGACCACGAAATCACCGGAGCTTCTTTACACTAGAGAGAGAGAGAACAATGTGTTGTTCGCTTCCCCTGTTTAGGTGTGTCTAATGCGTACGAGCATTGCTTGTACGCAGTACTTTCCCTCCACTGGAACATGCTGAAGCTTTCTCATTGCTTCTGACTGTCCCTCCACGGCATTATAGCTTTTAATACCCCTTTGCCAGTACATTGGAGCTGGTGCTTGGAGCTTGAGCATCTGCATTTTACCTGTAAGGGGTTGGTTTTGCTCTTCTCTCCTGCGCACACAAGGACGGCCATTAGTGTCAGCAAAAATTTACCGCCCGTTTGAAATGGGAAACTGGCTCGTTCGCCTAAACTGCATAATGCCTCATTGGTTCTTCTTCGTCCCCTCCCACCTAGTTTTGAGCTGACAATGGGTGCACATGCGACTTTTGGGCGCTCACCATTAACAACAACACACGGCCAAAGAAGAGGAATTGCTGGGGGGGAGAGCGCAAAATGCATCTTTTTGCATTTGCGCCTGACGTATGAACGAGGCAGGAATGTGTCTGATTACATGCGCGGCCGTCGTGGTAGATTCTCATCATTGTCGTCGGAGGGGACGAGGGACAAGTCGCAGTTGTGTCTTGTTGCAGCATTTTTGTGTGTGCCGCATTCTCTCGCCGTCAACTGCGTGCATTGGGTGCAGAGAGACCGCATGATAATCGGGCGATGTCGTGCACTCAGGGTCCAACACCCCCTTCCCTCCCGGTTACAAGTCTACAAGCGCCCCCAGTCAGTGCAGCTCCGGGCGACGTCGGCAGTGCACTCGAGTTCAATTTTCAAAAGGGTTTGCACAAGAAAGACCGAGCAAAAGAAGGTATTTTTCCGTAACTTGTATGTTCGTCTGTGTACACAGAGGCGTTGTAACCCACCCACCCCGCCCGTTTTCTGCTGGAGGGGCCTCCTTTGAAAAGTGTAGTCAAACCTCGTCCTTTGGTCATTTTCGCTCGAACGACCAAACCAATTCTCCTTTTAGGTCTCGACGGAAAATGACCTTTTTTTCCCCTTCTTCTTCTTACTCCTGAGATTGCAGGGACTTTCTAGTCTGGTGCAAGGAAAAAAAGACATTTGGGGCTTGCACAGCAGTGCAAGTACAATGGTACAGTGATAGTCTGCGTCACACCAGCGCTGCACCACTCGTTCGGCCGCGTCAAGTGCACCGCCCACCAGCAGCTCGGCCGCGGCATCTGCGGGGCTTCCGCCACACACGGACCAAGGGACGTAGAAGTCTCTGAATTCGGAGAAATCTGACTAGACAATTGCATAAATCGATCGATTAGCCCGATTTTTCTGGAGAAGCAACACTTGTTTTGTGACACCTTGCTGTGCTGCTGTTTGCCCTCACAGACAGATGTTTCTTTTCCTCTGATGGATTAACTCACCACAAAGGTCAATATTTCGTCGACCCCGTCAGTGTTGACATTAAAAAACACTAGCCAAGGAGTTAGTTTGCTACCTCCTCAACTGCAGTCCAAGTTTATATGACGGAGAGGACAAAGATACGTCCTTACTGTCCTTGTTACTTCCACTTCTACAGTCTCCTTCTCCATAGCTTAGACGCGTGCACATACACAATACTGCAAGGAAAGGTCGACTCATTCATTCTTGTGCACTCCACTGGTCATTCATAAGTGCTGTACGCAGTACATACAGCACAGCGCGCAGGTACAAATTGACATTGCTATATGAGTCCGCCTCCTGCTGGCGTGGTCTGCTCGACCCAGAGGAATTATGTAACAAGTAAGAAACAAGACTGTCAACGTCATTATGACAAGATGAGTCAACGGCAAAAACGTTGCTGATGTCACTTGCGGACGAGAAGACAACAACTTGGACTTTTCTACCTCAGGCAACGAGGAGCGTCTTAATAGAAGTGCATTTCAAGCTCATATTCACGCCTCCCTAACTGGCAAGCGTCACTTGGGCCCGGCCTGCAGGTCCTTTCTTCTCTCCCAACGGGTAAGAAGCTTCCTCAGGCACTCAGCTTGGCGGGTTTCCTTTTTTCTTTTCTTTCTGACTTTTTTGAATAGGACACATCCAAGCACTATGTTAAGTGCTTTGACCACTCAGGTAAGTTCAGGAGCTGGCCGGACGGCTGCGGGCAGCCAGGCCGGCCGGCCGGCCGGCAGGCAGGGAGGCAGGCAGGGAGGCAGGCAGGGAGGCAGGCAGGCAGGCAGGCAGGCAGGCAGGCAGCCAGGCAAGCCTCTCCAGGTCTACACTGAACTGCCATTGTCAGAGATGCCTAAAAAAGGAGGAGAGGTGTCATTGAGATGGATCGATGGAGTCCGGGATAGCAAAGTCTAATGGCTTAATTACTGCGCTGCCTGCCGATGTCTTCGCCAACAAAAGAAGGAGAGAAAATGAAATTTAGGTGCAACCTACTAGGAGGAGAGTGACAAAAAAGAGAGATCAGAGATCAAGGATAGCCAAACAGCAGAATCAGCAGTTTGAGGAGAGAAGCAACGCAAGTTCATCACTTTTCTCTACACTTAACATTAGGGCATAAATTCGCCTGAAAAGGCTTAACAAAGTAAAAATATTGGCCAGGCCTTGTCCTTAATGTGTACAGTGCAAGTGCACGGAAGCTGTCACCTCCACTTAGAAATCGCTTCGTCATGCCATTAAAGTGGCGGGGGGGGGGCAGCAAAAATTTTACAGCCTTTCTCTGCAAAACATACAAGTACTGAATGTATGTACTTCACACCACCACAGTAGCAGCAGCAACAGTTATTAAGTGCACATCACAAGTTTCACATGACATCAAATGATGAAAAGTTCGACATTTTTGAGAAGGAAAACTGTGGATCTGGCATGTTAGCTTCAAGTTACAGGGACATCATTTCTTCAGCCTGCTATAGAGGCAAGGCAACGCCTAGAATGCAAGAATACGTCAGCGCAGAAACTGCAAGAACCAGTTATGCCAACCCCAAATGCTGGCGAAAATGAATGTCACGCTCTTTTAAGTATCAACTCTACCAAGAGGATTAAGCCTGGGAAGCGCATATAGACCTGGCAACGATAGCCGTCGATACTGATGGTCCCAACCACGCTATCATGTGTCTCAGATAGGATATTCACTGTCGAAGCCGGACATTTTTTTGACAGCCCAACACTCAAAACCTTTTTTGGAGGAGGAGGAGGGACAGATTTAGCCCTCAAGCGTCTTTTGTGGACATGCCGCAAAGACAAGGCTGGACCGCTCCTAACATCCCTTCCCCCGACAAATAGCTCAGTTTTCACTTATGAGGCGACCACTGTGGAAGTCAAATATTCTTTATTGTTATGACTCCATAAACGCTTTTGACTGCTACTCGTGTCATAAGAAGTTTGGCCGAGTGAAAGAGTCTGCTCCAATTGTCCGTTCTCTTGTGTCTGGCGTGGTGGTCGGAGCCACCAGAGTGGATGAGATCCCGTCTGCTCCAGCACGTCTCACTCAGCCCACTGACAAGAGTTGCCAGCTCTCAGACAAGTCCGGACGAGTCCGGATGCTCCCAAAGTGACCCAAATTCTGTCATTTTAGACATTTCTCACATCTCACGCTTCAAAGAAGGCAAAGAGAGAAAAGGGTCTTGTTTGTCGTTATAGCAACAGTTTGCAGCCCAGGCCAGATCCTCCTGCAGAGCGTGAGAAACATTCTGGAAATGTGTGACATTGCTCTGTCTTCTAAATATGGGAAAGATACACAAACGCTGCATGGGACCGGGCCAAGACGGAGTCGAGACGCCAAACAAGCGTGCTAATTTACGCAAAGTCTCGACAAAAACTGCTTTGGTGGACAAAAAACCCCTTGGCTGGACCCCTGCCCCACCCGGTCTTGGCCTTGGTCAGAGTCACCAACTCGTAGCGAGCTGTTCCGTGGTCATGACATCATGTGACTTTTGAGTCACTGCAGACGCCATCAACGTGAGATCCGTTGACAAGCAGTGCAAGCAGAGAGTGACAAAATCACATTTTTCTCAGGTGTAATCGCCACCTCCCAGATTAATTGACTTGCTTGGGATCGCTTTCATTACCTGACAGCAATGAATCTTTGACAAATGAGTATGAATGATTGCGCATCTAACGCATTTGTTGCGTACTGAAAATGTCTCACCTCAGTGTGAGTCCTGAGCAACTGCACTCATTGATTGGCCTTTCAAGTGTCACCCAGATGCAATTGATCCATTTTGGTGCGCATTTCTGCTCCAGCGCTCAAATAGGCACACATACGTACGTTTTGATCCACAAGCAACAGACGTTGAGGCAGATTTGTGGAAAGCTTTTCTCTGTCTCTGCGTGTCCTTGATAGATATTTCGCCCTCGCCCCCGTTCCCCCTTTGGAAAGTTGCCCTCCTCGCCTTGCACAGTGCAATTTTGCACTGCTCGTTTCAGTCCAGAAGGTTTTTTCCCCCTATCTTTCTCCCCGTCTTTTTTCTTCTCTCGGCTGCTCCATAACACCCACAAAACTGGGTTAGAAAATGCAATTTCTCTCATTCTTTCATGTGGAAAAGTGATCGAGGAGGAACTGCAGAGAAAGAACCTCTGGCATCAGTTAGATCCCCAGGACGGAGCAAAGCATGTAAGTCGAGAGAGAACTTTGCGAAAGTCAAGAGGAAAAAATACTACCTGGGGAAAAAAAGTTTCTCCTGAACCTGTGCAAAAGTCTGGGCTGATGCAGCAGCGACTGCAAAACTGCTGTTTGTGCCACGAGGAGAACAAGAAGTAGTAGTAGAAGACGACAAAGAAGAAGAGTGCATTGGTCTGGCAGCCGTCAGTACTCTGTCTTGTCCCTTCCCACCGAGAATGTGGCGTAGGCATTCTCCATGCTCACCGTGCACACGGTCCAGCACGTGTGCCCGCTTGAGTGCGTGTATGTTGAGGGGGAGAGGACAACTTAAAGGTAAATTAGCCAAAGCGGATTAGCAGCTCTGCGGGAGGAGACAGCGGCACGAACATGACGACGTACAAGAATAGCTTCATATAATTTTGATGAGCCCTGTATTGGTTTGGTGCTCAGCCTTAGGTACGAGACTTTTGAAAGTAGAGAGAGGCTTTCATTGTCTCACAGTAGCTCACGAAAAGATCCACGGTGGAGTAGGAAAGGGTTAGGATGACGAAGCTTTAAAGCGTTCGTCTAATGTATCTCGTTCAGCTGAATCATTTCATGCACGAATGGCCTCCGCTGAGAGACATGCAAGAAGGATAATAGCAGCATACTACATAAAGAAGTAGAGCTGCAGTCTCAAAGCTGGAGGAGTTAGGGTTCCATGAGCAAATTCCAGTGCCTTCACGAAACTTTTGATTTAATGCACGCAAGGGCAAGTTTTCTTTGAAGAATGGAGGATGAGTCCTAGTAGATCAGAATGACGACGCCCAAACTTCCCTCGCGGCTGCTCTCTTCTATGGGGGAAACTGGGTGGAAAAGTGCACCATTTCACTACTACAACCTCGCGCCACTTTTTCCCCCACTCTGTCAGTCTCAACCTCTGGTGTATACACAGAAGTTGAAGTCGAAAAGTGCATTGTTCGAGGTGTCAATATGGCACTTGAGGAGGAGCCTTCGTGTGTGGGCGAGGAAGAAAGTGAAATCAACCACTACATGATGGAAGAGAATGTGCACTTCCTTAAACGTGTGTTCTTGCTCCTCTCTCCCTTGTTCAGGAGCTTCCTCGACAGAACCTTGATCGAGACGAATCGATTATTTCTCCACACTTTGTTGGGCAATGTTGCGAAAGCTGTGTTTGGGCTGCATCGCCATCACGACCGACTCCATCAGACAGATGGAGCAATCACAAGGCCGGGGATGCTGCAACAACTGTTGGTGGCGGAAAACCATAGTAGCATTGTTCAACGTTGTTTGGACACAGCAGGTGCGGGCTTTGCTCTGGCTCAGATTGTCAGTACTGGACGGGAGTCAGGTATGCGGTTGTCTCACCGAGTATGCACCAATGTACGCGCTCTACGGTACCAAACGACGTAACGTTACATCAATCGAGGACGTGCACGCACTGGACGACACAGTGGGTTTTGGCTTCTTTTGTGCAAAAAAAATCTCCTCTTTAAATATGATCCTGGCGGCTCCCAGGGTCCCTTTCATGCTGCTGCTGCTGCTGGAGACTGGAAGTGAGTTATTGACGCGTTGTACAAGTTCATGTTGTATTCGCCGCACTAGTACAGTATGGTCTGGTACGAAGTCTCTGAACTGTCAGGTTGAATGAAAAGCATTCACGTAAATTTCCTGCGCCAGGTGGAACGCGGTTAAAGTGTCACCGTCGATCCTATATCAGTGGCGACGTCCTCAATACCTACTTGGAATGGCAGGACGTGGGTGTCACGTGTGGAGAGGGGGTCCGCACATGCAGCATCAACGTCACTTGTAAGCAAGGAAGGAAAAAAAAAAAGGTTCCTTAGAGAAGAAAACACTGATGATCGAACTTCTCGCAGTCGGTGGCGCCGACTCCTTCGTCAGGAGCGACTGCGGCCCTGTCTGCCCGGACGGAGGCACCTCTCAGATCAGGGACGCCGAGTTGTGCTCGTCGCACTGCGAGACCATCGACTACGCGGACGGCGTCGGCATCAATAAATGCCTCTGCGAGGGAGACCTCTGCAATGACGCGACACAAAAGAAAGCCAGAATATGGCAAATAGCAGTCATGGTCTTCATACTCTGTCACTTTGCATTTCTGTAAAATTTTGAGAAAGCCTCTGTTGTCGTCAAAGCGTCCATGGAGATGAAAGCTTTGACCGCCCCGACAAAAAGGCTCATTTACACGGAGCTGGAAAAGGTCAACAACTGATTATACCGATGCACCATGCAGTGGGTGAAGCCTGACTTCTTCTTTTCATGGCTGCCCCCAACCAGAGTGATCGACTGTTGGTATTTCGCACAAGAGAAATGAAAAATTCGATTATACGACCGGTTTCAGTGTGTAATCACTGTGAGTTTGTTTGCATAGGCTTAGGGAAGTGCTTTCCTTTTCATTCCAGCCGACGTTTTCGCACAAATAAGTAGTCACTTTGAAGACTTTTGCACGTATGAGAAAAACACTCAAATGGATTGTGCTGACTGGACGAAAATGTGTCTGTGGCGCTCCTTGATCCTCCAGCTTCTGTGGATCTCCCCCACTCTCGGCCAAAACGGCGACGAGGAGATAACGACAACGGCGAAAACCAATCCTGGTGAGCATTCCAGCAATAAACATTGTTCCACTCAATCCCCCGTAATCTGGTTTTATTGAGCAACCTGGTCTTTACTGGGCAGTTATGATTATGGACGAGGATTCCAGCATCAAATGCTACGATCGGACCAGGACCTCCGGCTGGCTGCAGTCCTACTACCAGTTGCTGGCGGGCGGCGTCGCCTGTCCTCCCGGGGTGCGCACTTGCTCCATCAACGCGAGCTGTGAGTAGGCGTCCATGTAGAAATGCTTCTTCTGGTCGGTGGACGTCGGCGGACGTCGGTGGACGTATACGTACATACTGTCCTTGATGCAGACGGCGCCTCGAACAACTACGTGAGCATGTCGTGCGGGCCCGTGTGCGATCCCACGCGCTACGGAGAGACCTGCTCGGCCCGGTGCGCCGAGGTGGCGTACACCACCGACGTCGGCCACAAGATGTGTCTGTGCACCTCCGACATGTGCAACAAAGCAGTGAGGAGCGGAGATCTCGACCTGATAACTGCAGCGGCGGCGGCATCATCATCAGCGGCAGCAGCGGCCGTAGCCAGCAGCATTGTGATGCTTCAGTGAGACATGACTCTGCGCCGACGGACGTTTCATTAATAAACGAACGAACAGAATCGCTCATTTAACGGGTGCAGGTGCAGCAGGGAGATGTTTTGGTCGGTCGGGCAGGTAAATTCCACCTGCAACTTTGGGTCTCCGAAATTTTGGATATTTTCTCCTTATCTGATTGTAGATGAAAAGGTGTTATTTATCGTTTTATTGCCACCATGCCTACCTTCCTACCGAGGAAGGAAAAATGATTTTGACCGTTTACTGCAATTTGAGCATTGCTCGTCTTTATTATCCCATTACTGCATAGTTTTGTTGGGCAGCCATCGCCTCTGTTGCTCCCTGTCATACTCCAATTTTCGTGATGAATTGCCTTGTTTACAAGAGTTCGCGTGGGGATCGTGGAAAATGAAGTCTCCGGGAGTAATTGACCGGAATTACTCTCCTGTTCACTCTCTTTCTCACTTGCATTAAATTGCTGCTACTCCACCAGACAAAGATGTGGAGCAGACGCACTCGGACGGGCATGACACGAAGGTACGAGCAATACGATCGATCTCCCGGCGGGCCAAGCATGATCGCCTTGGCAGGCACGATGAACTTGCTGCTCATCTTCCCGGTAGTAGCTGTGTGTGTCTACAAGTAGTATCGTGATTTGTTGTTTTTTTCCCCCCCTCCTTCTTATTTTGACTCTCCTCGGTTAGGTTGAGCGTCATGGTGGAGGGGCTACTGCAGATGAGATTTCTTCTCCTTGCCCCTGCTCTCCAGGGGGGAGGGGGTCCGCGTCGCCAGGGGCAGGGCCTCCCGGGGCTGGACCAATCCACGCAACAAAAGTCGAAAAGTGGGCTAACGGATGAGGACGTAATCTCCCTGTTTAAGTACCCTTTTTGACAGTTCATCGCTGCTCCAGCTTGGAAGATTGAAAAACATGGTGCAAATCGACTCCAGCGACGACGTCTCCAACACTTTTATACCACAGTTTGGACGATTCCACTTCAGATTCACCTCATTTTCTTTGTAGAAAATGAAACAGCTCATCCCCCCCCCCTGAGTTGGCATGAATTTCATCCCTCAGAAGCAGTTGTTTGATCATTCATCCACACACGGCTTCCTCTTCGTCCCTCCCGGGTGTCAACTCGCCAGCCAAGAGCAGACATGCAATCTGTCATCGCAGCCGCCACCGCTGCTGACTTCACATCACCATTCACCGTGGTCGACGGCGGTGGCGACGACGACGACGACGACGACGACGACGTGGGAGAGGAGCGAGATGTGGTCCTATTCACAATTTAACAGCTCGCTGGTCCGGGCTGGCCTGACATTTGCTCCGCGGAGCCTGGAAGTTGTCATGAAAACACTCTCCCGGTTTTGAGGCCCCGCTACAGGAGTTTGGCCCACCCCGGGCTGACCCACGGCCACATGGTGAACGCCACCACCCCCGAGGGCTTCTTTTAGCCAGAAATTAGGGGAACAGCGCATTGTGTGAGCGAACGCTTCACCCACTCTCCATTGAATTGTGCACTCACGCTGAGCGGATGACACAAGAGCCTCTGGAGGTCCTTCGAAAAGGATTGCACAGCTACACTTTTTTTCCTTGCCCTGGAGAGCTGTTTTGTCAAAACATTTGTTCTCTCTGACGACCTCCCTCAAGTTGTGAAGTACTAATCATCTCTCTCCTTTTCATCCTAGGCCGGAAGCGATTATTTTTTTCCCCCTCGGTAAAAAAGATTCAATGTCTGGTCGAGAATCGTGTCAAATGACAAGACAAACACTGTTCAACGTCCCTGTTTTGAGGATTTTCATGTGTGAGTTGCAAAATTGTTGGTGTCACCTCGGCTACGGTCCGGATGGGGCCAATTGTCCCGCTCCCGGCGTCACCAAGTCCCGGACGGACGTCTGGGACACCGAACAAGTGTGTCTTCCCGGTGCAGTCCGCTGATTAAAAAGCTCTGCGCCCATCTGGGAAAGCACTGTCGTTCCCAGGCCACGCCGGAGACTTTCCCGGAAAGTTCTGTCAAGTTGTGATGATTTCTGGGTAGAGCGACGGCAATAGCTGATAAAGATGATACATGTGTAACGAGTCGAGCCAACAGTTTGGCGGAAGAGACGTGAAATTGGCCTTTAAATAACACAGTGGACAAGCAGTTGACTGCACATTGTGCGTGTTTATAGTGAAAAGTCGAGTTGCAGATGCTGCTGGATCGTCAGAGACAGCACTTGTGAAGCATTCATTAAGAGTCCAAAAGAGACCGGTTTCGACTCTCCTCCGTCAGTTTCACGCTCCATTTTCGCCAGCAGTCGTTTCCCCAAAAAATTTTGCTCAGTGGAAGGAGAGGAAAAGCCTTGATAGCCGAAGCTCTTTTTTGCCCTCGTCAAGAAGTTGTTTTTCATCTCTTACGCGGCCATTAAGTGTGTCTGCGTATTTAATACCACCCGCCATAAGAGAGTGTCAAGAGAGATATGTGGAGCGGGGCGTAAAAACCGTTTAATGATAGTGCATTTTCTCATAAATGACGTATAATTATGACGAGCAGCGGTGAACACATCTTGGCCAATCAAGAGACAGACCGATAGATGGATCGATAGATGGAAAGATAGATAGAGAGATAGATGGACGGGAGCAGCGAGAGACGAACAGAGAGACAGACGAACAGACAGACAGACAGACGAACAGACAGACAGACAGACAAGTAAACATGCAAATCCCTGAAGTGCATTCTGAGAATCCTCGCACAAGATGTCTTTCCGGCCGCTGTGGAAGAAAAATTTGCTTTGACTTGTACTCGTTCGTGGTCCCGAGAGACTTCATCAGAAAGCACACGCACAATCCAGCTCGTGGCGCGGTTGTTGCAACTCACTTCTCAACGTGAAAAAAAAAAGTCTCTGCAAACTTCAGAAACTTCATTAATAACTGGAGGGGAGGACAAAAATTGATGGTCACCGCTACTTTCTCTCACATCTCATGCGCGCACACGCGCGCTGTTGTTGCTGTTGTTGTTGTTGCCAAGCGAATTTGAATCGCAAACGGAGCGCGCAAGTTCCCCCCCCCCTTCAGTGTTTCATTTGCCTGAGAGGAGGGAGAAAAGTCCCCCCCCCTCGTCTCACTATTACGACAAATACCACAGTGCTGTCAACTTGCCTTTACATACTAAGTGTTAGGGTCAACGACTCCTCTGAGGCAGAGAAATTTCTTTGGGCAAAGCAAATGCACGCACGTTGACTCTCCCTTTTTTTATCGTGGAAGGTGTTGTTTTTCCTCTCCTGGGGCCAGACCACACAGGCGAGCTCGTTTGCTCTCTCCCAGTCAATGTCGTGCTAAAAGCGCAACTTTCGTCGTGTAGGAGTAAATTTCCAATGTGACAGTAATAAGCAGTTAAATCTGTATACTTTTCGTCGTGTCTGTTTTCTGCCACCGTGGAAGGAAAACGTGTGTGTTCATAGTTGAGATCTTCAGCATGAAAGAAAGCAAAGGATCCACAAGAGGTTGCTTGACAACAGCTTTTCTTCTGTGCATACAAGACTGTCTAAAGGATTCCCTTTCTTTCTCACTCGCAGCCGTTTTGACCGCACTACACAATTTTGTTCACAAGCAAAAAACAGGGGTGGCATGAAAAAAAAGAATAGTAGCAGCGTTGCTTGCTTTTGTCACATTTTAAATCTTCTTCTCCTCCAACTAAATAGCTTACGTGGGATGCATGCCACGAG
>JAAUXU010149401.1_pt1 | contig 12708 bp, 16 predicted proteins | sample 7278151 | NCBI WGS metagenome assembly JAAUXU01 (sample SAMN14350113, study PRJNA611818) | marine sediment metagenome | isolation source: surface marine sediment (1.8m) | place: French Polynesia: Moorea | collected 2018-08 | reverse complement strand
CTGCAGAAGCCTCAGCGGTCACATGACTGAGAGCTCCAGGACCTAAGAGGTGTGTAACTTGACCAGGCTGGTGGACCTTCTTGTATAAAGTTGAAAAGGATCAGCACAAACAGCTTCAACAATCCCATGAAGTTACTCAACAGAAGCAACAAAGTTTAGCCCCTCCAGATGTCAGGATAGATGAATGTTGTCAATTTGTTTCAATACAATATTTTGAGCCTCTTTTTCAATACAATATCAATATGAATTGCTCAAAATGAGTTGAATTTTTCTAGCAGACTATTATTACTAGGGAGAAACACAGTCACAGACATTCATGAATGCAAGAAGTTCTTGTATTAAAGGGTGTGGGAAATTGACTTTCTGCATTCAGATCTGGATCTAACTTGAGCTGTCATGAAGTGTCTCTTCCTTTTTATGCTCTTGGCCATCTGCTTGGCGGCTGTTCAAAATACCCCTCCATATTAATAAAATTTCAGGGATTGCTCCATTGAACCAAAAACCAGAGCTGCAGAAGTTCCTTGAGGGCAGGGACCTTCGGCAGGCAACAGCTACTTTTGCCTGGTGAAGGTGGCAGGAAAACTTTTCTATCCAGGGAAGTTTGTATGACCAGTCGCACCATCTTTTGGCTGTCCTGTGTGAATTGAAAATTTTGAGGTAACAGGTTGCCACCTTAATGAGGTGCGCCAGCATTTGTTCAAAGACATATGTACAAAATACACGATCTTCCTCTTTTGCTCCTATGCCCCAAATGTTCTATTGCATATGTGACATCTTCAAAAAAAAGACCTTTTTAAAGTACTTCAAAGTTATACAACTCTATGTCTAGAAAGCGGCCTCTAATACGTACACTGGCTCTTTAGAAGGTGAGATGTACTGAATGAGTCGTGCATTACAATGCAAAATGTTTGCTTACTACACGGAGGATCATGTTCTGCAGTTGGGTTTGAAGGGAGGTGTAACTCTGCATGAGGTATATTTATTACTGAAACCGCGTTTACATGCTTAAGTTTACAAGCAAATAACTCTCATGATAACACTAAAGTGAGGAAAGCAGGCAAATGGTGCCTGCCATTGTGGTCAGCAGATGTGACTGTCAATTTTTTTTTTCCCCGGCAGGAAGACAGACATCATTGTAGAGGCAATCATATCACAAAATTAAGGGCATTTTCCGCTTTGTTGTCGTTCATGATATTTACTTTACTTCTACTACTTTTTACCGTCCATACTGTGCATGCAGTCAGTCTGATGTCCTCTTTAGTACCTTTCCTCTCATAGTCCTTTGAGACCAAAAGTAGAGAATTAGCTGTCTTTCACCTTGTATTTACTTGTGCTTTTATGTTGAATACCTCATATATGCTTTTGCTTTTAGAGCTGTAAGCAATGCACTTGTTCACGAATATGTGAATAACACGATGAGTTCAAGACTACAAATAAGGTATGCCTTGCTCAAAATTGTATAGAAGGGTATGATATTGACTTTCTGCATTCAGACCTGGATCTAACTTGAGCCATCATGAAGCATTTCTTCCTTTTTGTGCTCTTGGCTACCTACATGGTGACCTTTGTCTGGAGCATTGAGGCTGGTGTTGATGAACTTGCCAATGTAGACCAGCTGGAAGGTAAGCTGTTGGTGCCAGAAAGTGTTCAGAGACTAACTGCTTTGTTGTACAATTTCCAGATCAGAGGTTTTCCAACGTGGTGAACCAAGGGCTCTTGGGCAATCTGGGGAACCCCTTGAGGAGAGGCATTGGACCTGCAGGCACTCCTTGCCTTACTAGCGATCCTCTGTTTTGTGCAAGTGGAATTTGCAACACTGGATCTAAAACACCCAATCCAAGTCTCAGCATCACTCCTGCCAGCATTGGGTTTTGTGCTTAAAATGGAGACCGGAAAATCTGAATAAAGCATCATTGGCATTTTCCTGCATATTATATTAAAGTGTGTTTAACTGAGCTGTTGCATGTTGGTCTCACACTCTGTTTTACTGAGTCTGCCAGGTGTGCAAACCAGCACAAAGTCCGTGACAAAGTCGCCTCAGCCCACCCCTCTTTTCATCGAGGTACTGAGGTCGGGTCACTTAAAGTCTTATTTGTGTCTACTGCACTGTTGAAGGCAAACCTGATACACATCCAGAATGGCCTCCAAGACCTACAATACGTGTCCTGCTAACAGAGACAGGAGATAATTGCTTGTGTACAAAGAAAACTTGAATGCTGACATCAATGTCTGGACACTCAGTGAATGATGATTGTTTGATCCAGAACAGCCATGGGGTTGCTTCCTATTTGTCTGTTGCTCCACGGGTAATTGATGGCATTTCTGAGGACATGGAGACAATTTTTTCTGAGCAAATTTCGCAGCGGAGCATATGTATATAAATTACATCTACTACACAGAACACTCGCTGAACTTGGAGCACATCTACATGCAAACTATGCACACTTGAACACACCATTAGAACACAGTATCAATGGCGCAGAGCTGTGGACTCTGGTGTTGACATACAGAAAAGCCTGAATCATTGTTATTTAGGATTTTAGGATACAAATTGGAAGTCCGAAAGTTTGCCCTCATTAACTGCGGATGACCTGTGAACTGACGGTGGGGCGAAGAGGATGGTAAAAAGAGTTGCTATGCCTTGGTCAGAAAATTATCGACGTCACCACAAATATTCTTTAAACACCAGGAAAAAATACTGCACCTTGACAACCCTGACGAGGAAAGGGAGTGAGGGAAGAGAGGGAGGTCAGGGGTGTCTTGATCAGCCAGTTTCAAAAGTCAACACCAAATGGATCCAATCCGGGTGCAGATCGCATGGACGACACGGAGTGCATGGTGAGTGCGAAGTGCGTGATAAGCTTTGAGGGCGAGTCCAGCTTCGGAGCAAGATCGGCTTCAAGGACGGGACCTGCTTCGAGGGTGAGATCGGCTTCGTGTTAAGCGCGAAGTGCGTGTTGAGCACCAAGTCCACAGGTGGGAAGACAACCAGCAAAGCGAGTCGAGTCTGCTGGCGGGCAGACCTTAAAATAATCCGAGCAAAGCTGGGTACCTCTGCTAGTATGCATAACAGGCTGACAGAGACGCACGATTTTCGGAATATTTCCCCACTTATTTACTCTCTGAAGGGAAATATTCTTGCACGATATTTCCCTCTCCTCAAGGACATTTTGTGATTGAACACTTTGAAACTATGGCTGCCTCGGTCATGATTTTGTCCACTGTCGGCGGTTTCTCCATCGTTCGTCAGAATTTGAATTGTGTGTCAGTCGTGACTCACTTTCTGCACCGCATTTCCCAAAATTGTGCGTTAAATTGCAAATTAATTATGCATAATGAGTACTCACACGTACTACACTACAATATGCGTCTTTAATATGGACTCTGGTTCGAAACTTGTCGGCGCTGTTCTCTGCGTTTACTTCTCTCAAACCCATCGGTGACCGTTTCAGAGAATAAACAGCTTCACTGTTTATTCTGCGAAGGCCTCCTGGGCGAGGTTGCCACGGAACATGACCCCGGGCGAGTCGTTGGACGCGTTTCAGCTGCAACGCCGCATCCTCGTCCTGCTTATCTTCTTTAACACAGAAATTCTAGAGCTGTTCTGTAAGCTCAGTAACCGTCCGCACTGAATTGGCTGCGCTGCTGCACTGCACGTCGACGTCCTCACATCAAGAGAAGTCGAACGATGGCAACGCCAAGTTTCGTTGACAGACTCTGCTGGGGCCCCCCTGGCTGCTCTTCTTCGCTCGCTTCGCGGTGGCCTCGCCTTCCTTTCCTGCGCTTTGCTCGGCCTCCGATCCGCAGCCTTAATGTCAGCGTCCCTGGGGATCGAGGCGCCCAAGTGTCAGCTCGACTTCACTATGGACTTCTAGAGGTGCTTGTTTGTCAAGATGGATCCGCACCGCGGCGCATGCGGAACCTTTCTGCGGCTCGCTAAGTGGGTGCCGGTGTTGTTCATCTCCGCGATAGTAGCCTGGTCGTATTACGCATACGTGTGGCAGCTGTGCTTCCTCACCGTGCAGAGTCTCGGCGAGACTTTGCTCTTGCTGATCTTGTACCATGTATTCTTCGTGTTGTTCGTCTGGTCATACTGGAGGACGATAGCCACGCATCCCGGCAGCGTCCCACAGAGGTACGGTCACGGTCTCTCTTGTAGCAGACAATATATATCCTTTTGTTAGGAACTGACCTTAATGCCTCTCTAGATTTTATCTCACTCCGGATGAGATGGACTCGATCGAAGGATCCAACAATCAGCGTACGACCCTAGAGCAAATCTTGGTGTCAAAGGACCTCCCGTGTTCAATGCGCTCCGTGCACCAGGAGGTCCGTTACTGCTCGGAATGTTCGCTCATCAAGCCGGACCGAGCGCATCACTGCAGCGTGTGTGGAACGTGTGTTCTGAAGATGGACCACCATTGCCCGTGGGTCAACAACTGCGTCGCCTTCTACAACTACAAGTTCTTTGTACTTTTCCTCGGCTACGCCCTGTTCTACTGCATCTACGTGGCGTTATCTACGCTCAAGTACTTTTTACAATTCTGGTCAGCCGTGTCGCAATCGGGAGAGGCTGGAAAGTGAGTGCTTACTGTACCTTTTCCACAGCTATCATACCTTGCATCGCTCGAATCGCTTTCCTTCAGGTTCCACGTGCTGTTCCTCTTCTTCGTGAGCGCCATGTTCTCCATCAGCCTGGCGTCGCTGTTTTCTTATCACCTGTACCTGGTCTCTCGTAACTTGACTACTCTGGAGGCCTTCCGTACGCCCATCCTACGAGGCGGACCTGACAAGAAGGCTTTTCACTTGGGGGCATACAACAACTTCCAGGAAGTGTTTGGGGACAACAAACATACCTGGTTCTTGCCTGTCTTCACCTCGTTCGGTGACGGCCTCGTCTTCCCACAGAGGGGGCAGCTTGACGAAGAAGCTGGGTTGCTGGAGCAAAGATCTCCTCCGTCCTCAGCGTCCGAGGAAAGAGTGCCCATGATGACGACTGCCGAGAGCGGCAGCAGCAGTGGTGGCAGCAGCAGCAGTGGCAGTTATAGTCAGAGTGAGATCAGAAACGGGTCGGCGGCGGCGTCCACCATGATTGCAACCGGCAACGGCTCCGCACGGATACATCCAGCAGAGATGATTACCATCAACATGTGAAGAAAGTGAAACCAAAGCTGCAGCAACCAAGTGGTTGCCAACCTCTCCTAGAACTAGAATTGTAATACTACCAAAGGTGCCCCAGCCCCGACTTGTGATTGATGTTGTTACTCACCAGCCAGCATTTCTGCCCGGTGAGCCCGCATTCTGTTTGTCCATCTCATCAAGTGATACGCTAATCTCATCTCGGATTCTATCGCTTCTGATGAGGGACTCCTAAACTGGACTTTTTATGGACTTGCATCGTGACTTTGTACCAAAATCTCTGCCCATGTGACGACGTCTTTGCTTTTCCTAGTCTACTAACATCTCTTTGGCGGCTGCCTCCAGTAGAATCAGTGTGCTGTATAAGTGAGGAGTCCGTACTAAAAACACAGATTATACTTCAACTCATGACGCGAGAGTTTGCTTTGCTCGACCCGAAGTCCAGGGCGGCATCGTCCGTACATGGATGTAGAACAATGCTCTTGGCGAAGAGGTCGCACTCGCTCATGCACGGTTATTACAGCTAATCGCAAGACGCTCATCCCAGCAACGTCTGCGTCACGTGACGCTTGCACGAGTCTGTTTGATGGACATCCTGGTGATGCCACAGTCCAGACTGTCGTTGAGCGCCGACTTCCAAGCTATGTTGAGTTTCTGCTGCCATGAAAGAGCTCCTTGTCGCAGACTGCATCTTCCTTGTCGTTACCTCTGAACTTGAGCAAAGTGCGCGAAAATGGACTCTAGACATGCTTACTCCACCTGTTAGCACCAGGCCCATGGGCGGCCGGTAAGCCAAGGAATCAGTCTGCAAGTGTCTTTGCTAGTGCGAAGTACGCTTACTACGCAGAGACGTTCTCTAAGTTCTCCGACTTGATGGTAGGCCAGCGCTGTCGTTCTCGAGATAGAACGCGTCGGGTATTGAATCTAGAATTGTGAGCACTTCGTTATGAGGCTTGAGCGTGAAACTGATAGAATGGACCCTAAACAAGTCACTGTCTACTGCTATGTAATGTATGTATTGGCACCATGACGACTTCGTACTTCTCCTGAATACCCAGAACTATGCACCAGTTTTGCATAATTTGTCCTCCATTGTGTGGTCATTCATGTCTCACACGATATTTAGTAACAAGTTTGAGTAAGAGACTCCATGTGTTTAGTGATTGTCAGTCTGCAGGCATAAATCTGAGCGTGTGATCGGTGTCAGTGATTCGACTACTGGTAGGCGAAAAATGCGGCTGCTATTGCAGAACATCACCAGGATTCGTTCAGAGCTCTAGACATTGACTGAGCTACCCGACCCACATCATGACTACGGCAGGAGGAGTCGACAGCTCGTCCTACCTGATGCAGACGTCGTCGTGCAGGCCGTGGGATGTCACGTGGCGCGGAGTGACGCGGTGTAAAGGGACGTAGAGCCCCCGCGAGTCTTGACTCAGGTGCCCGCTGAGTAGTAGGCTGGCCAGCATCAGGCCTCCTTCGTGGTCTCCCAGCCACCCCGGAGACCGCCGTTTTCTGTGTCTCCCGGATTTGTTGCGCACCTCATCGTGGCCGAGCATTCGTCCTCCTGCTCACGATGGTCGCGTCCGAGCTGGTGTGAGAGACTGGACACAAGGAGCGCTTTTCCCTCATGCAGTACACAGACAGGACTGCGCCGAATTTCGAGGCGAGACTGAAACTGCTGCTTCGCGTGACATCTGAACATCGAGTTGAACGCACCGCGGGCGTAGACTGAGAGGTTTCTCTGTCAGCAAAACGATTGATTCAAGTTACCTAGTCAGAAATGACTTGGAGCGCACGTGAAGCTTCCTATGCAGGAGTATCACCGAGCCCTCTGGGCCGGATTTCGTCTTACTGAGCATCCAAGTTGATTTCGAGTCAGGTTCTAAGTCAAGCGCGAGTCTCTCGGACTCATGAAGGACAACGATGGGACGAGACCGAGCCTCGTGTGAACTTGAGAAATCACTTAGTTGATGCCTGTGGACGTCTCGTCAACGTTGAGTCGCATGCACGAAAGTCAATAACCTCGTGGAACAACTTGGACTGCGTTGAGTCTGGTCACATGGCAAAGGGAGTCCTTCTTGCTCGAAGTGTTCTTGTCATCACTGTGGGTCTGAGCTCCAGCTTTGGGGATGTCAGAGTCCACAAAATGAGTCTCGACGCCCTGCTCGAACTGAACATTTTTGAATGAGAAGTCGGCCTTGGTTCAGTTCTTCAATGAAAATTCAGCACAACGAGTAAGATTTGGCACTCAGAGGACCAAATGGAGGCGAGGGAAACTTTGAGACAAATTCCTTGGATCCGTGAGTTATGTGAAGAGGTCGAGAAATACAGATTCTCTAGAAAAGATTTTTTCATGGCCTTTGAAGCACAACTTAAGAGGTTAGCTAACTCTTTCTAGTCATATCAGTGACGCCTTGTTAGGCCCAAGTGCCCGTATCTCTAGTGATGAGGCCCAAATGCATATGGCATTTCATACTAAGAGTTATCGTTGGGTAGAAGATACCGAAAGAAGTCAGCAGAGCAGCCACTACAGGACATCTAGGAGCTAGGAAGATTGGCAACAAACAGCACCTGGAGGGGCCCTGACGGATAAAGTACTGCGTACAGAGCAAAGAGTACAAGTCGGTCTAACCAACTGAAAAAGTCGTAGGAGTGAGATAATTGAATGATTGCATCTTTTTTGAGTTTTTGAGACACAACTTTGCAGTAGCCTTGAAAATATACATGACATGACAAGTTTAGGATCTTGTTATTCCATCTCTCCACTCTGTGCCAGGGATCGTTGCGTAACAGAGCGAGGTTGCCCGAATGCTTAGGACTAAACTTCCGTCAGTCAGTACTTGTACTTCCGGTTCCGAGTCTGTATGTACATCCTGAGCTACGGGAATCCTAAAAAAAACCTTGCATGCTTGAGTGCATCCCAGATGTTAACTTGCACGAGATCCTTCAAGAACCGAACCTCACCGTAGTCGAGCATGATATTGCACAAGTTTGCGGAGGATTTGCCTCTTCGGCCATGCATTTCTCTGCTGTTAATCCCATTTACGACACGTGACTAGCCACGTTAAATCCATAATACATCATGGTACGTTCCTGACATCCATGTTGCCTTCATCCTCGAGGTGGCGGCAGATATCCGTAGTCCGGCCTGGGTGGGGGTGGGGTGGTCTGCCTGCAATCTCCTCCATCGTAGTTGCACGCCGGGGTGTTGCATTCCGGGTGACAGCGACCGTCCCCAGCTCTGTTAGGGCAGTAGTCAAATGGGTAACCTCTGGCACACCCCTGGGGCCTTCTGGTCGTGGTTGTGCGCTGTCTGCAGTCTCCGCCGTCGTAGTTGCAGGATCTGGTGTTGCACTCAGGGTTGCAGAAGCCGTCACCGGCTCGTGCTGGGCAGTAGTCGAACGCGTATCCGGGTGCGCAGCTCCGAGGTGGTGGCCTCGGAGTCGTCGTGACCCGACAGTCACCGCCGTCGTAGTTGCAAGCTATGGTGTTGCACTCCGGGTGGCAACGACCGTCGCCTGCTCTCCTGGGACAATGATCGAACGGGTATCCCGGAGCACATCCCCGCGGCGGTGGAGTTGTCGTCACTCGGCAGTCGCCTCCGTCAAAGTTGCACGCCCTCGTGTTGCACTCCGGATCGCACCTCCGATCTCCGGCCCTGCTGGGACAATGATTGACCGAATATCCTGGGGCGCAACCCTGAGGAGGAGGCGGCGCAATCGGTGGTGGCGGGCGCCGTCCTTGATTGTTGCCGTTGTTCCCAATGCCTGTGTTCGGTATGAGTCCAGATTCCTTGGTCGGGGTGTAGCACCACTTCTTGACGATCGGCTTCTGAACCCTCCTCGGGTTCTGCCTGCTGCGCACGCACACTTCCTTGGGCACGTCGATGCAGTTTTCTGCAGGTTCGAGACGCGGCACCAGCTTCGTCACGTGCTTGCAGAAGCGCTGTGGCTCCAGGTTGCACACCTCCTCCGGTACTTCTTGAACAAGCTGCGGACGTAACAAATGTATTCTATACCTGAAATGTTGCGAGAAATGGACTTTTCCTCACTGTCTCCTCTCTGTCCTGACACTGCTCAGCTCCTGGCTGCACGGGACAAGCTGCGGGTCCGCAAAGCTGAAAAGGGACCTTCTTACAGTTGGTCTCGGGGGTGTACTTCTTGATGCGCTGGCGCTCCAGGTTGCACTTCTTGACGGGCCAAGTGGTGCACTGCTCTTCGGTTGTGTACCCTTGAGTCACTTGCTGGCACTTGACCTGTTGTTCCTCGACACAGTTGGCGACGTCGTCCTCCACTTCATGCTCGTGATATCTGAAATTCATCCACAACCCTTTGCTATGCTAGCAGCACACATGGGTGGCTGCATGAGCAGCCATAGTGACTGACCTGGTGATGCATTCTGATCGATACTCTGTGGCGCACTCGATGGGCCCAGGAATGTCACAGTTACGCACCAGGGGCTGGAAGCAGAAGCGGACGGGCTCTCGGGTGGCCACCTTCTTGTACTCGATGTAGCAGTTCTTCTTGTAGTTCTCGTCGCACTCCTCTTCCTGCTGCGGCTCGTAGTCTGTCTTGTATGTGGTGTGGCATCGCTCGGTGTATCCATGCTTGCATTCAATCACGTCGTCGTATTCGGTCTCCTCGACGGTGACCACTTTGTCAATGCAGCGCTCTCCCGCACGTGCGATGGTGCCGATGTCCAGGCTCACAGGGGCTCCCGCCGCTGCACTCTGCTGGCGTGAGAGGCGCTCCTCCTTGAACGGCGCTACGTTGAACAGCGATCTGCTCTCCCTCTCGCTGCTTACGTCCACCGCCAACTTTCGTGGCGCCTTGATCCTTTGGCCGAATTTGATCTGATGCCCGCCCTCCTGTTCCTCTCCTCCGGCCAGAAAGAGAAACAGGAGCTGCAGAACAATGATCGCGCCAACCTGAGGGGAAGTCAGCACATCTTTTACACCGCATTAGTCTCGCGTGACGCCTCCAAGCAGGCTGGAAGACCCATCTATAATCCATGTGCATATTTTTCGCCTAATCCAGCTCAGGTCTCACGGTCATTCATCACCAGCTGGAGAAGTGTGACATCCACCACCACCAGCTGGTGCCCAAAACCTTCGCTCGTATTGCGCGCGTACATCACTGTGTTGTACTGTGTGAACTTCAGCCTGTTGGGGACCTAACTCGCTTGGTTCATCTACGCATACCAGATCTGAGGCAGTGCGTTTAAGCGTTGGAGCGCGTGTCTGTCGACCAACTGACAAAGATGAGAGGAGCGACCAAGTACAGTAAGTACGTCAGTGAGGTGTCCATGTTACTCCGCGACCGGAAACGCGCTGGTCCCCGTGCCAAAGCTTCATTCTTGACACACTCGTACGAGGAGGACGAGGGCAATTATTGAAACTGTTCCCATCGAGGGCGAAATTATCGTATCGGAGCTGCATTATGTTAGTTCTCAGGCGTGATCTCTCAGCTTGGTGCAGCAGTTTAACATGGTTTCTTAGGCCAAAACTGTTTGACGCATGAGTGCATGTTTGTTTAGGGAAAACAACGAGTGAAAGTAAAGATACCGACGCAAATGAGAGCCAGGTGAACGTCAGTTCATGACGTAACACTGCTTCACCGCGAACTTCTGCCTCGAGGTGAACAAGACGTGTCAAAAGACTGCAAGCACCAACGGGCCCACCGAGGGTGTGCCTGTGTACGTCGATGCTAGATATGTCGCACCCTTCACGTAGGTGTGTATGTAAGTACTAACTTACAGACACAACTTCACTTCAGAGCATGAGCAAGCACACTTGTCTCCAACCCTGTCCAAGACCTTATGTAATGCCTACTCATGCTGCATCAGTGATTTCTGCTCCAAACGGTTAACGTTGCAAAAGCCCTAGATGTCATCATGTATAATGTGTCCTACATATGAACGATGACAATCTTGGCGGAATGAATCGAGAATTTTGCTCGCCTACCACCAACCCAATCCACCCGGATTTGCCTTGGCGAAGTAGGCATGTAATTTGGACAAGTCGAGAGAAGGGACGGACATTCCATCCAAGGAGATTGCACAGAGTGGATTGCTGCAAATGCAGCCATCTGTGAAGATTATTACGTGCGTTCTGTACGCTTTTATTGCGCACTAAGTACCCTACTTTGCCACCATAGGAAGCAGCTCTCATCATTGGCGAGAAGTCAGGGGGCATTTGATCAATGGTGCTGATGTGCAGCAGGTCTCTCCTCCATCTTCTTGGGGGAGAACAAGGCCTATTATTAGTGGGACGGACGCCCATTGACGGACAAATGATGCCAGTCGCTGACTCTCACCAAAAAAAGGGACAGGAGAGTCTTCCGTTCAACGACGAATGGGAATGACTGAGTCTAAGGATGGGCTTGAACTGGTGAAAACGCTGCAGCGACAGAAGCAGCTGCTTGCACTCGTACTACGCGGTGACGCAGGGATGCGTCAGGATCATGTCTTGGTGTAGTCCATTCAAGACTTGACCCCCTACTGGGCGTTAACAATTGAGCCTCAAAACAATGGCGAAGCCTTTTTGCCACGGGATCGAGGAAGACATCAGCCTAAGTGAAGTCACGGAGATCTTCTGCTCCGGAGGAGGGGACAAGAAGCGTACTGAAAGTTGAGCACAGGTTTTGCCATCATCTCGTAAGGCACGAATAGCCCAAACCCTGCATTTAAACCTCGCTGCACTTCAGGTCCAAGAACTCTACGAGAGTTGGTGCCAGGTCAGAAAAAAAAGAACTTCGAAAACTGCGGGCCAAGAATCTCACCCACTCTTCAGTTTCTGCACGTCGACCTGTCCCAATGACAGGATCTGTCTCATACGCGTGCTCGGCCATCCATTTACCCAACAACCTACGCAGGTCCGCGGGCAACGCGTTGGACACAAGAACGAAAACATCCTCCGAAACTGCGTAGAAGGACCGGGACACGAAGACCAGGGGGAAAAAGCTGCAACTCTTTTTCTTTCTGGATCCCTCCTCTCTCTTCTTTTTGCGTGGCCCCTGATACAATGTTTGAACACGAGATAATTGTAGCCCAGGAGTGAGCAGCCAGCACCTTCTCCTCCCCATTGGGGGGGGGAGCTGTTGGGCTCCATCATGCATAACGTTGCCTCGAGCGAAAGAAGTTTTAGAAAGAGACGATTACATAACAGAGTCCAGTGGCCGGGGACAGGTCATGAAAAGAGGATAGGATGCATTTGAGGGAGAGAAGTTTTATTTTTCAGCTTGTCGAGCTATTTCTCGCAGTCAAACCAACTTGAGGAGTCATTTATAACCGGTTGCATCGTCAGTCCTTCGTTACCACCAACTCTTTTTCATGCCATATTAGTAGACAGAGTCGGAGTCACTCAATCATCCCCGCTCATATCTCACAGTCGGCGGGAGATCTTGGAAGCGTCCGTCCTTGGATGTGCCAGCCGCATAATTGGAGCGCTGAGAGGAGGGGGGGGGGGGGGAAAACCGCACATTTTTTCCCCCCACCCTTTGCTACAAGGCTAAGATCAACAACCCCCCCAAAAACTGTCACTTAACCAACGTCTGGCACTAAAATTTT
>JAAUXU010082200.1_pt1 | contig 12715 bp, 17 predicted proteins | sample 7278151 | NCBI WGS metagenome assembly JAAUXU01 (sample SAMN14350113, study PRJNA611818) | marine sediment metagenome | isolation source: surface marine sediment (1.8m) | place: French Polynesia: Moorea | collected 2018-08 | reverse complement strand
ATTTTCTCATTGTCTAGCCATGATCATACCTTGGTGCTAATCTTTTTTCAGACGCTCCCCGTGAGAGACCTCGCCTGCAGCTAGCCAAGAGGACCGTCCCCGTGGAGGAGGAGAAGACCGAAGCTGGCGGTGGCGGCGGAGGAGGAGGAGGAGGGTCTTCCATCTTTGGCGGCGCCAAGCCAGTTGACACTGCCGCCAAGGAGAGGGAGATCGAAGAGAAGCTGAGCAAGAACAAGGAGAAGCCGCCTGCGGAGGAAGAGGCCCCCAAGAAGCCTTCGGCAGCCTCCATCTTTGGCAACGCCAAGCCAGTCGACACGGCCGCCAGGGAGAGAGAGATCGAGGAGAAGCTCAAGTCATCCAAGAAGCCCGAGGGAGACGACAAGGAAGAGGAGGGCGGAGAGGGCAAGGAGGAGGGCGGTGACAGCAAAGGTGACGACAAGGGCGATGAGAAGAAGGATGAGCGCAAGGAGGACTGGCGGGATCAGGACCGCAGAGACGACAGGAGGGATGACAGGAGAGATTACCGCAGGGACGATCGCAGGGACTACAGGGACGATCGCAGGGATGATCGCCGAGACTACAGGGATGATCGGAGGGACGATCGCAGGGACTACAGAGACGACCGTAGGGACTACGATCGCAGGGACGATCGCAGAGACTACGACCGCAGGGATGACAGGAGGGACTACAGGGACGACCGTAGGGACTACAGGGATGATCGCAGGGACTACGACCGCAGGGACGATCGCAGGGACTACGATCGCAGGGATGACAGGAGGGACTACGATCGCAGGGATGACAGGAGAGATTATCGTAGGGACGATAGGAGGGATGACCGCAGGGACTACGATCGCGATCGGAGGGATGACAGGAGCTTCGAGAGGGACCGCGACGACGACCGGGACAAGGAGGACAGGCCCCAGCCCAAGAAGCCGTCCGCAGCCTCCATCTTTGGCAGCGCCAAGCCCGTAGACACTGCCGCCAAGGAGAGGGAGATCGAGGAGAAGCTCAGGAAGAAGAGGGAGGAGGATGACAAGAAGAGGGAGGGAGAGAAGGAGGACAGTAGCAAGGACGGGTGAGTTTTTCTCATTAGTTATTAACTTCCGTATATGACTGTCATTTTGACGATGTTCTTTTTTTAAAAGGGAGAGTCGTGGACCGCCCCGTCGCATCGAAATTCATTCTGACCGCGACCGCCGCGGAGGTGGAGGAGGAGGAGGGGGCGGAGGCCGCGGAGGCGGCCGCGACCAGCGCGGTGGAGACAGGCCCCGCGGAGGCGGTGGCGATCGTGATGGCGGCCGCCGCAGGGCGGACAGCGACGACCGCCCCGACGATCGCGACCGCGCAGGAAGCCGCAGTCCCGAGGCGGCCGAGGCCCCCGCCGACGGCGGCGCCGCCACCGAGAAAAAGGAGAAGCCCATGAAAAAGATGGCTGAGGAGAAGCCGCCGGTAATTAATTGATTCCCTTGATAGCTCATAGGACCTGTTGAGACCTACTGTGTCCCTATTTGTTTCAGAACTTCGTCGGCGCCAACAAGTTCTCGTTCCTCATGGCCGAGGACGAGGAGGCGGCCGGCAGCAACAGCGGGCAGGAGTCCGATTAGGAGGAAAAGCTAAAGAAGGGAGTGAATTGAAGGGCCAAAAAATCTAGGATTGATTACAAAGAGAGAAAAGAAGGTGAAGGCGAAGAGGATTCGATTGAAGATCTTTCAGTGGCAGCGACGAGGAGGCGGAATCGCTATTTCTTAGGAGCTTCGGCGGCTTTTGAGGCGAAGGAAGTGTGAGTGGTTTCCCGGACTACCATTTGGCAGTTGCAGCAGAGTGTCATGACTTCTGAAGAGAGGTGGAAGAGGCGAAAGAGATTCTTGGCGAATCCCGGACGACTCGGAAACGACGGTGTTTGTCCCGAGCGGCTCCGAGCGCGGGGGGGAGGTGGGGGCGTAGGGCGGTGATTGCCGTCACCTTTCTCCTCCACTTCCCCCCAACAAACCTTAGCAACGCGAAAAGGAAGAAGAAATTACGCCAGTACCTATTGATGTTTCCACCGACAAGACTGCGATGACGATAAGAAAGAAAGAAAAATGCCTGTGCTTGGGATCAGTGCGCGGGGCGTCGTGCCAAGCCAATGCAAGAAAAAGATGATTGGGGGAATTCCAGCGTTTCTCCCCTCCTTCCCTACATTGGTGTCTTCTTCCCTTACACACGACCTCTTAAATTACGTTTCTACGTGTACCTCCTTACACTCCGTGCATAGCGAATGTGCTTTTTTCTATATTTTTGCACCCGCCCTAACTGAAGCGGCTTGAAAAGTCCTTTTTGTGGCATCAAGATGTCCAGTCTATTTTGCATCCTGGCTTCTTTGGTTTTTCCAACTTTTCACCCACCACCGCCTTCCCCTCCCCCTCTCGTCGCCCCTCCATCTTCCTACAAAAGTTTTCCACCCTGCATTATTACCGACTCCTTTGGTGAATGATATCAATCTATTTTTTGCCTCTGCTGTGGACTATGAAAAAAATCAGACATATGTAAATACAGTGCCGTACGGAAAATGAAAACTTTTCCGGTCTTCTGTAACACTCCGTCTTTCGACAGAACACGGTTTTCTTACGCAAAAATTGCTCATCCTGCGCACGCGTCCCCATTTCTTCAGAAGGGCTCTTGTGGGACATCGCTGTTCTTATCGCTTCCGTTAATATGAAGGAAACGCGGGTGTTGCTGGCCCTAAAAAGGGCTTTGTCCTTATCTTTCGTCCATTCTTATCGAGCTCCGCTATCACTTCGCACCTTTGCGACAGCGCCCAACGCCCAAAAAGAAGATATCACGCTTGCACCCAGTTTTCAAAATATCAGAAATGGCCTCCGCGGCGATAGCCAGGAAGAGGGCCGAAATGGGGCCCGTCGACGACGACTCCGACCACGAGGAAAGCTACGACGACTTTGACCTCCCCTTCAGGGACCCAAACTTTCCTCTCAGGCTCTTCACAAACAATGAAGTCGAAGGTAAATTGACTTTCTTTATTGATCACTGTAATTTCCCTTTCCGATTTTTGTTGCTTTATAAAATCGAAACATTATTCAGCAATCAACAAGAAACTTACTGCCAGCCGTTCCCGACGGGTTCGCGCCGCTCTGTACCCGGAGACTTTCGAGTCTGAGGCGGCGGCGGACGAGGAGATACTTAGCGCTGCCTACACCACGGCGGTAGGGCCAGACGGGAGGCTGCAGGCAAAAAAACACAAATTATGGTTGTTGAGAAATATATCCTACGATGTTTTTTTTCTTGTTGTAAGTAGGAATCCGCTGTCATGAGCCTGGCCCCTGCAGCTAGGGAATTGAAAGACGCCATCGCAGACATCGTGGCCTACGCGCTGGACGCAGACTTTGCGGAGAAGTTCATTCCTCAGATATGCAAGCTGCTGGCTGACGACGATAGGTACTACTACAAGACTCCCTCACTCGGTTGATCAGAAATGATTGCATATGTATGTCTTCATCTTGCAGCGATGTCGTTCGCAACGCTGCCGAGCTGACCAGCGATCTCGTCAAGAGCGAGGCTGCCTGCCACGTTATTGCTAGGAGCCCGCAGATGGTCGCAGCTCTCCTCAAGGCAGCAGGTACCAAGTTGAAAATTAAAAATGTAAATTTGTTAATGCTGTTTTACCTTGTTGGAAATGGCTTTCTTGCTTCAGGTTCGCCTGGCGAGACCAAGAACGACATCCGCGTGAAGGAGGCTGTGGCATCGGCGCTGTTGCTGCTGGGCCGACACGAGCACGGGAGGCTCACTGTGTTCAAGACCGGCGGCATCGAGCTGCTAGTCAAGCTGCTGGCGGCGCCAGCGGAGAAGGCGAGCGAGGGCTTTGAAAAATTATCATCTTCTTTATTTCCCTCACAAATATACTTTTCCCGAATAAATAATACGTAGGTTGTTAACTACGCCATCTCCACCCTTCACGGCCTGCTCAACTACCAGGAGGGCTCCAAGCTGGCCGTCCGCATGGCTGGCGGCATCCAGCGCATGGTGCCCCTCCTCTCCAAGTGGGGGCGAGACCCGCGATTCCTGGCCGTGGTGTGCGATTGCTTGCACCTCCTGGCCTTCGGTGACGCAGAGGCAAAGCTGGCCATCTGGAACAGCGGAGGGCCAAGGGAGGTCGTAGCCGTGTTCGAGAAGGCAAAGGAGGACAAGCTGCTGTGGACCTCCAGCAGGCTGTTAAAGGGTACGAAAATATGAGCGTGCATTCGGACGCATTTTAAATGCACATTATTTACCAGTTCTCTCCACCGAGTCCCGCAACAAGGAGCAGATCGTCGAGTCCGGCGGCTTCGACCACATGGTGAAGCGGCTGGGCACAGACGACCAGAAGCTCTTCCAGAACTACATCACCACGCTGAGGAACCTCTCAGACGCCGAGGCCGACTTCGTAATTGAAAACTTTTTTTCCCAAACTGAATTCGAATTCAAACGATTTTTTTCCCCCACAGCCCTGCGACAGCACGATGATCTCCTACCTGCTTCAGTTCCTGCGGCGCCCAGGCGACCCCGAGACGGTTGAGTACGCCGCGGGGATATTCGGCAACCTCAGCTCGGACAAGCCCAGGCTCAAGGAGGCCATTTTCTACGCGGGAGGAGTAGACATACTGCTGCAGACGGTCAGGAAAACGGAGAGGTACTAATCTAGCGAAGGGGGCGGAATTTGGCATGCTAAAAAAATTCTTTTTGAGCGGTTTTCTTTCCTCGACATGGTTTCATTTCGCTTCGTAATTAGTTTTATTCCTTGCAGCGAGGACACCCTCGAGCCCCTTTTGTGCACCCTCCGCCACCTGACTTCGAAGCACCGTGAGGTGTCCTCGGTGCAGAAGGAGATGCGCGACCTTGGCGGGCTGGAGCTGGCACTTCACCAGATGGGGCTCAGCTGGCAGAGGAACAAAGGCGAGATCAGCTGGGCGCTGGTGAAGGCCAGCTGCGGGCTGGTGAGGAACCTGGCGGCGGACGAGGAAAACCACGATCAGCTGGTCAGGCACAAGGTCATCCCCAGGCTTGGGCAGGTGCTCGCCCTAGCGGCGAAGGAGGACAGGAAGGTGCGTAGAACGGTGTCGTTTCTGTTGGAGGCGGAAGACATGCTGCTACTCGATCCAAATCCCTTAATGTCCCTTGGATCCAAATCCTTTTATTGTCGTTGATAGAGGATAGGGTAGTTCGTGGGATCGGTAATGATGTGATGCCGCTGCGGTTGCTCCTTCTTAGGTTGCAACTATCAGCTCCGCCCTATACTGTATATCCAATCGTTTCATTTCTGCTCTCCAGCACCTTGAGGCCATGTCCTCTGCGGCCTCTGCCTCTCCGTCGTCCTCCTCCGGCGCCATCGCCGCCCGACAGTCTCGCCACTCCCTGCACCGCTCGGCCACCCTTCAGACGGGCAGCACGGCCTCGATGGTGGGCGGGGTGGACCTCAACGACGTCAAGGAGACCTCCATCGGCGCCCTTGCCATCCTCGCAAGGGCATCCATCGTCAACAAGGAGGAGGTAGCGGCGCTAAACGTAGGGCCGCTGCTCATCAAGTGAGTGACGTTTTTAAATTTCCCCTTTGTCCAATTATTTCGCGTAGGTTGGTTGGAAAAAGCATGAAGTAAATTTTTTTATCCTTCTGTTGCACTTTGCAAGAGTTACGTGACAGGTGACAACCTTAAACTGTTCTAATTATATTTAGTCGCAAATCGCGGATCTCGATGGCGAAAAAAGTTTTCTGAGCAGAATTAAGTTTATGAAAGACACATAGCATTGCCAAAAAGGAATGAAAATTTAACTCAAAAATTCCTGAGGAACAAAAAATGGCCTTAAATATCTGAATTTGCTTCTAAATATGACCACAGTGACACACACACACACACACTACCTCCCTTACAAAAAATCTTCCTCCATATTTGAAATAACGCGCAGTTGGTTTCCCCATATTTTAGCATAGTTTTTTGTCTGTAAAAAGTAAATACGAATTGTTGCGCTCAGGCTGCGCCACGAGCCGACGTCTTCTGAGGATGTGGCGGACGCCTGCACGGCGCTGCTGGAGGAGCTTAGGCTGGAGGAGGAGGAGGAGGGCGGCCCGGACGCGGCGGCGAGGAGGGGGAGGGCGGAGCGGTGGAGGAAGAAGGTGGAGGCGGAGAAGCAGGAGCAGATGGGGGATAGGGAGAAGAAGGATGAAGAGTTCGGGGTCAAGGTGGAGGCGGGGGACAGGGTCATCGTTGCAAGGTGGGTGAGAGTGAGGGAAGAAAGAACCGTTTCTAAAGGCACTCTCCTCAGTCTGCAGGTTCTTTGCTGTTGTTCCTGCTCCTTTTCATGTGAAGCACTTTGCAAATGATGGCGTCAAGCTTTTGGTTTCTGTCACTTTGATTTGCCTCCTGCTTTTGATGGTATATTTAATATTTTAAAATACGGAAACAAAAAAAATAGTGCGGCTAATTGGGGTTTCCGTCAAACCTCGGTGCTTCCAGCAATTCGCACGGTCGCACCTATCCTTTCACTTGGGGAAACGAATGCAACAAATTGGGCTAGAGTGAAGGTGGCATCGTACGAGCGTTCAGCCTTTCGGCCTTTTTTTGTGCTCACCAGGGCGAGAAACATTTTGGAGGACGCCCCCGACGCCGACGCCGCCACAGGACGCAGCGCCACTTTGGACGGAAGGGGCAGGGGAGGATGGGGACGGAGGGGCAGCGCCAGCAGCGAAGCGGGGGCGGGAGCGGGGGCCACCGGGAGTCTGAAGAGGATGGCCAAGGAGGGGGAGGAGAAGAGGAGGAGGGGGATATTCGGGGGAGGCAAAAAGAAGGAGAAGAGGAAGGATAGGGAAAAGCAGGAGGATCCCATATACGAAAACATGGAGAGCATAGCAGGTGAGGCATTCATGAAAAAAGAGCTAAAAGTAAGTAGTACCAAGTAGAGGAAGACCGTCTATCCACTTATGAAAGATGAATTGCACTTGGCATTAGTATGAACAATGTAGCACACCCACTCACCCAGCCAGCCAGTAATCCTTGCAGCCAGAACATTCCAGGGGTATTAAATACTCATCCTAGTCGACCTCGTAGCACAAAGAGCCTTTTTTCGCTTCATGAAGAAGGTGCTCGTGTCCTTCATTGCGTAACTAGTACAGATTCCCAAAAATGATTAGAAGGCCTCGACATGTAGTAGAGCGGGAGGACTGAGTGACTCGACGAGCATTTCACTCTTCCAGGAGAGAGAGAGAGATCCTTTTCCGGGTTTTGAAAAGCCGCTTTTTGTAGCCTTATTCCGTCATACGTACTAGGTCAGGCCTCATCCTGGATTTAACTGTGACGAAAAAACCGCAATTAGTTTGATGCTTCTGGTGCTATTTGCGGGAAGTAATTATTTTCAATTTGTCGATTTTAAATCTTTGCTGCCAAATCTTTTTTCCGGTCAGGCCCTAGGGAACCCGCCGCGGCCGCCGCTGAGGAGGGGGAGGAGAGGAAGGGAGGCGGGGGAAAGGAGGATAAGAAGAGAGACAAGAAAGCGAAGGACCAGAAGCAGCCCGACAAGAAGAAGGAGAAGGCCAAGCCAAGGATGAAGGAGGAGCCGGTCTGGATACAGGACTCGAACTGACTCGAATCCAACTGAACAAAGCATTCGTGTAGTAGATGTGGGAAAATGTGGTTATCAAGAGGTTTTGTCCTTACGTGTCCTCGTCTCCTATGCTACCTCGTTAAAGATTTTCGTCGAAATAAAAGAAACAAGGAGCAAATGAGAAAAAAACTTGTCGTTTCCTACGTCACGAAATGCCAAGGATGCACAGGTGGGGGGACACAAGAGAGAAAGAAATTAATCCAACAAGAAAACACGCGGGCGGATTTTCGCCCAGAGGAAAATTAAACTTTTCTCGCGGGGAGAATTTCAGCGTTGGTTATAAAGTAGTGTGTAGGTACTTTCATACGAGAACAGCACACCTCTCGCCGTATATGCAGATGAACATGCGGTTTTTCCCTCTCTCTCCGTCAGGCAAGTGAATTTCCCCCAAGATTTTTCCGCTAAGCAAATTGAGACAAAATACATTTTCAATCATTTGGGTAAGCCAAGGTTTTCTTCTCTAAAGAATGGATTTTTTGCAAGGCTAATTTGTCGAATCCCGCACCTGTTTCCCCCCTCCCCTTCGCTTACCTGGTCGTTGGCGGGCGGGGTCCCATCTCCCGAGGAGGGGGAGAAAGGGGGAGGAAAAAAGGAAGCAGAAAAGGTGGAATAGAAAGGGGGGAGGGAATAGCACAATCATAGCTAATGAGTCCGAGGGGGAGAGGCAAAGAGAGAGAGGAGGGAGGGAGGGAGGGAGGGAGGGGCGAATTTGATACGCGCAGGCGAAGGAGGAAGACGGAGAAACTGGCTTTTTCCCAGCTGGGATGAAAGGTAGGAAAATCGCCCAACATTTGGCCGAACTATGTCGAGGATTATGTGAAACTGGGAGCAAATTAATAACGCTGTTAATGTGAACTTGAATCGTTCCAAACGAAAAAGGAATTTGTGGCCGTTGGTTAATCTTGCACCTGTGGGCGAGAGGGGAAAAGGTAAGAAGGGCATCCCATCCCAGTCCCCTTCGGAGCGAGCGGCGAGCGGGGGAGGAGGAGCAACGCAGGTTTCCATTCCATTCGGAGCAGCAATGAGAGGGGCGAATCCGCCTTGTTACACACACATGTGGAACGCCCCTCGTTCAACATGCAATTAAGAAGAGGGGGAGGGGATCGAACTAATTACTCGAAAAGAAAAAGAAGAATTGATGGAATAGAAAAGCAGGAAGGCCGATGGGGAGGGATCGCTTCCACCCTTTTTATAAAGTCAGTTGCATGCGTTTTCGTTGTTGTCCCTTTCTTTCTCGCTCCGGACATACGATGGAAAGCGAGAGAGAAATGAGTGCTACTTCGCCAAAATCAAGTCCGGTTCCGCCCGCGTCTATTCATTGTTCCGGAGACACCGTCTACAAAGAGGTATTTTCCTATAGCATTTCATTTGTTTCCAGTTAATTAATACCTTGTCTACAGACATCCTTCTTACGTAACTTAACAACAACTTCTTGTGATAATCTATGACGCGACTGACGACGATCCCTCCTTTCCTTGCGCTAAATCCGTCGAGACCTAGAAAATGATTATAATCCCCCCGGCGGCGGCCCTCCTTCGAGACGGATACGTTGTACTGTAGTGCTGAGAATACTCTATCCTATAGTACGTGGTACGCATCCTTTTTAAAACGTCATAGTATTATTCGCTGCTTGGAGGCATGTGACAGAAACAGCGCAAATCATGCGTCGCTCCTCGTGCACCACCTCTTTCATTCGAAAGAAATGAGTGAACCAACCTTCATCTTTTGTCCCAAAAGACCTCTCAGGCAAAGTGTTTCAGGGTTCATAATGTGGGATATTCTACTTTCACAGACCGACGCACTGTTTGGTATGCTGTGCACCAACATATAGCAAGAATTTCTAACGTTTCCATCCGGAGCAGCATCCGCCGCCGCCGACTCCTCTTCTATTCTACGTTGCATTCCTCCACCGCCGCTCGAATTAGAAAAAAGCTATTATCCTTCCCTCAGTATACAGATGCCTCCGCGCGGGCGTCCAAAATGCCAATCTGACCTTTCTTCCTCCTCCAGTCTTCAATTATACCCCTTTTATCCGCTTTTCTTCTCCAACAACCCTTCCTCCCTACTCCCACAAATATCGGACATCCTTCAAATATAAACCTACGCTGCTTGCATTCCCAGATAGAAACGGGAGATGATGATATGCTAAAGAATTCCAGGTTCAATCAGATCCGTCCCTGCTCGCCTCTCAAAATCTCGGCTGCACCTAAAAAATAAATCCTAATCACAAAGGCGGAGCATTTCCAGTAATTACCACACGGGCCTTCTCTCAATTGTCAGATATCCAGGAATCATTGTCTTGGACGCTCGCTTGGTACTCTGTTTTTCTTCCATAATGTGCTTTTTTATTATTGTCAGTTATAATCATTATTATGCCGCCGCCGCTTGAATATGTATCCCGCCACGGCGCCTGTTTCACTCTCGATGACAAAAAACGCGATTCTTTTTGTAGTAATAGTGTTTGCACATATACACCGCACGGTATACGCACTTGTATGTAGAACAGGCATGAAGGCACGCTGAATCGAGAGGAGGGGCATGTAGTATGGATATTGTCGGGGGAACTCAAAAAAAAAGAAATCGCAAGAAGAGAAAGAGGGAAACAAGGTGATGTCTTTTTACTTTTTTTTAAAAAAAGTAGCAGTACTACTTCTTTCGCACTTCAGTGATGAGAGCGATATTTCTTTATTTCAGGAACTCATTTTTTTTTCAATTTAGTCGTGTGTTGTTTTGTTCGTCCTTTTTCGCTGACTTGTCCTCCCCGAATTCGCGAAAAAAACCGATGTCTGTATTAGGAACTTGAGAGAGGAACTGCTGGGGGCGGAAAATATTCGCAATGATGCTATGTACACATACTACAAAAGAGGGGGAGGTACGAGGAGCGAAATGTAGTAGTATAGGGTCGTCGAAAAAACGTTTGTTCTCACTTTCTTTCTTTCTTGGAATTTAAGATAATATCCTGATTTCCCACTTATTATGCTGCATGCATAATAAATTCTTTTTTGTCCTTTCCTTTCACAAGTTTTTTCCGTCATGAACACAGGAATTTTACCGGGACTGTGAGAGTCGGGGGGCAAACCGAAGAAAATAATCTGAAGGACCCCATATTTTTTCACGTCTTTTTGTCACAAAAATCAAAATCACCAGGATTTTTCTTTGAAAAAAACTTTCCTTTTTTTGTTCCCAATTGTTTAAGAAAACGGCACCAGGGTGTGCGATTTGGGTTTTCGAAAGGTTGTAGCCGCCCCTGGGATCCCATAAAATTTTTAAACTCCCTAGTTCCCTTTGCAGTGATGCCTGAAGAATCCCCGGTGATTTTTGCCCGAAAATTTGGCCTTTTTTAACTCTGTCATTAGTGGTGTAGGAACATTGAACCATCGTCATAGGGAACTTTGCTTTCTTCTCTCTTTTCTTTCTCTGTTTCTTCTTTCTGTTTTTTTCTAGGAACCACTTTTGTCTTCGCGCAGAATTTGACGTAGATGTTTAGGAAAGTCCTTTTCTTCTTCTTCTTTTACGATGATGATGATAGCACAACATTTCTTTTTAGGAAAACTCAGGAACTTGAGACCACAGGATTAATACAGGACCTAAAAAATCGGGTCGGGAAAGGGAACGAAAGAAGCGAGCAGGACTCGAGTGAAGAAAAAAACCCACACGGACACGAGGAACATTTGGACCGGAATTATGCGCTTGAAATTGTAGTCGCGGGGGCTTTCCTTCTTTTTTTACCCTTTTTCCTCTGCCCTTTCTTTTTTTTTAGGAACGTTGGTTGCTCAAGGGAACAATTGGCCACAAAGGCTAGTTGTTTATCGTAATCTTTCAAAATCAAAATCTAATAAAGTTAGGAGAAGGAAATGCGTGGCAACATTCTAATTTTTCAACCCAACGGGGGGGCCGCGGGACGAGAGGAGTGCCATTTCACACGACGTCGACACAACGCACTCCCACATATTTGCGAAGTTTCTTCGCTTTGAAAAAGGTATCGTATATCGAGAAATCGTAGCTGTAGTAGTAGTAGAAGTAGTAGTAGTAGTAGTTAAAACAATTGCAACAATAGGACAACAAACATTTGAATATGGTGGCTCTTCGGAGAGATGCGGACGCGAGGAGGACGGGGAATATGTGTAGGCCAGTGGCGAAAAAAGCCCGATTGTTTCCCCCCCCTCTTTCCTTGTATCATACTGAGTCCGTTTTCTCTTGTGGGGGAAAAGCTGTCGGAGCAATTTCAAAGGCCTATATCCTTCCCCTCTCCCCTTATGCCTTCTCCTCCCCACTTCTTCAGCAGCCATCACAATGCGAGGTGGTGTGTTTCCTTTTCTTCTTCTGTTCTCTTTTTTAGTGATTAAAACGTGTCTTTTTTATATCGTCATCAGCGAGGTGTGTGTTCATTTCTGTTGCTGCAGAGCTCGTTTTCAATTTTTCTCACGATATGGCTACGGACGGAGGCTCCGGCTGGGGCTGCTGCTGCTGCTGCTGTGAGGAAGGAGGAGGGGCGGAGGAGGCCTCCAAAGCGGAGGACGGACATTCGCCGTTCTCCTCTCCACCGCGCTCCTTCCCTTCTGATATGTTGTTGCTCTCGCCGTTTGCGAAGCCGTCGACCTGGTTGAGCATAAGCTCGTCCTGTTGCTGTTGTTGCTGCTGCTGTTGCTGTTGCTGCAAGTGCTGCTGCTGCACTCCGGGCGGCAAAAAGGGAGGGTATCCTCCTGACCCCCCGGAACCTGAGAGCGAGTCCAGCGAGGACTGCGGCGTGGGGATCCCGGAGGAGAAGTTGTTGGGCGAACCGGGGAGGAAGGGTCCGCCTCCTCCTCCTCCTCCTCCTCCTCCGAACTGCCCTCCTCCTCCTCCTTGTCCCTGGCTGATTTGCTGTTTGATACTGGCAATGTCGTCCTCCTCGAAGCTGGGCTCGCCCGGTCCTAGGGGACTCACGGCTCCCGTCGACATCTGCGCGAGGTAATGAACCGTTTATTCTAATTCCTAACATATATAATAGAAATTGTATTCTTCCCCACCTGGTGCGCCTGCTTAAGGTGTCCTTGCATGGATGACTTGAAGGCGAACCTCCTCCCGCATCCTGGGGCGGGGCACCCGT
>JAAUXU010110341.1_pt1 | contig 12718 bp, 11 predicted proteins | sample 7278151 | NCBI WGS metagenome assembly JAAUXU01 (sample SAMN14350113, study PRJNA611818) | marine sediment metagenome | isolation source: surface marine sediment (1.8m) | place: French Polynesia: Moorea | collected 2018-08 | reverse complement strand
TATTAGTGATATTTAAAGGAGGACCCCAGACAACTTCCTCATTTTTAAAAATATGACACTTTTGTGTAATAAGCATGTCTGTGCAGTGGACAGGGAAAGCTGTACCCCCCCTAAAAATGGACCATTTGGGGGGGGGGGGCTGTGCTCATGTCTGCTTCCACATGACTAATACTGATTGTCCGCACCTTTCTTTTATATGTTCTGAAGTATTAGGAAATTTGCTCCCTTCTAGCAAAATATTTTCCCTCTCTCGCTGATTAGTTTCGGCTACAGTTTCAAATAACTTTTTTTTAAGCCGCCATCTGTGAGGAGCAGCAACTCCACTATTCAGTCATTCTGATTGCGCTGGTTACTTTCAAGGTTTATGAAAGTATATTTTTTAGGGCACAAACTTCCAAATGACGTCAGAGGATGTATTTCTGTCTTTGGTGACCAAATCAGCACATGTGGACAGTTAATTTGCTTTTATGGAATGATGCTTAAATGGAAAGTCTGTTCAGCGAAAATTATGCACACTTTTCAAGAAGAAGACAAATAATTTCGATGACTACGGAGAGACTCGAGCGAACGTTGGAGAAAATCGCGGAAGAATCGTCCATAGCTCAGAATGGTCACTGTACAAAAATAGCCAACACACTGAATAAGTTGGGCCGCACTGTTCGCACGTGCAACTTTCATGAATGTGTGCATAGAAGGAGAGAAATGAATATATAGTGTAGTATACATAAATACTTTAGGAATATGGATTAGGCTAAGCCCATGTCTATATTTAGTGCAAGACACATGGAATGAAGAAATTTTGAGTCCTCTCTCTGCCGTCAGTTTCAAAGGCACAGAACATAACAACGTTAAGTCGACATTTTTAATTACACCTGCTTAGCTACTTTCCAGTCTCTAAACTGCACATTGTAGTCGAATGAAATTGAAAACAAAGTTTGTTTTGCTTTGCCGTGTTCAGATTTGCCTTCCAAATCTGAACATCTTGTTTTGAAATGAACTTCTGCAGAAAAACTTTATTGCAAGAGAGGGGAGGTAAAAAAATAGTTCTTACAAACCATTTGAGTGCACCTTCACCGTTAAGAAGCAAACTTAAGGAGCACTCGGAAATAGATACAGGATTTTCATTCATTACTCTGGCATAAAAACCGTCTGACCACATATATATGACACAAGCGCTCAGCATGTGCGGAGCAACCTCTGTCCTGTGAGTGTGGCTGGAAAAACTGGCGGAAATAAAAGTCGATTGCACGTACAGAGTGGACGCAGACATGTTGGCATATCTGTAATCACTTTCACGGCGTCAACGTCTGTGACGCAACAGAACATATCTGTTCACCCCTAATTTTGAAGCAATTCCCTCCCCTCCCCACGTTCCCCTTGGCCTCAACGAGGCAAAGTGACCTACAACAAAGTCTCGATATAACGATATCTTCAGTCGTATCGTTAAATCGAGACTCGGCATAAAAGGCTTCCTTCCCTGCAGCGGAGCCAAGAGTCTGGCTCAGGTGAGTTGTCGGTGGACTGCATAGGTCAGGTGGCGTGGAGTAGGTTTTGAGGGGCTTTTCAGTACTCGCAGGAGTGTTAAGGTCTTTTCTCTGGTCGCAGATGTCAGTACCGGGTACTTCCCACTCAACTGCAGGTAGCCCACAGACGACTCAACGACCAAGTAGCAAAACCGTCGTCAAATGGAGACTTTACTGCGTCAGCAAGCTTGAGTGCAGCGGGAGGTGGCAAGACTTCCTGTACGTGTGCGACTGCGGCAGCTTCGAATCATTGTGCTGATTTCAATATGGGCGTCCTCCCCCCTCCCCAACGGCATCAAGAAGAGCCCTCAGGCGCACTAACAACATGTCAATTGTCAGCAAAGACCTTTTGAGACATCTAACGTACGCCAGATTTATTGTGCGGCCTTTGTACTGGGGGGAGGAGGAGGGGGGGGGGGGGAAGTAGAAGGACTGGAAGTAATTGGCTTCAAGCACGTGAGTGGTTGTTTATACGTAGAATGAAGGCAAATAAAAAACTGAAGACATCACGCGCGGGATCTAAAGTTTAGGCAGCCTCTGGCGTGTCAGTTCAAAGCTGACTGCAAACATGAGGAGCAACATAACGACGGAGTCGCTGTGCACAATTGAGGCTGCTGAGACGAAGGTGGGGGGGGGGGGGAACGTGTTTGGAGCTTAGCTGTCCAAGTTGTAAGGAGAGGTTCTTGATGGCGAGTACGGTACGCGAGGAACAACGCTGTGTTGAGCGCGTACAGCATTAGAAACGTGCAAAATTGCGTCTTGGACACGCGCACTCACAGATCGATGCATGTCTGTGTGAGTGTGGCTGAAGTATTCTGTATTTGCACAGCGGCGTGGCCAGGTGGCAACGGCAACAACGTCTGCAGCTAGCCAGCCAGGCCCAGGGGCCTAGGGATCCAGGCCCAGGCCCATCACAGGTCCAGACCCTGATCCTGCGTCCCTTCCAAAGGAATACGTGACACTTACACATTCCCACAGCGCGAGTGACGAGTAGACACGCGAGTGGCGAAGGAAGAGGACGATTTGCGCTTGACACAGGACTATTTTCCGACCGAACCGACTTGTTGTACCTTCCTCGAAAATTGGGAAATTGCTGTTGAAGTTTTTTGTTTCATTTTTTTTTTGCTCGACTTTGGATCTTGACTGTTTTTAATCATTTTCTGCTGTTGTCACTTCATTCCAGGAGGAAGGAGGAGGCAAAAAAGAAGAGGAAATGAATTTATTATTAACACAATCGTGCTACGATTGAACTAATTTTTTGCCATGCTGAGGACACGCTCCAATTGTTCTGGCCTATGCAAAAATCCATCCTCTTCGTAGCGGCTGCAACAGCGCAACACGTCAGCTTTCAATTTTCTTGCGAGACACTCATGTGAAGACCTCGGAATTTTGGATAAAAACCTAAAAGATAAGTTAAGAACCTTAAAATGCCCACGTTGGAGTCGGAACTTTGACCATCAAGAAAAAAAGAGTTACGACAGCCAGTGAAATTTGGAGGAATCTTTTGAAGAGGATGATAAAATGAAAGCCCTAAATTTTCGTCACCTCCAGATTTCTCGGTCTTCCTCCAGTGAATACGAAATAAGCCTCTTTTATTTCCACCTTTCCTCTTTTGACGCTTCCCCTTTTAGAAATGAGTAAAGTACAAAAAAGTATTGTTCGAATGCAGCACAAAAACCGGTTCGTTGATTGCCACCCACGATGCTCTGGAGATGAGCCAGAGTCAGGGGGAAAAAAGTTGATAAATAAAATGTCTCTGCTATAACTTATTGCTCAGAGCTGCTTTTTCATCGTCACGTTCGCTAATCGTGAGAAACGCTTATGCCGAGCCAGGGTTGCCAGCAGGCACTTCTCGGGACACGGCTGGTCATTTTTCCCCAGGTCCTTCTTTCTGTGGCACATTGTGCCGCTTGGCACGGTTTGACGTCGGAGAAATTGCCCATTTGGCACGCTCTCCGGGCAGCGTCGTGGCAGCTCTGACCATATCGCTAATTACGTGTCTTGCAAACATATATTACTACTTTAATGACGCTGAAAGGAAGAAGAAGAAAAAAAAGCTGTGGACAATTTTGCGTCGTAAACTTCTTTTATCCATGTGCAAGCATTTTTTTTCTTCTTTCCTGTGGCGGAAGCCAAATGCTTTATCCCATTTGCTCCTGCTTCTCCTTGGGCTTGCCGCAGCCGAACTCGCCGCTGAGGAGGAGGAAGAGTAAGCGAGACACATGCGATCACTCGACGGCTTTGGGAGGGTTTGAGTACGTGGCCGAAGAGAAAAAAATGCGTGTAAGTGCATCAGTTGCATAGGGAGCAGTGGAAATATGCCTACACATATATACAGGGTGCATGAGCAAAACGTCTGAGCCTGACTCTTGAGGCTTGCAACCGCTGTGCTTGGCCAATCCGGCCCGTTCTACGGTGTGATGGACCTGCCCATGGGTCTCTCAGACACCTGCTCAAAAACAGACCGAGTGAAGTCGACCGATCAAGGAGCAAGTTGGAGGCCAAAAGGCAGCGAGCGCGTGTCTGATGTCCTCGACGTGGGGGCAAAGAACTAGGACATGGGTGAGCTCAGTGACTGCCCACAGCACCCACTTCCAGCTCAAGTAATGTGGGGCAGTGCTAAACGTGCAAATGAGTCTGTCATCGCAGTACTCCTTGTTGCTCTTGACGGCGATGGACCTGTTCAAGTAAGAGAACCTTTTGCTCTCACACCCTGTGGACGTTGGGTCCGTGCTCTGGTAGGTAAACTGGACTGATAGCGTTGTCGTGCTGCTTGCAATCAGTCTCTGCAGTCCTTATTGCATTTTCAGCCACAGCCGCAGGGACATTTGCAATGACAAGTGCGCGCGCAGGCCGAGGTTGGAGTGGGTCTTTGAGAAGACGCAGAGGAAATATCTCTTACGAACAGGGTGTGACAAATGTTTTCCAAGTTTTTTCAATCTTTCCTCTGACGTTGCTTCTTGCCTTCTCAGCAATTGCGTAGTGAGGTTCCCCAAACACTGGACTTTGAGAGACAGAAACAGAGCACCTACAAGCAGGGGAACTGATTATGGCAACCCTGACTTCAGACGAGACAAATGGTGCAAATGAAACACAAATACGAGAAGGAGGGACTTGATTCTTGCAAGGGGGGAATTGACTTTGTCACACCCTGTAGGATTCTTTCGCAGAAAGAACGGATTCCCACCCCGACGCACCCCGAAAAAGCGGGGTTTTTTTTTTCAAGGCTCTTTCCTAGACGCACGCACTTGGTGTGTAGATGTACGTTTATTTGCGTCTGCCGCCATCATTTTGCGGTCTACGAAAAAACCTCAGTGTTTTGACAGCGAAAGTTCCTGCTTGCACCTTTTGTCGACTACACAACTTTTTGTCTGCTTCCAGCGTCGTCTCTCAGACAGGTACGACGAGAACTTGGCAGTTTTAGCGACTTGGGTGACTTAAAAAGTTGTATTTCAGGCTTCTTCCACAACAGGGGTTCCCGAAGTCAACATTCTGGCGGTACGCGAAGATGCCGCAGAGGAGAGGAAAGTCTTACTGCACCCGTGACATTTCCGGTCTAAAAGGATTCACTTCTGTGGACTCTCTGTGATCTGTGTAGCGGTGCGGAAAGTGACAAAGTGGGACGTCAGTGGATAAAGTAGGGGAACCCCTGTTTTACAACTAAGTATAAGTTTTCAATTTCACCTCTCGTTTCAATGATCACCATTGTTCAAGAAATTGTTTACTGCTGCCTTCAACTGAACATTACACATCCAGTGTTTGTTGTGGCCCCTCATATATATATACATATATATATATATATATATATATATATACATATTTTTCCGCCTCAAACTCCTCAGTCCAGGTATGACAAACTGACGCCAAATTGACTGATAAGATGTCTCCCGCTGTCGTCTGAATTATGCAGCCTCATTTTGTGCAACATCAGCAATGATGCGTGAATCAGAGAGATTTGATTCATTAAAACCAGAGAGACCCTGTACGCACGTGCACTCAATTGTCGTAGAAAGAGCGCGCAAAATCGAACAATTTTTGCAAAGTGCGCCTTGTTTGACGGCAGCTGGGTAATTGTAGGCAATTTTTACCCCCTTTTTTTGCTCAAACCAAGCGTGCGCTATAAACTGAACACACATTCATTGGTCGTTGCAGCCAAACAATGTCAACTTTCGCCTGCTGCTCATCATTTTCTCACTCACTTTTTCTTCTTCCCTCTGTCTGTTTCTTCTGGCAACTCTTACAACGTTACACGTCCAAGTGTTTGTTGTAGCCGTTGTTTTAGGCTGTCGTCAGACAGTCAGACTTTGATATAGCAAAATTTCTCCGACGAGATCTTAACTGTAACGGTACAACGGTGTAAGCAGTGCAATCTTTACTAAATCGAAGTTCGACTGTACTGCTTTTTCAAGTGTGCTCCAGGAAAACGAGATGTAAATTTTTCAGCATGCGTGGTACATTTTTCTGCTCTCATCTCATCCACCGCAATAATGTGTCTTTTGACGTACAAAGAGAGGCGGGGGGAGGGGGGAGAAAAACCTTTCGTGGCATCCTTGGCTGGAGACAAAAACCTCATTTACCCACAAGGGGGTCACGTACGTGTACTCACTATGAATCTCTTTGATCCTCTTGATGTGGTCGGCGAAGCACCACACGCACAGGATGAGCAACAGTTCCAGCAGCGCCGAGACCATAGCCAGCAGCGCCAGCGCCATAAGGATGGGCAGGGCAGAGCGGACGAGCGAGTCCTTGATGGCCGGCATGCAGCCGCTGTGGTGCAGCTGCTGGTCCACGGGTGGGATCGAGCTGGAAGAGACAAAGGGCAAACGGCCGCAGCCAGGCTCTTCAGCGATGCAGCAAGAGTCAGGCACTGAAAAAAAAAAAAAAAAAGAAATGTCTCCACACTTTCAAAGAGAGGGACTGTAATGTTACTGATACAGTAGACCCCGCTTAGAGGGGACACCAGAGGTGGTGACATCCCGGTTTAGGAACACATATTGCCACGACTTCATTACAGTTATCGGCTGACAGATACAGGCTGCTACAGTAGACTCGTGATTTAGTGACAGTGTAGGCTCTCCCCGAAGGGGGCTACTACGAGTCGAGTCCACTGTAATGCTTAAGTCACTTTGTCACTGTAACACACACTTTTTGGGGAGTACAAGGATTGATGCAGACCTTCAGAAATGATTCCCTCCTTGTCTTGGTAGTCAAAGTATCCTCCGGCGCTGCCACCGCAGCACTTGTACGCCCTCTGCAGCACGTCCCAACGCTGCCTGAGCTCGACGTCACCGCTGGTGCTCTTCTTCAGCTGCCCCTGGACCGGCGTCGATGCGAAGGTGTGCGCGATGGCCACCCTGAGCGAGAACGCCGTGGCGCACGCCGCAAGACCGGTTACGAAGCCGAGGACGAGAGCCAGCGCCAGCAATCTGAAGTGGGAGCTGCCTTCGTGGCGTCGGCGCCAAAGGATGAGCCCGTAGACTGCACACCCCACTGTGACGATCCCCGAACACAAGGACATGATCGGAGCGGTCAAGAAGAGGCTGGAGACAAAGGTGAGGTGCGATGTGTGGAAATGCAGGAGCAGGACGAGAGCGAGGACGATGGCAGCGAGACCGAGAGACAACAGGACGACGTTGGTGCCCAGCAGGAAGAGACGTCTCTCAGTGGCGCCAGACGCCCCGCGTAAGTCCGAGGAGGAGTACGTCGTGGCCATCGAAGGCGGCTGAGGACTACTCATGACAAATGGTCTGCGAAAAAAAAGAAGAAAGTTGGCATTGCTGTCAAATTGTGCAACTTTATTCATTGGCAGCCTGCTCAATGTTGCAGCGAGTTGGCGACGCCCACCTCCATGTACCGCACAGCCTGGACGGAGGTCGTAACATTGCAGGAACCCGCAACGGAGGTTTTACGCAACATCAAAGTTAGAAAATCAGCGCAAAAACTCTCACATCTTGTCAAGCAAGGTGTGCATGCATACATAGGTTATATAATATACATAAATGTGAAGAGGCAGAGAAGATGTGACGCACGTGCGTGCACGTAATTGGTCTTTTTTGAATAGTCTTTTTTTTTTATTAAAAAAGGAAGAAAAATGACTAAACCTTGAGCTTGTCTGCTTCGTATCCACACTCTCCAAAATTGTGTATGACTAAATCCGCTGGTTTCGTGTAATCATGACTGTTTTTAGACCAGTTGACAGGGTTGCCAGGTCAATCCCATTTTTGCGTTGTTTTTGGAGGTGTCTTCACTCTGACAGCACGAACGCGACTGGAGGCAGCGGAATGAATGAAGAAGAGGCCTCTGGCTGAGCTCAAGCTGAGTGAGCGGGCGAGCGCTCGGACGCCAACGGGCCTGCCCCAGAGAGGCCTTTGGAACTGAAAGAAGAACAAATAAAAAAAAACAAGAAAAAAAGGAATCTCGCACATTTAAAGCTCTCTGTTGTTGCTGCCTCCGGCTTTGCCTTTTTGCTGCTCCTGTAATTTTCTCGGGCGTTTTTTGAGTAGGCCCATTTTTTCTCCCCCCTCCATCTATCTCCTCCAGCCCTTGCACAATAGTCTGGGCTCTCGATCAATTAAAGTTTTTTTCCTTGCCAGAGATCAGATTTGTCCGTTCATGAAGATGAGGCGATATTTTTTTGAGGTCCACGCTCAGACCATCTCCATGGGTAAACAGAGGGAGGCCTAAGCAGGCCTTCTGGCTTCCTTCCACGTACGTCAATCGGCGAATGCAGAGTGAAGAAGAGCCCTGGTGGTGTTACGTAAGGCCCACGATGCTCTCTCCCTCAGCCCTCTTGGTTGCCTTGGCACCTCCATGGCCTGCTTGACAGGACACGAATCTGCAGAACTTGGCAGAAAAACGTCATAAAAAGGATTTTTCGTTCAAATCTCTACATTCATTCACTTGCTGGCCTGTGTCTCTTTCTCCCCCCCCTCTTTTCTAAAGACTGCACACACATGCGATTATGTATCTATCTGCTCCTTGCAGCTACATAACGAGCCGTGTAAAAACGTGCGACATTTAGATCGACGACGATTTCACCTGTCAGCCGCCTCAACGCTTCGCCGAATGAAGAGCAAAAACTTCAAACTGTCAAAACCTAACTTTGTATTGTTTGCAGGTCCCACCTAATGAACATTTAGTGTACAAACTCATGTATTAAGAGGGTTTCTGAAGGCGCAGCGCCAAGAAGGCACTAGCACATGAGAACTCTCTGTATCAGCCGTAAATCAAGGAGTAAAGTTACATAGCAGCGTCCGCCGCGTACGTAGCAGGCAGGGGCACTCTGAGCAGTAGCACTCCTCTTCCCTCAGGGAAGACGCACTGACAATGCCACTCAATGCACCCTTCAGGGTCCTCCAAAAATGCAAATGCAACGTGCCTCCTTGTAGCGTCTTATCCCATTTTAGTAGGCCTCGGCAAGCTGACTGCGAGGAGAAGTGGAAAGTTATCAAGTTGGAAATAGGTGTCATTAACCCACGCTAATATAAGGTACTTCGCACGGTGCGTGCGAAGTACCCCAAGTACTTTGGTACTTGGGGTAGTAAAAAAACATCGCACTAGGGTTTTTAGCATGTAAGGGCGTATGCAAGACAGTTTTCAAGCTCTTCCGGCAGGAAAGACCAAGTTCTGACTCTGAGGAGGAAGTGAAATAGACGCTGTTGGAACGTCCTTATCTTGGGTGAAAGAATTGTGGATATTGAGACTGCCTCTTCTGAGCCTGTGGACACGCCAGGGATGAGACAGATCAACAACTTTTGGGTCAAATTCGGGCCTGGCCACAGCTTAGGTGCAATCAGCTCTACATCATACCCTTTTTTCTTTCTTTTCAAGTCAGAAGCTGACTCTAGTAGTCTGAAATCCCCTTGTTCGGAGGATCTAGGAGACACTGTGAGGCAACTGGGCAGCATCGATAGTGCCTAAAAGCACTTGGCCCAGGCTTTTGCATGCCCTGCATGCAGTTGACTCAGACTCTTAGTGTAGGCTAAGTTTGAATTAAGCTTGACTGAAGTTGCCCTCAGCTACTTCAGTTCGCTTCTCCACCTTAGGTATGTGCATATAAGAGATGTCCAAAAGTAGTAATTGCTCCGGCGTTCTTTAAAAAGAAGTTGTTAGACAAGGTTAATGGGTTAATGAGAGGATATTGACCGCATCTACTAGCAGTAAAGTTGATACTAACTCACACAACATTTTTCCAAAGCAGACGAATTTTACAGTTGTCTTCTTTAGCGCGTGAAAAATATTTCCTACCTCGTCGATCTATAGTTTTAGATACTTAATGAGGTAATCTAAATACGTTGAGGCTCTGGCAATCCTGACAGAAACAAATAAGCAAATGCCAAGCATGAGCAAGCGGGACTTGATTCTAGCGAAATACTCCGCCCTTTCTGATGAAACCCTGACTTTGAGAGCCCAAAATCCCCCGTGCACATGAGCACGGGGGATTTCTTTTGGCAACCCTGACTTTGAAAGACACGGAACAAATAAAAGTGAACACGTGAGGACGAGATGTTTGACTCTGAGGGAAAATCAATTTTCTTACACCCTGCAGAACTGCTCTGAATGACTGAGACCGTCGCACCGTTGGCATGTCTGAAGACCAACGTAGTGTCGACAGTTCTGCAGTCATCAGTGTTATTGATCTTGTTATCTGTCTGGAGAATTCGAATGTTGTTGAAGCCTCGTTTGTTTGCTCTTCAGAGTCAGAAGCACAGGGTTGACATGACATTTTTAAAAGAAAGCACGAAACCGTATGTGTATGTCGTAAGAGTCGCTAAGTGCAGCTTCAACTTTGGACAGTTCTCTATGCACGTAGTGTTCTCAGCCACTACATCACTGTCTCTCTACCTGTGTTCTGATCCTCGTACGTACCGGGTGAGGCACAAAAATCCAGCACTGACACGTACCGCTTAATGATTCCTGTCTAAACATCGGGATTTTTAGCTTGTTCTTCAACTGGTTGTTGCCGCTTGAATTTTTTGCCTTGGAGAAAGCAGCAAAAGTCCACGAACAAGAGGGTCAACGTGAGTCAGGACACGCCGGTCAAGTCAACTCATCGAGCCCTAACCTTTTGTGTCACGAAAAGAAACCCACCGGGTTTGTGAAGCTGTCTGGTGCTAACATGCAATACAGTGTGACTCGATGATTGTGGAAGTATCGCATGACTGCGCCAAAGTTAGCGTAGGATTCTGGCGCCTCACCCGGTACATGCTCAGGACTCCTCTCGGTGGTCGCACCAGACTACCCAGAATGCAGTCGTACCTGTGAGAGACAAGAATGGAACCTGCAAATCGTGTTTTCGCGTAGTATTTGCTTGCATTAAAACTATCCCTCATACGAGCGTGCGTGCGTGCGTGCGTGCGCATGTTTATGTGTGCAGTGGCCGCCGCTTCTATGAATCCCTGGATGTGCTCACATACACAAGATCAACGATTCTTCCTAAGGATATAAAAAGTGTGCATGAATCGAGGTGCTTCGTCCCAATGTCTTGCATATACAGGAGATATTCTCTTTTTTTGCAACTTCAGTGCTTGCAAAAACCTTGATTTCTTGCAAGATTATGCTGCTGAATGAATTTTATCAGACAAGGACCGACTTTCAAGTTTTGCAAAACTCTCGTTTTTGGCAAGATCGTCCGGCAGACAGAGCCTTTCCGAAAAATCGCAAAAGACATGTACTGTGCGTCAGTGGTGGGAAGAGCAGCATTGTAGAACAGTGCAATTTTGATGTAGGAGAGATTGCGTGCTTTAGTCAATGCTTTGCAGCTGACCGATGTTTTACTGTCCATTCGGAGTCTATTTAATGACCGCGACCTAAGTTGTACCAAGTTGTACAAGCTCTGCCCCGATCTGAGAAAGTTCAGGAGATCAGCGTCCTACTGCACCGGGTGGGTCATCTGGAGATTTTTTACGCTCAACACCAAAGCTGAGGATACTGTTCTGGACGAAGTTACCGTTGTTAATGGTAAGTAAGGTTGGCAGTCCTTTTCTTTTAGGTAACATCGACATACCTAAAGAAAGCGGGCAGAGAATTGACAATGGTGAAGGCCCTGCTTGATGTGGGCATGAACCAATAGTCCTCCCCAGCTTATAATTCTGTTGACTAAGTATTGCCAACTGTACAAGTTGTTTAATTGAATAAGTTGTCGCATTTAGCATCATTCGCACTCATTTTCTTGCCCCAAATAGACACCTTTAATGTACGTAAGAGCACTGGACAGGAAGAAAATGGCGAGGTCCCCGTCCCCGGCGGCGTTTGGAGATGCCTCCGGTCTCATCATGGATCTTGTCGACATCGCACACCGTGTTCAGGTCCTCGTCTAATGCATATGCAATCTCCACCGTTGTTTCGCCGGCAGTGGGATTCGCAACGTTGCGCTTCCTCAGTTCGTCCATGGTGGATCTCGTGGGCTTATTCTTTGTTATGCAAAGGCATGGAATGACACAAACAAGAGCTAAATACATGCAGAAGTTAGAAACGCCAAAACAAACCTACCTAAATTAGACAAAAACTGAAGAAAGTCTGAAAGTCGACTCACAAGATGTCCTGACATTGGGACAGCTAACGCTATTTTGCGAATTGCACAACTGCTCAGTCACATCTGGGTGTAACATCCTATTCTGCGTCCTCAGACAAAACAAATCTTCTAGCTGCCTTGACTAACTAAGACGATGAGAACGCGTTCGGGGATGTAAGCGTTTGGCACACTTAAAAACCCACCTACTTTTTTGCATTCTTCAGACGCAAAAAAACGGTTTGGGGGCGAAGTGCACTTGTGAAGTACGTGGAAAATGTGGAGGGGTCTTTCCACACCCTCATTTACAAGCCTTTGTCCTTGTTCCTGCTGGCCTCTACTGCCAATATGGACTCTATCTGTTCTTTTTGTTCTGTGAGTTGCAGCGTTGTTTGGTTTTAGAGCCCTGGGGCACTGATTTGCTAGAGGAGGACTGAAGCACGTCATGGTACTTTAAAGCGTTGACAATGTATGCCTGCTCCCTAACGAAAATAGATGTAGAATGTCTCATACAGATGTAAAATCATCGTGGTCTTCGCTCTTGTCCCCATCCTCATGGTCTTCGTCAACCCCAGTTGCTGAAACTGTCAATGCTTCTTCACCAGAAAAAATCCGCCTTGGTGTCAAGAGGTTCCAAGTCCAAGGATGTCTGGTTCACTTCCTCCCGTGAAACTTCAACTCCTGC
>JAAUXU010014517.1_pt1 | contig 12719 bp, 15 predicted proteins | sample 7278151 | NCBI WGS metagenome assembly JAAUXU01 (sample SAMN14350113, study PRJNA611818) | marine sediment metagenome | isolation source: surface marine sediment (1.8m) | place: French Polynesia: Moorea | collected 2018-08 | reverse complement strand
CGAGAGAAAACAGTCCAGATCATTCTGAGCAGTAGCGAGAGAAAGCAGACCAGATCTTGACAGTCCAGCTGTAGCAAGAGAAGGCAGTCCAGATCTTGGCCGCCCCGATCTTGGCCGTTTTGATCATCGTCAGCAGGAGCGAGAGAAGGTAGACCACAGCTATGGAGACCCAATGGCCATCATCAGCAGTAGCAAACGCAATAGTCCTGATCGCACTTGACTTTGGATTGGAGTCGAGGCCGAGAACATAGACGCTATGATGGTTGTTCATGTTCAGTGTCCAGGAGAAGGAAGTGAAGGAGGAAATGGAAGAAGAACACTGAACTGCTATGAGCAAGGCAACACAACCAGAGAGGAGCAGGTGAACTTGCGAAACAGCAAAGACGAAGAAACAAAGAAGAAGTAGCCTTTGAAGACTATGACCCAGTAGAAGTGGAATTACGAGATCCAGTCCCTATGCCAGTCCTGAATGTCGGATAAGGCGAGATCACAGGGATTGACGGGATCAAAGCAAGGCAGATCCCAGAGGATATGCTTGAAGAGGAGAGGACCTTGTGGATAATCTGAGAGAGCGAGGAGTGGTGATCATCCATTGGATAGACAGGAGAGAGCAACTGGCACTGGGTGATCCGAATACGGGCGTCTATCAAGTGATGGCGCAGACACTGCTCACTGAAGGCAAATACCTTGAGGAGTGGATGGAGATCCACTGTAAGGTGGAAACCGTAGAGTCCCAAACGGCAGAACTTGTACACACGCAGAAGCAGGAATGATGCCGAAAGCCTTGTGAGGCCTCGAAGAAACGATCATAATGTTGCACAGGCTCTCGAGTGTCAGGAGCACGACCCGAGGGAGATCAGCAATGGCAGGAGAAGATCTGACAGCGGCGTCTGAAAGGATGCCAGACAAGGGAGCAACTGCGACGTTAACTGACTGTGAAAGGGAACTTGCTCCAGGACCCAGGTTGGTGCTGCCTATAGTCTGCGTCGCTCTAGCATGTCATGCATTCTCTTGAAGAGAGTCTCTTTGTCAGGTGCTTGGACGAGAATATTGTCAACAAGCTTTGAGACGCCTTCTGGGTGTCATCAGAGCGTAGGTTCCACTCATTTGTACTTGATGAGTGGCCCACGGCCCACGGCCCACGGTGAGAGAGTGAGAGAGATGAAAGGACATAACACTTGAGTTCGAGTATTCCCCTGGTGAATGCTATGAGCCGCGACTCGCAGAAGTAATCACAAGCCCGGTGCAGGCAGCCGGTCCCTACTATGTACAGAGTACTGCCTTACGCGGCTTACACTCCATAAGCTATGGTGCATTTTTTTCTTGCAATTGTTAACGAAGTCTCTGTGGGGCACTTAAAAGCCTGATTGACTTTCGAAAAGTAATTGCTGAGGTACATCACGTGCAGCATATCCTAGTTGAACTTGAGCCAAACTATTCTGGGCAATGACGGATGGGCTCAGCTGGTAAACAATATAATACAATTTAAACCCTGTTAGTACGAATACCTTGATTTATATGACACTGGGAGCTCAGACTAAATGGAACTTCCGATAACAGGGGACTCCAAAGTCAACGTGTTGACCAGTGCATTATAAAAAGTATCCTGCTCATGGTCAAAATCTTATCTTCTGTTTCAGTCTCGACCTGGGAGAGGTCAACCAAGTGCAGAAAGTATTAATGATAAGAACGTGCGATGTCGGCAAAACATTGAAAGTCGGTGTCGATGTTGAGGTGAAACTGTCGGTGTTGACATCAATTTTGATGTTGAGGAAAAAAGGCCTTGCTTACCTACTTTTTATTGCAATTCTCAAGTTTCTCCATGTTTTTGATCCAGAAAACTGACATGGAGACATTCTCAGAGGCAATGTTGGTCCTGGAGGGAGACACAATGCCTCCTGAGAGTGAGAACAGGCATTTGGAGGTGGCGCTGCTTCCTGGGATGACCAGGTATTTCTTTGCCAGTGCTGCCAGGTTGGGGAGAACCCCCTCATGTGACTTCCACCACAAGAGCAGTGATGATCCTTGCATCTTTATGTCGGCCAAGGGCAGGTTGAGATACATGTTCATCTCCTAGCACAGAGAACTTTCCTCCTGTTAGTAGGCCCCTTGTTCTTGGCCTTCTTCACAAGGGCTTCTGAGACCCTGACTGAGTCAGATGAGGTGCTGGATGCAATGGAGTCATTTAAGTAAGGATTTGTCTTGAGCCAGGCAAAATCCATCCAGAACCAGCCTTCCTTGAAGTCCTCCAATTTTCCAATCTCCTGGAGCTGGAGGCCAAGGTATCGGGGATTAAGAAGATTGGCAAATGCAAACTGTCTTCATCAGTAGAATGAATCTGACCCCAGACTCCTGATCTTCCTCTCTAGGCACTTTGTCATCTCTCCAGCAAACATCTGACCTTTTTCCCTTGACAAAGGTCTTGAGATGGCTATGCAAGTCAAACACAGCCAGGATGACCTCCTCAGACATTGGACAGGAGTCTCCACTCCAGAGTTCACTTACATCCTTGAACTTCCACAGCATTGTGACCCTTCCCTCAACCATGTCCCATTCTTGAGGTGTCAGGGCAATTTCATGGAAGGCTGGGAATCTGGTGAGGATAATCAAGGCTTCCTTCACATCACAGTAGGATTTCATGCACATCCACTGGCTGTTCCAGCAGGTGCACACAGGAGTGATCAGCTTGCAGCACATAATGTTGAACTTGCTGCACTCATCCCTCAGAGTCTCTTCTCCTTTGGGTGAGTGATGGACATGGCCTGCAACCCTTTTGCATTTGTCTGCTGTAGTCTTCATGCCAGGGATGGCCCTGAAGCAGTCCTGGATGCAAAACTTGAGCATGTGAAACATGCACCTCATGTCATCAGTGATGCATGTGCTCAGGCTAGTTGCCAACACAATATTTGTGCCATCATAATTCAATGCAAAAACGTGGCAGGACTCAGGCAGATCCAGCTTGCCGATAATGTCATCCATTTCAACTCTGATGGCCTCACCTGTGTGAGCACCATGAAACTCTTTGAATTTGAGTGTTGAGTTCTGCAGTTGGAAGTTCTTGCCAATGTAGTGAATGGTGGGACAGATGAAAACTGTGTTCACATGGCTTGTTGCCATGTCTTGTGAATGTAGCAGATTCTATAAACTCCTGCTCAGTCTAAAATTCAATGAAATGTGTTATTTTTGAGTTTGAGCAGACAAAAGTGACTTCTTTACCTGCAGCACTGCTTGCAGCCTCTCCTCAAACTCTTCAAAGAGTGGGGCAGCTTGACTCTAGAAAAGGTCATGTGATGCTTCACCATAACTGTGGGACCAGCCACAGCAATGAGCTCCTTGAAGCCCTCTCCCTGCACAACAGAAGAGGGTTGCAAGTCCTTGATGATGAACCTCATGGTTGTTTGGTCGAACTTTTTCTGTTGCTCGTGGCTATCCTCATATTTGGTGTGGTGCTCAAAGCAATCCTTGATGGAGACAGCCCTCTGCATGCTCGAACCCTTCGCTGCATCCTCCTCAGCCTTCTTCTTTTGCTTCTCCTCCAGCTGCGCATGCATTTTGTAATGCTTGGCCTTCAGATGTCCCCACACGTTGGTATTGTTGGAATTCTTGGCGCTCAAGATGTGGAGGCATGTGTTGCACCACACTTGAGTTGGACCCACAGGCTGGAATTCCTCCCACACTATCGATTTTCGTGAGTCCAGTTTGGACATTTTTGTGTGCAATGACGACAGTACTGTAGGGGGAAGTAGCAGTCAGATCCAGTAGAGTACTCTGGGTGTACTGTTTTGTTGTCTGTGCCTCCAACCCGGGCTGGTTTGGACTGTTATTGGCACTAAGCTTTACGCAGAAAAACTGCAGAAACATTCTAGGCCCGTTTAGCTCGTCCCTTTAAAAAGACATTGAAATGGTCGATGTTATATCCTAAGTCAATGTTGATGTCGACGTTTTGCAAAACTGTCTATGTCAATGTCAATACATCGCACGTCCTGATTTAATGAGGAGACTTCTCAAGTCCCACACAGAAAGTGCTGTTTGTTGCCTTCTGTCGTCATTAAAATGAAAGTTGCTCCTAACATACAGGAGTGAACAAATAAGTTGATATTATTGTCATCCAACCTTGTTGGTCTCTCTCACCCCTGCAAAAGTTTTGCTCTGTCTTCGGCTGATGAAAGTGTTCCCCTCTTGTGGTCACCTGTTCCGCTGCCAATTCGAGCAACATAGAGCTTCGACAACGTCTCTGCTGCACCAGCCCTTGGATTTCGTTCCTCTCACAGAAGCTCTTTGTGAGGTTGTGCAATGTGCTCAGGATCTCATCTAGGCTCTCCATTGACCTGGAGACGCGCCGTGACCCAGGTTTGTTGCTGCCACCCAACATCTTCAGTCACGCTGAAAAAGACATTATCAATGCACAGCAGCATTATCGCAAGCAGATAATGCTCACTTACTCAACAGCTGTGTCAGAGATGGGTGAAACAGGGTGAGGTGATCTAGATGTGACGTCTCGATGGGGCACAATAAGAAAAAAGTACCCACCCTGCCAAAGTACCCCGCCCAAGATTCCCCCTTCCCCCATGAGTATGTTTGACTGGGTTTCTTATCACAGATTTGCAAATGAACGAAGAAGTGGAAACACAAACATTGTGTACACGAAACAGAGCAGGGCATTTACTAGCCATGCTCATGATTATATTCTAGAATTACAAGTGAAGTATATTTACTTGACGCACGGGTTTCACGGATATCCTTACTTATTAAGTGCAGTCAATGCCAGCACTAGGCTGCGGGCAGTACGAAATCACTTTGCATCATGCTCATGGAGGGCAAGTGAAAGAGTAAGTAGAAAAGAGCAGGATATGAACTGGGAACGAGCATAAGACCAAGTAATCAAGAGTACGTTATAAAGTGCGAGGAAGCATAGGAGCGAGTGTGAGAGCAAGCATAAGAGCTGGCAGTGACCATAGCGGCGAGTAAGAATGCATGGTATAAAATGAAAGTGAGCATGACAGTGAGCCACAAAGGTTCGTGAAAGTGAGAGCAAGCATAAGAGTGTGTGAACAATCCTAAGAGCAAGAGAACGAGCGAGCATAAGAGCCAGTTCTTGAGCGAGCATAAGAGCCAGTTCTTGAGCGAGCATAAGGGTAGATAAGACAGTGGGATTTAAAGGGAGAGTGAGTGTAAGAGAGTGAGCACAAGCAGCCTAGGCCAGCCAAGCCAGCCCAGCTGAGCCTACCAGTGGTCCGGCTCCCTCCAAGTCAAAGATAACCCAACCATCCCATGTCAACCAGACAGCCTCCTCAGTGTAGCCCAGTGGCAGTATCGGTAAAGTCAGTGATCAAGAAAATACCAGCACTTACGTACTACCCTCTGTGTTGAGAAGGAAGAATGGCAAACATACAGTCCTGGCCGTAAGTAATTTCATCGGGCGTGACAGCACCACCTATGCTGTACTGAAACATGTTGAGGTGGAATTTTGATGTGGGACATGTAGATGTGATACTGGGACAAAGTGTTGAGTACACAGGGCCAATGTCAAGGCGGCCCATTTTGGTGCCAGAGTGCTCAAGAGGAAGACAATTATAGGGGGGCCATGCCAAACAGAAGAGAAATTTGTTTTTTTCAAGGGGTAAATGTGGATGAAATTGACTGAAATTTTCGTGGAAGAATCCTGGCCCCCTGGCCCACCATTTCCACTGGAATTCACTCCCCAGGCCCTCCAGTGCCATGAGCAAGCATGCAAAAACCCTGTGTCTGGGTTGAGAGGTTGCTACATTGTGTGTAGCAGCAAAAAGGGAGCGACAGGGTGACACGTGACACTTTGACATGTAAACAAAACTCATCAACAGATCGTCCCCAGCAGTAGCCAGAGCAGGCAGACCAGATTGCCATCATTGGCAGTAGCGAGAGATGGTAGTCCTGATGACCATCATCGGCAGTAGCGAGAGAAGGCAGTCCGGATTGCCGTCATCGGCAGTAGCAGGAAAAGGCAGTCTGGCCTATGGAGCTTTGGGGACCTAATCGGACTCAGAAGTAGCAAGAGAAGGCAGCCTGGATCACCCTCAGCAGTAGTGAATGTGGCAGTCCAGGTCAAGATTTCTTGACTGTTCTTGATGAGTTTTGTTTACATGTCAAAGTGTCACCCTGTTCCTCTCTTTTTGCAGCTTCACAGAATGTAGCAACCTCTCAACATGGACACAGAGTTTTTGCATGCTTGCTCATGGCACCAGAGGGCCTGGGGAGTGAATCCTGGTGGAAATGGTGGGCAAGGGGGTCAGGATTCTTCTGTAAAAATTTCAGTCCATTTCATCCACTTTTACCCTCTGAGAAAGCCAAATTTCTTCTCTGTTAGTCCCCTCCAGGTGGATTCCTTATGAACACTCCAGCACCAAAATGGGCATGACATGACTCTGTGTATTCATCATTTTATTCCAGTATCACATCTACATGTTCCACATCAAAATTCCAGGTCAACATGCTTCAGTACAGCATAGGAGGTGCCGTCATGCTTGACGCAATTACTTGTAGCCAGGACTGTACAGTCCTTCCTGTACTTAAGTATGTCGAGTATCATTTCAACTCACATACAATTCTGAAATATATTCAGGTGGAATTTTTCATGCAGAATATGTGGATTTCATACTTGAGGACACTGTTGAGTACAGAGGTTCAATGTCACTTTTAGTGCTTCAGTGCTCAAAAGGAGGCCACCAGGAGAGGGGGCATGGCGAAGAGGATTGAAATTTGGCTGTATGAGGCGGTACAAGTTGATGAAATTTCTTTGATTTTTCATACCGGGTGCGTCAAGTGTGGTGCGACAGAAAGAGGACGAGACAGACAGTGCTCTCCTGGGGGTTCTGGTGAAGTTAGGGATGTTTATTTTGCTTTTCTCTTATTTATCATGTCTTAAACTTTCTCTATTTATCAAAAACCCCACCATCAGCTTTTACAGCGGCCACCACCCTGGATTTGAACCTCTTGCAACACTTCTTAATGTAGTCACTGGTCATGGCGGCACACTGCTTCTCCATGGAGGCCTTGAGGGCACCAACATTGCTGTGGGCATTGGCGCAGGCCTTGGTGGCTACATGCTCCCAGATACTGTAATCGAGGGGATTCAGGTTAGGCGATGAGGATGGCCACATCGTCTTTGACCAAAATCACCCTGATCCCAGCCTCCTCTCAATATGGTATTGGGTGATCCTGGAGGTATGGCAGGGGGCTCCATCCTGGGTCCAGACATACCCCCCACAGCCATAGGTGGCGTCCAAAACCAGGAAGACCTTTCTGGCGAGGATATTCTTGTACTTGGTCATGTCCATGGTGCCTTCATACCAGATCAGAGGGAGCATCTTTCCGTCGGACATAATAATGCCCAACATTGAGGCCTTTTGGGGATGCTTGGACTGTCCCATGAAGCGCAGTTTGGGGTCCACAGCTTTGGTAGAGGTGGCCATGTATTGGTTGTAGTGGCGGTTGATCTTCTTGTCCATGTAGAAGTCTTTTTTGTCACTAAATACAAGGACATGCCCATTCAGCTCAGTTCTCAAAAATTGTATTATTTTTCTTCCTCTTTCCACCCTTGTCTCATGGTTCCTGACCATCAGGGCCTGCACTGGGGTCTTGGAGAGGCTCTTATAGCCCAGATCCTCTTTCACTAGCCGCCTCATGGTCGCCTCGGGCCTGTCATGATCCCTGGAGAGTTTCTGGAAGCTCGTGGACGGGTTCTCTTTTATTGCTGCTCTGACCTCCTCAACCTTCTCCTTGGTCCTCACCATGCGGGGTCCACCAGTCTTGGGCTTGTTGGCAGTGGTCCCCAAGGTGTTGTACTTCTCTTTGATGCGGTAAACATTGCTCCTGTGGATGCAGAACCTCTTTGCAACCTCAGTGATGCTGTTGCCAGCCCCCAGGTGCACAATGATATTTTTACGGGTGTTGGACATGATGAAATTGCGCAAAAACAAACAACGACAGAAGAAAACAACAAAAACAAAAGTGAAAAAAGGCCATGGAAAATTGCATATAAATTTTGAGAACGATATTTGAAGTAGTTTTGGAAATAGAGGCAAAAGAAAATTTGTCGCGCGACACCTGATGCACCTGGTAAGGGAATCTGTGCCCACCCCCTGCCTACCATATCTAGTGGGATTCACTTTCTGGGCTCTCTGGCACCATTCACAAACATGTAAAACTTCATGTCTGAGTTGAGGGGTTGCTAGGGTTACAAAGAAAGACAGCAACAGGGTGACACTTCAGCATGTAAACAAAATGCATCAAGTTTAACCCCCTAAAAAGCCATATTCAATCCTTTACATCAAATTGTCCATTTTGCTTTCATTTCGTTTGTACTAAGGAAGTATAGAAAAGATCTACTTTACAGCACACCTTATGTTCTGGGAGTGGGTCGTAAAGATTATTGATTAAAGAAGACGTGCTTCGGGTGTCACCAATATAGGATGTAGGCTGTAATAGAAGGAGCTCACATGCTCTCAGTAGCTTGAACACAGTAGGCCGTTCTAGGCTGTAGCCTGGATCTGTCAGAAGCCTGTCATCTGACCAGCGGTCATTTGCTGCGGAAGCTGACTGATGCCCCTGAGATAAGATGTCAGCCAGGGCTAGCACAATGAATAAGGAATTATGCTTTAATAATACATAAGGCTAATCCTGGAAAAATCTCTCATACTTCTTATACTGTGTATCCGTTCAAATGCTGTGGAACTTAACCAATATGAGAACATCATGGCCGCACCCACAAGTCTACGAGTGCAACAGCGGGGGCACCTACTACGACGTTGCATTCCTCCTCGAGCCGGAAACCCACCCTGACCCACAGAGAGACTCGGAAATTAAAATACCATAATTGCTCAAATATAACCCCCCTTCTTGTAGAGTAACCCCACCCCACCCCTTGTATATAAGCCCTCCCTTAGGTGACAATAATGGCGCATAAGCCCCCCTTGAAAAAAGCCCCCCTTTGACTGAGCAGAAGAAACTGCTATTGCTTAACACTGTCATTTAGGAGTATTCTGGTTAGAATCAGACACGAAGTAGTCCGGGGAGGCTACAAAAAGTCCGGTGGGGTGCTACAAAAAGGTACCTTAAAACTGAATTGTATCTGCTGCTGTGACCCTTGCAATAAACCAAGTTTTCTTGAAGTATGTAAAATTATGATGCCTTCAGGTCTGTCTGAATTTTGTGAAGTACTCAATATGTCAGATAGTACGTGCAGAATTTGTTTCTCTGAAAGGCTCCGAAATGAATCGTTCATTGACTCAGAATGACTAGACCAATTTGGCAAGTGAATCGGTATCGAACCAGTCCAGTTTTCTCCGGACTCAACCCATCACTGTTGCTGACCACAATCAAAACAAAGCAAGAAACTGGGAAAACCAGGCCTGCTTTGCTTCTCTTCTTCATTTGACCACTAGTGAATATTGTTGTGTACAAGTTTTTTGACCAAATGCAATACACGATTGGTGTTTTTATATCGTGTATCGACTCATGTGTCATGATACTCTTGCTGTATCGACTTGTGTATCAACTTGTAAACAAGAAATTTGGAATATCGCTCAGCCTTAAGTAAACTGAACTTTGTACCTCAATTTGTACCTCAATTTCAGCCTGAAAATGGCCTCAAATCTAAGGTGTGGTGTGATCACTTCCAAGCCTGTGATGTTACACACACACACTCACAAACCCACACATGCACACAGACTTTGCTTAATATAGATAGATTCTGAATTGAGCAGATGTGAATATCAGAGATCACTCTCGAGATTTCATGCTGCTTTGACTCTTTGACAAGTAAGAAGAAGATTTTTAGTTGATTTTGAACACTCCTACTGCTCTTAAATATCCACTTCTTTGTCATGACTTTTGTCGACATCCTTAGTTCACATCACCCTATAATTTTGTGAATATATCTACTGTGACATTTGGAATCTTGTTCATTTGATCCTGGTATCCATTTTTATGGGTACACCTGGAGTAACGTTGATATTCCATGCTTTTTGTGTATTCTGAATAATTTTTAAAATATTGATTGGACGTAGGTTCTTGTGTTGTGCTTATGCAGTGCTTACTGTAAATTATGTTGCTTGGTACAAATCATTGTGGTATGCTTAGTGGGGTAACCGTAAGGTTGAATTTATGGTTGGAATGTGTCATGGAGAGGGTTGGACATGAGATCCTGCAGTTTCGTCAGGTTTCAGGCACTCATTGCCATGCTAGAGCAGTTTAAGGGTGATGGGTTGACAATAGCACCATGCTTGTTGCTGCCAAAATTTGATGTTTTTGACCACTATTTCAAAGCAAAAGTGGCTGAAATTTTCTGGGGGCCCCCCTGCACTGGTCAGGTGGCCAGGACATAGAACAGTTCATTAAAAGACAAGAACAAGACATGATGGCCTCGTTACTCCAGAGAATGCGAATGTGCCCAGTATCTCATACATAGTGCTATGTAATGTTTTTGGGGCTGAGGATGATGGTGCAGGGGGGTTGGGTGGTGAAGCCGTCCAAAAGGGGGGCAGGTGGGGGAGCCTCCAGAAAATTTCAGCCACTTTCACTTTGAAAAAGTGGTGAAAAACATTGAATTTCAGAAGCAACTGGCATGGTGCTCTTGTCAACTCATCACATGTAAACTGTTGTAATGCCTTAACAAACATTCAAAATGGTTACCTTGTGTACTAAAAGTTCTGTCCCAGTGTCTGAACAATCAATTACAGGTTGAAATTCCACTCAGAAACATCCCCAGGCTGCATCTGGCATCGATATGTACCAAGCGACATTATTTACGGCAAGCACTGTATACCTGCCCACAGAACTAGCAACTGCAGCTGCCACATGGGGGGGGGGGTCATCTGCCCTGGCCAGAGGACCTGGGAAATGAAACCTTGTGGAAATGAATGACCTGTGTACTGGCATTGTCCCATGAAAGTTTCAGTCCATTTCATCCACTTTTGCTCCCCCATAAAGCCATATTTCAGTCATTTGTTATGCCCTCCTCTCCAGGTGCCTTCCTTTTGAGCACTCTAGCACCAAAATGGGCAGCCTTGACATTGACCTGTGTACTCAATATTGTGTCAAAGTATCAAATCAACACATTCCACATCAAAATTCCACCTCAGCATGTTTCAATACAGTGTATGAGGTGCTGTCATGCCTGACACACTTACTTGCAGCAAGCACTGTACATGGAAAGATCAGACTTAGATGGTGACATTGCCACATGCTGAACACTTTATGACAGGGGATGACAAATCCAGGATTCATTGCCACAGACTCTGTGATCACATGGTGTCTTTGTATAACAAGTAGGGTTCTAAGGTAAAACTCAATGAGATTGATGAAAACCAAGACTTAGCACAAACTCAAATGGACAGACATGTCCCAAACCATTGCATTCTGACTGGGTGTCAATCAGATGAGTCCAATCCACCATCCTACGTTAGCTGTTATCTAGCCAACCCTTTACCTTGAGCTATACTATGACTAGGCGATATTCCAAATTTCTTGACGAGTCGATACTCGAGTGAATGTGGCAAGAGTTTCATGATACACGAGTCGATACACGATATAAAAACGCATATCATGTATCGCATTTGGTCAAAAAACTTGTTCACCACAATACTCACTGAGAAGTCAAAATGAAGAAGGAGAGAAGCAAAGCAGGCCTGGTTTTCCCAGTTTCTTGTTTTGTTTTGATTGTGGTCAGCAGGCATGAGTTGATGGCATTTGCCAATATGCGATACGATGTCCAACTTGCCGAGCCGATACACGATACAGGGTGAGTATCGGTATCGCCAATACCGATACGAGTCTTAAGCTCTACCATTGTAAAACGTACCTTGTACTCATAGAATGTGTTTGATATAGGTTGAGTGATGTAGATTGTGTATTTTTAGACGTAGTAGCACTTAGCCTGTACGGCAGGAATAATGCTGACCTCTCATGGGGGAAAGCCCGGCCACACTCAAGGAGAAGGAGGGACCGCCCTCTTAACTGAGCCTTGCATATAGTTTAGTAACTCCTCAGATCTCAAAGCGAGTACATCCGTATCACATCTTTCCAGTGGGGAGTTAAGTCAGGTCGCACGACCTATTATGAGATAGACATATCCGACCTCTGGGACCTACGCTACAGTTGATGTAGATTAAGATCATCATCGCTGTCTCGAGGAGTCCCCCTAAAACCTGTTACCTTCAGTGAATGTCACCTATAGAGACTGGCAAAGGATGCAGTTGCATATAATACAGGGTGCGTGGCTTAAAATGCTACGTTTGTAATAGGAGACTAAAACTTTTAATAATCTAATAACAGTTATATTTTTATTTCATATTTTCAGTGAATAATTGTGGGGGCACTGGCAACATTTTTTATTATTCGATCCACCCACCATCATTGGCGATGATTGCCTCCAACTTGGACCTGAACTTGCGGCAGCTGTTGTTGATGAAGGTCTGGTCCAAGTTGGATTAGGCATCCATGACGGCAGTCTTGAGCTGTTGCTTGGTGGTGAATTTTTTGCCTCCAAGGCCCGCCTTCAAGTGCCCAAAGATGGCGTAGTCCAATGGGGCCGCGTCAGGGCTGTGGGCCGGCCAGCAGTTCTTGGGGAAGAAGCCTGGCATTTCTTGCTTCAGCAGCTGTTGCGTCTTTTTCCCAGTGTGCAATGAAGCACCATCTTGTTGGAGCCACCACGTGTTGCCATACGTCTGCCTGGCCCAGGGGAT
>JAAUXU010000109.1_pt1 | contig 12724 bp, 16 predicted proteins | sample 7278151 | NCBI WGS metagenome assembly JAAUXU01 (sample SAMN14350113, study PRJNA611818) | marine sediment metagenome | isolation source: surface marine sediment (1.8m) | place: French Polynesia: Moorea | collected 2018-08 | reverse complement strand
GTGCCTTTTTGTTAGGTTTCCAACCCCGCAATCCCACAATTCTCTGCCTATCGCCCCCCCCCCGTAACCGCGCCCCCTCACATAAATTTACCCCCATCCCCCCCCCCCCCCCCCCCCCCTATTGAGCTGATTGAAATTGAATAAGCAGGCGGAATTTTCACCAGAAAACCTCCACTTCCTCTGGACCCAACAAAAGACGAAGGGAAACTTTACTTTGCAGCAGTTCCCACATCATCGAACCGGCAAAAAAGCACACGTGAGAGCTACCAAGTACGGTAGAGCTGGGACACCCTGTTAGTGGTATTCGGAGGCCAAGTTGGGCTTGAGCCCAGACGTTTCGGCCTGAAATTTGGTTAAAGGCGGTGTCAAGTGAATATGTGCCTTCAAGTCATGTCCTCCCCTGACCTGTTTTCAAATTTGGGCACCCTGTATGAACAAAATGCAAGTCTTCAGCTAGTCACGGTATAGGGATCTTGACAAAGTTGGATGTGTTCTGTTAGAGCCAAGACGCTTCCAACCAGAAGCTTCCCGTGCCCAACTTGGTCGAGATGATCAACGTCTGCCAGCGAATGAAGTGATTCCCCAGGCAACAACAACTGTGTCTGCACTGTGGACGGGAGCCGTGAGTTGGCTCGGCTGAACCTATGGGATTGATTGGCTCGAACAAAGACCGGCTCGTCCACATCACTACTCGGGCTGACTTTGCAGCATATCATTGATGAGCTCGTCTGAGTCGAGCAATGCACACGCACGCACGCACGCGAAATCACGCATGGAGCTCAAGTAGTACAGATAGTACAGGGCCACACCATTGAGATGCAAAAAATCAAACAAGCTATCATAGGTACCACACTTTGTATACTGCTTGCATCAACATTGTTGAGCGTCAGGAATTTGTTTATTACAATAACACGGCTGAAAAAAAACGTCAGGTAGAAAATTGGCCGAAACGTTTGCAAAAAAAGGTCAAAGGCTGTGCAACAAAGTGTTAATTTGTCTTCTTGTGCTGAGCCGATACTTATGGAATACGTTAAACACCCATCAATCTCCACCACTCCAATGTATGTACAAACTCTACGGGTTGTAACAAAATTGATCTTCCCTCTGACGGTTTTTTGCACCAAGCAGCCTTTTTTTTGGTATTTCTCCTTATCCGCTGATAAATTGTTTCGACAGTTTTTAGTGAAGCACTGAAAATGCTCCAACGATTGACTTTGGCCACCCAGAAAGACAGGAACTGAGCACGTTGGTGCGAGCTGGTGGGACTGACAAATCTCGACTTCCCATGGCAACCCTGACGCTGAGAGACAGAAAAAGAGCAAATGAGAAACGCATATGAGCAGGTGGGACTTGATTCTTGCGGAGGAGGAGGTCATCAATTATGTTACACCCTGTATATAACTATCTCTGCTCTGCTTCCCAAATGATTCTCATCGTCTTGTTAGAACTCGTGGGGTGCTTCTTTTTTGTCTTTCCCAAAAAACACCTCTGAGAGAATCGTCTGCTCGTACAAAGAGTCCATTCACGGTGCGGTCTGACCTCAGGGGGGCCACAAAGCAATGACTTCACACGCGTGCGTGCAGTCCATAGCGTGCTTGGCCATGACGAAGCAATCGCACCGTTGCTCCATAAACCAATTCACAACTTCCCGGCCGTGATGATCGACATGGCCCTGTTCTCGTTTATGGTGGGCGAGAGAAACCCGGAGAGAAACGACTCGACCAAGGTGCTCTTTTCAAGCCCACTCAATCACCCGCCCGTGTGAGAAAAGCTTCTTCTTATACCCACAATAACTGCCTGCAGATTGGCAGGTGGAGAGAGAGAAATGGGACGGACATCAGGCACATGTATGTGGAGTGGCTGTTGACTGACCTGACGGAGGGCAATACCGCCGGCACCGTGTCTGGAGCAGTCAAAGCCTAGACCGCGTACAGGGCGCAGCGAGATTGACTCAAGAATCGGGTCCCCAGTGCTGGTAAAGAATGTTACCTCAAAGTCGGGGTTGCCAGCAGGTGGGGGAAGTATGAGCTCCTTATCGCCCTGCTCCGGTCTCTCAGAGTCAGGGTTGCCCGGGGAGGTCCCACATGGTCATGCGCGTTCTGTTTCTGTCTCTCAAAGCCCAGGGTTGCCAAAATACGGGTCCCTGGTCGAGCTTTGGGCAAAGAATCAAGTCAGATTTGTTCCGTTGCTGTCTCTCACAGTCCAGGGTTGCCAAAATATGGATCCCTGGCCCAGCTGCGGGCGCAAGCATCACGTCCAAGCCGGGGCTGCCAAGGTTTGGTGGCATTTTGGGCACGCTGACAAGATCATTCCTCAGGAGAACTGTGCAAAGAGCGCAAATGGCTCAGTTTTGTCACACCCTGTGCCCACAATAACGCCCGGTCTGTTAAAAACTCTCGTGTCACATCTATTGGGATGACGTCGTCAGAGGTGGTGAAACAAAATTTTTTTCAAGGACAGAATATTGAACGTAGATGGATATTGTTACATCAGCGGCAGAGACCAGAGCCTCCAATGCATGTACATGATTGAGCTTCCCAGAAGCATCGACTCGACTGCTCTCACCATGTTGTCTTCGACTGCTCGAGTGGTTGCAGAGCCTCGCCTGTCCAAGAGTTTCACCTGCTTTCCCCGGGAGAGACCTCTGGACACTGCGAAAGCTTGGAGGCAACTGCCAGTGGCGGCCCACCAAGTCGGAGAGGAGCTCTCCGCCCGTCCGACGTCATGGCGGAGCAACAATTTGTTGCGGGAGAGAGCGCGTGTGTGTGTTGGTGCGTGCTTGCATGCGTGCCTGCGTGCGTGTGTGCGTGCGCGCGCGTGGCAGCCCGTGTGTGTGTGAGACCCAACTTATAATAGAGAGAGAGAGCGCACACCGACACCACTACACACACGGGGAGCTTCTTCGCGTTCTACAGGGGGTCGACGCATCTAGCGGTACACTTGTGTGTGCGCTAATCTCTCGGTCGCCGTGTTGAGACCGTAATTGAGGCAGGAGGAGGACTTGATTATGGATTATGCATCTTAAATGAAGTAAAAAGTCAGGCTGCCAAATCTTCTGCGTTGTGATCTTGATCAAGGTTTTGCCGCTCCAGAACAAGGCCCACAGCATGCATGACCATAGTGGGCAGGTCGGTGTCCGCCAGAAAAGCAGTTACTTTCCAGCGGGCTTCATTCATGAGGATTATGTATACGGGGTGGCGTCAAACACTGACCGGGACCTGTGCAGGGCATTTGGAATCACCCTGTACTACATAGGGTGGCCGCAAACTACCTTGACACCCACTGCAGTCCTTCCATGTGGTCTAGAGGAGTCACACTGTAGTGCACAGGGTGGCTCCACACTACCTGCACACCCGCCACAACACTTTCAGCCGTCAATGGGCACTTGGAACCACACACCAGTGTACAGGGTGGCTCTTCGCACGACTTACGAGAATCTTAGCGTGTACACAAAACGGATCTGGAAGTCGCACTGGAAATTTTCCAACGCCGTTTAAACTACAGTCGGAGATCTTTACGTCAAGCATGTCTGGAGTCACCCTGTAGGGGCCGAAGAATATGCATTTTCATACCTACTCCATCTCTGTTCCGCTCAGTAGAGAAAACGTCTTCGGACATGAGGATATAAATGTTCGTTTTAGCATGTTTCACCGTGAGGTAGGTGTGAGAGATCTTGACACAGGTTTGCCTGGGCGCCCCGTTCAAACCGAACTTGTTTAATATAAAGATTTAAGATGCAGATAAATATGTAACGAAGCCACTGGTTGACGCACGACACTGTGGGCTACCACAGTGTCCGACATGCAGACAGTGTAAAATGTCCAGCTGGCAGAGAGGAAGTGATTGCAGCAGATGTCAGTGAGGTTGAACAGGGTCAGTGCCAGCGTCAATTAATAGAGGAAAGCCAATACAGGTCCTTCATGTTGTGACCGTGACTTGATGCAGTTTCTTGTGTTGTAATGAGACAAAATTTGGTTGGATCTGGCAACTCGATCATGCAAATCAAGGTCTCAACTATGAAGCTGACAGAGGTCTCAACTATGAAGCTAACAGAGGTCTCAACTATGAAACTAACAGAGGTCTCAACTATGAAGCTAACAGAGGTCTCAATGGCAACGCTGAAATCCATCCAAAGCCTCGTCGCAACTCCTGCAATATGTACCGACAGTACCACTTGAGTATCCAATTCGATGTGGACTCCAGTGCGACCTTTGGCGAGAACGACGTCGACAGGGCCACCGCCGGCTGCAACCACCGGCCACTGCCGAAGGTGGGACGTGCTCAACTGCATACTGGTGGCCATGGATGGCAACGCCTGGCATTTCCCGAAAGTTGCTCGACTATGACATTACTACGTAACCAATGTTCCAGCCCCGCCAAATTGTAGAATATTTGCAAAAATTGCATCGTCGCTGTCTCATTGTGCGAAAGTCGGGCTCCCTCTTCTTCGTCAGGCGTTGAAGTCACCATTGACTGTTGCAACTGCCAGTCAATGTGGTGTCCTCCGAATGCCTGGACTAACGTGACTTTGCCAAAAGTGCGCGAAATTGTCCAGCAGCGTAGATGGATCCATTTCTGCGCGGTTCAACACTGCCACACCGACTATGGCTGTTTCTCTTCTTTTTTTTCCACTCTCGTCGTCGATCGTGCTCGTCGCAATGCACGCGGACGACCAACGAACGGTTGTTCGACGCCCGAATCACCGTTCGGAAAAAACCACGAGGAGTCAGCAACCTCGGTCGGTCGCTCGCTGGCTTGCCAAAAAAGCCGAAGGCCCACCCGTTGGGCAAGTTTTGCGAAATTGATGGATGTAATGTTGACAGTTGACCAATCGATCCATCGACCTGTGACTGACAGGAAAGCGAGCAAAAAGAATCCTGCTTTCTTCGCAGAGAAGAATCGCAGACGTGGAGATGCAGAAATGCCAGCATTTAGTCTGCTTCATGTGTTGGCTGGCGTGCAACGAGCAAGACTCGGACATGTGGGTGCTCCACGCATGCAACGAGCGGTCGAGGTCAAACGTGCACCAGAGGAGGAACGTTGGTCAGTGCGATGGACGACCAGGAAGCCGAAATAACTTTGAAGAGAGTCAGCAACACCGAGTTGCTGCTACTCATGCCAACCGCGGGAAAGGCTTTGACCTCACGCGCTACCAGCAGCAGCCCGACCACTGCCTACAGGGTGACCCACGTCAGGCTAATTTGGGTTCTGCGTCGAATACACAACCTTCGAATTTCTCTACCCTCAGCGCTCTCGGGGTTCGAGGTTGTTCTTCGGGAATCAACACACACGTACAGAAAAGCAGTCGGAAGAATTCGTGTGTGTCACCCTGTACGTACAGTAAGCCACAAGAAAGAGAGAGAGTCTCAAATTTTCAGCATGGGCCCAATAAGTCGAAGGAAGCAAATTGTAGAGCCCTGAGTATATGCACGACTTTGGACAAATAACACCGCGTGTTGTGTACCAGGCTCCTTCCCATGATTTTCGTGAATTTAGATGCCCGCCGACCCGCCCGCCCGCCCGCCCGGAGAGAGGCTCACATAAAGTGACTTGACTTATATGGCGCTGTGGAATGACCGGAGAAAGAGGGGCCTGATGACTCCAGGCGGAATGGGAGAGATACAGAAGGCGATGGCTCATGACAGGTTTGCCGCTGCCTCCTCGATTCGTACGCGGAGAAGCAATCGATTCAGTACCGGCAGATGGAGATGCCACTCGGTGTGAGACGTACAGACGTACAGACAGACAGACAGACAGACGTACAGACGTACAGACAGACAGACAGGCAAGCAAGAAAACATGACATAAGTGGCCTTTTTCCCCCGACCATCAGCATTCTTACCAAGCCTCCAGTATGACTCTCTGCAGAGATTCCACCGAGATAGGTGTAAATAACGTTGAAAGTTATGCACTTAAATTGAAGGCCTCCGGCAAGCAAATGCATCTCGTGTTGCAGGCTGCGACGACGTCGGACGTCGGTCACCCCGCGTGACCCTGACCGGCTAAAAGGGTTCCCAGTTTTACCCCCCTGCGCAAGGTGTTTACCCGGCCACTTGATCATCATGATCTTCATCATGAGGGCGCGGGCCTTCTGTGCCTACTTCGTGCTCACGCCTCCTGCGGCAGCCGTGACGTGCGAGCCACCGCCCCCATGAGTGCGGCAGCGCCGGGCCGAACCGGACGGCACTTTCGCGTCACCCTGTACGTTGTTGTTGACAGTAACTCGAAGGAATCGTCATTGGCGAGTGACTTCCGACGTCGCCAGCACTGGCAGCACCAGACAGAGCGAATCCGGCTGTTGCAAACTTTATCGCAAACAATAAAGTTGCCAAATATTCGCAGAGAGAGAGCGGGCCAAGTAAGATGCGTGCGTGGCTCCAACGCCCAGTGTGAGTTCAGACGACCAAGACGAAGGCCTCGCCGTCGTCGCCGTCGCCGTCGCCGTCGTCGTGATGTTGATGAGTGATAAATGATTCGTCTTTTGGTATCCGGGCCCTCTTGTTCGTGTTGTTGTTCTTTCTTTCCTTGGAGAGAATGAGATCATCATCATCTCTGCATCTTCATCCGCGGAAAAAAAGGCGAGGAAGCTTCTTCACACGCGAATTTAAATGATATGATGAGGCCGCAAGACGCTATCGAGTGGGTTTTTTGCTGCTGCCCCCTCAACTACTGCAGCTTCAGACTTTGGACGATCCAAGCTATGAAAAATGGAGGGGAAAATCGAGGCTAATGCGCTGAACATTGCACAGACAGCGACTGAGGCAGAGGACAGTGACTAATGGGCCTCGCAGTGGCTTTGTCGGTGTGGAGGTCAGCTAATTTCGGATGCTTCGGCGACTGGGACACAATGTGTGCAGTCTGAGTCACGAAAATGGTGACCGCACATCAACCACACGGTGTCAACGATCCACACAGGCGCTGGCAACTGTACTTGGGTTTCAACTAGGCAGCTGCCATGTCCATATCGAGCGTCGTCACATAGTTCGCGATCCGTCGAATATCGCGATACATCCAATTTCGCCATATTGTTCTCAGCTTATTTCTCAGTTACCGAATATCACGATATTGTTCTCGCTACAACGAATGTTGCGAGTTTCTCGATCTCCCGCATATCGCAATATTTTCACGATGTACCGAATATCGCAATACTGCTCTCGGCATGTCGAATATCGCAATGTTCTCTCGATTTCCGAATATCACGGCATTGTTCGAACAGTACATCAGGTATCGCTGACAGCAGGTCAATCAATATTGTCTTCAGTACATGAAATATAGAAATGTTCTGCCGCATGGCAATTGTGTCGAGCTTATGGCAAAATTGCTCGAGATGCACCGAGTATCGAACTGTATGAAGCGTAGAAATGTCGTTCTCCACTTACCAAATACCGCATTATTGTTCGAGGTATACATAGTGTTTAGGAGTGTCGCACAGTCTGCTTTGACACTGTCCTCAGCGGCCTCTAATCTCCCGATAGCCTCCAGAGGCCATTTTCTCGTCCTCGCTGCTTGACTGGCCCTTCTGCTCATCTGTCAGGAGTCGACCAAAGCTGCTCGACAGCCAGTGCCAAAGAGACTTTTCTTTAAAGTTCTTTCCAAAGAAAAGTCAGCGCCAATTTTCCTGCCCCAAACTTCTGCTCATTGGCCAATTTCCTGGAGATTCCGAGCAGAAGCGCACTTGAACTTGTCAAGGAGGGCTGAACATGCACGTCTTCTTGGCCCTCTCGTTATTCTCATCCCCGCGGTGGTCGAGAGGAGGGGCAAAATGTGGCAAAAGTCTTGATGAGCCCGGACTCACCCGGGTCCGTAATGACGACTTCGCCCGCCAATGCATAAATTAGAAAAGGGTGCGTTTAAAAAGCTCTTAATTGTGGCTTCCAACGAATGGAAAATGAGTCTTGGCTCGGCCTCATTAGAAGTCCTAAAAGCTCTCATCTTTATCTCTGCTCATTCGGGGAGATGAGAATGATCCAGATGGAGGGAAAACTTCAAACACCTCTTGACATTGACGTGTTCAGCACTGAGCACAAGCTTCAAATGCTGCATTCGGATCGTGCGTCCAGAGGCATTAAGAGCACTAAGGTGAACAGCTCAAAATGTATTTGGCACCCTAATGTCTAAAGCCTTGATCGTCATCGGACTTGACCCCGATCATGTTGAGAGGCAGAGCTTCTTCAAGGATCTCCAGTTTGTGAACCGACAAGCAAACAGGTGACATTTTCCTTAGATGCAACCAGACTTGGGGGTTTGCAAAGATATTTAACGCCCTTACGATAACCATTTGACTAAAAAAATGGCATCAGTGCTCATTGCTTGACTAGGGCTGATTGTGCAACTAATCGCGATTGCACAGATCAACTCTAGTATTGAGAATCCAACAGAGATCCAGGAACAACTAATCGATGATCACCATTGATGAACAGCCAGCTTCTATTGTCCCCTCCATGATCTGCGTGCTCGTCAGTGCCACCTCCATGTTCGATGGCAGCTCTGCATCAGCTGCCCGGAACCCTCCTTGACTCAGAGAATGTGGCAGCACTTGATCGAAACTTAAGGAGCCAGAGTTATCACGAGTTCAAACCGAACTAATCAATGCCAAATAGTCACATGGGCAATTGATCAAAATGAAAAATTAAGTGATAACCTAAGAGCAATCCCAAATTAGAGGATAACTGAGATGACGAAAGTTTTTCACTAATATCCTACACTAGAAGCAGCTCTTAGAGATGCCCGGTTTGTTCATGCTGGGGTGTTGCTCATATAGGGGATCATAACTCATACGTAATGTGGTATTTGACGGGGTGACACTCATTTGCACTCTACTTCATGGGGTCAGAGGGTGACTTTAGCATTACACTGAGTTCAGGATTCATGAGAACTTTTCAGTTTGCTCAACTTTTTTAAGACATTTTTTTTCCTTGTTGAGACTTTTGCATGTCCTCAGTTGCATCACTGTCGGTCGTGGATAGAGAATAAGTCGATACTCGACTTTATTCGGCAAAGAAACCGTCTCCTCAGTAATCTCTTGTCATCAAATGTCACGGTCACGACAAAAAAAACTGGCGAGGGGTGCGTGTGACTCATTTTCTTTGGCAGACGTCCAGAGGATGCATTTCAGTCCGCCTCACGTTATTACACGTGCATACGGTACAAGGAACTGGGCATTTAGAGACAGAGTTGTCAAAATACTGCCCCCTATATGAACCTCATCATATATTTCGTCTCATTGTGGCATACAGTTGGTGAAGATAACTTGGATGCGCAGGGGTTGCGACAAAGTTTCGAATTTTTGAAATGTGTGTTCAATTTTTTTTTTTTTTTGCGTAAAGAGACATTTGGGGAAAAAATTCGGCCCCCTGAAGCATGCATTTTCATTTAAATTTGCGAATGTGACAGCTTCGAGATAATCAGTCTCGACTACGTCCATCCAGCAGAGCCTTCAGAGCTCAAGCTCTGGAAGGTGGAGGACCCAGCAGATCGACGACGCTTTCTGGCCCTCCACCTTCCAGGGCTTGAGCTCCTCGCCGTCCACGTTGATCTGGTCGAAGCTGAGCTCGTTGTGTCTCAGACGATGCCGGCCAATGAACCTCGGCAAATGAATTATGGGAGGAAGAAACTGAATATGTGCCAAAACCAGACCAGTGGGAGGAACAGAGAAGAAAGAGCAGGCGGTAGCAGAAGCTTGTATAAAAAAAGGTTAAAAAAAATGACTGTGATTAATTCCCCTTTGTTGCAGCAGCAGCAACGTCTAACGAGAATGGGATTTCGCTCCGCTTCAACTTTTTCCTGGTCGTGGCGCGCGATAGTTTTGATTAATTGTGCGGGGAGAATAAGGAGATGTTCTGGGGCCTCGGCCGACGCAGTCAGGGCTTCCACCCCGTGGAACCACTGCTCGTGGGCAGGGTGGAAATTAATCGCGTTTCACGCGTTTGTTCTGTCTGACGGAGCTAGAGGGTGTCGCACAAACAGCTGGCACGCGTGCCAACTGTGCTCTGCTCGACGTTCACTTACTGTGTCACCCTGTAAGGATGCAGTCTTGCTATCAGCATCATAATGCAGCATAGGTTTTTTTTTTGGTTCTTTTACTCGTGAACCACGTCCAGTTGTGGTCCGAAGTCACAGAATGACTGTCCCTTATAACAAATTGGCTTCTTCCATAAATACCCAAGCAATGATAATGACATCAATTAGGCGCACACCTTTCCTTATATGTTGCGTTTACCTTTGAAACTCATTTTCTGAAAAGCTTTGGTGTGTAAGTTTGTAAATTATGACCACTCCTGTGGGAAATAAGACTCTTACTAAGGTTTGATGATAATTATCCTTAATTACAACGTTCTTTCTCACAGGTAAAATTGAGGTATATTCACAGGGGATTTCGTCAGAAAGAGCAGAGAAATGTTCATCATCTGCAAAGCCGCTGTGACGAAGACCGGAGAGCTCAGGATGGACATTTCTAAGTATGTCAATGATCCTTAAAGGCATCAGGCTAAAAGGACAATTTAAAACATGTTCGAGCTTCTATATAGCGCACTGCATTCATATATATACCATATCATATTTACTTACATTATTACATGACGCTCGAGGTCTGTACTTACGTGTGTGTGTCTGTCCAGCGTAGGGCAACAGTTGTAACCGCAAAAATAGTCGTATCTTTTCAGACACAAAATAAATATTTCAAATTCGTATTTTGCATAGTGATCTACATCAGGAACTGCAGCGATTAGCAGAGGTTTCACACACCTAAAGGCATATTTAAACTTGGCGGGAACCCCCCTGAAAATTTCTTTCTTTGGTTTTTTGTATAAGTGCGTCTTAAAGAACTCCAGCTCTGCACGCACGAAATGAGATGCTGTCTATGTAGAGCTTAAGACTAAACACACAGTTGGGATCAAAGATTTACGCAAGAGGGAAGGGAAAAACGGTCTGATGAGAAACTCAGGTCTTACACGTCGTACTTACATAGGTTTGCTAGGAACATCCACTGGTCTGACATTATGCAGAAGGTCTACCTTGATTCCAAAAATACAAAGCTGTGGTACGACTTCTTATTGTTCAGTTGACACAAATCCTCCTTGCTTCGGGGGATCAATGATTCACTAGATCAAAAGGCGTCTCTAGAATACTGTGGGGGACTCGATAATAGCCAGGATGGGGAAAAACAAGATCTCGCAGGGGCAGAGGTACAGGGTGACGCACATGGACCAGACGTCCTCCCTAGAAAGCCTGATTTTGCACATGACAGAGTGCATTGCTCAGGGCTGCGAGGCCATATCCGAGGCCTTGTGTCAACTGTCAGGAACTTCCTGCTGAAGGTCAAAGAGGACCACTCTAAGGGGCAGGAAGCCCCCAACCCCCCCTTGCAGTTGGCGCAAATCACATGTTGTTCATGGCTGCTGAGGTCATTCTTGTACTTGTAGCCAAAAGGCTCAAGGTGAATTTTCCGCCGCTTTTAATGCAGCAGCTTGTATTCTGAGCAGCAATATCCTCTAGTCAACAAATAATGCACAGGAGAAGGTCTGTCCTACATGAGTACGCTAGGGCAAGGTCCTCTCATCTTATTCTGCAGGTTAAAAAACCTGCACCTCAGGATCTGCATATCAAAAGTGATGATGCCTTTAGCAGTGTTTCCAGTCCAGGTGTTCCCTGAGCCTACATGGGGATGGGAATTTCTTCACCATGGTCCATTTGTGTAAGACTACAGAAGCAACAAAATTGTTTGGATCCTTCTTGCACTGAATGGGGAAAGGACAAATGATTCCCCCAGGGCAGGAGGTGCAATAGTGGCTGTCATATTGCATTGAGATGTTTTTCCCAATGGCCACACATATTGAAAACACTACATGTGTTGGCTATATTAAAGGGTTTTTTTTATGCGCACACTTAGCAAGTACATTTGGGTCAGGACCATGTGGTGTCTGGACTTTACACCTTCTGGATCTTGAAGTATTGCCTTCCAAGATTCCTGCCACAGTTTTTGAACATCCTTCTTTTGCACAGGCAGCACCAAAGAAGTAGCAGTCATGACTTTTCATTGCTGTTGCATGAGTGCCTAGTGCTGTACTGGGCTGACTGTCAAGACTCAGCAAAATCAAATCATTTGATGTGTTATAGTTGTTTGACAGTAGTTAAAAATATCTGTAAAGGGAAGAGCAATTGTAAGCCAAAAAATGATCCATATTTGAAGTATTGGTGAAGGAAAGAAAAGGAAGGTTGTGCGCAGAGATTTTGTCATGCACCATAAGTGCAATATATGTAAATGGGCCTTTGGGAGCTAGGGGGTAAATTCTAGAAATTATCTGAAACAGTGGACATCTTTCTCTTGGTTCCAAACAGATGGGCCACAAGGAGCACATAGTATTTAGGAATTGTTGTGCTATACTCTCTGATAGCGTCAACCTCCAACTGCAGAAACTATTCTCAGCAAACTTTTGTTTCCTATTCCAGTCATCAGACTGGCTTGGCCCTGGATCACTGGCACAGCAATGATTGCACATTTGCACTCCTACCAGGGACTCGGTGCCTGAGCTATCTGCGTCTACCTTGTCTACCCAACCTATGGCTTGAGTTGGTGGCTGATTCAAGTGGAGCATGTGGCCATAAGGTCCAGACCATGGTCAGACCATATTAGCGATGGTCAGCCCATATTAGCGATGGTCAGCCCATATTAGCGATGGTCAGCCCATATTAGCGATGGTCAGCCCATATTAGCGATGGTCAGCCC
>JAAUXU010031584.1_pt1 | contig 12726 bp, 18 predicted proteins | sample 7278151 | NCBI WGS metagenome assembly JAAUXU01 (sample SAMN14350113, study PRJNA611818) | marine sediment metagenome | isolation source: surface marine sediment (1.8m) | place: French Polynesia: Moorea | collected 2018-08 | reverse complement strand
GTCATTTCAGTTCCCTTTTCAGGTGTTTCCTCTCACGCTTCTAAAATGCTGGTGATATCGGGAGGCGACGGCTACGAAGACTTCAGTTCCTCCGGACACAACGAAATGGTGGGGAGGGAGGATTCCACCAATCACCTGTTGCTGTGGCAGGTGTGAGCCGGCTGGCTTGCCGCTGCATTTCCAAAGAAGAGTCGAACTTTCACCTGTAGATCATGAACAGTGGTCGTCGTAGAGTACAAAGTATTTCTTGTTTTTTTTTCCTTGTCAACCCGTCAATGCAAATCGAGCGAAGAAATAAGATTTCCCGTGAATTATCAACAGCCGCCCGAGACCTCTTAACGTGTTAACTTGATTCCGACTCTGAGCCGTTCTGCGTGATGTGGTATAGCTTCATCCGCCTCTTGCTCCCTCCGACTTCTGACTTGACCGTGCAGTTTCTCGCGTCGTACGCCGCCATCCTCCTGCCTTGCAGCAGGCACAGTTCCCTCCGCCGGGACGGATTGGCCTTCACCTTGTTCACCTCTGTCGAAAGGCTGGCCTCTGTGACCTCAATTCTGTCTGCCATCGCGTAGTCCTCGCCGACGGGCGAGGAGGCCTTTCCCACGTTTTCCGGGACCCTCGTGTCTGCCGGCAGAGCGAAGTACGAAGAGCAGGGAAAGAATCCAGTGTTGTCGAGGCGCAACACGTGCCTAATTATTTCGTTCCCGTCCTGGGAAGACGGGAATAATACGGAGGTTACCAAGGGCGGGGGAGGCACTTCAGTTGTAGAATTGTCTTTTTCTCCTTTACGTTCGGTAGCTCGTGGAATTTCTCTGCCAGAACACATTTTTTTAATTCCCCCGCACATTTTTTCTAAATTTAAATTTATTACGCTTTTGATTTGACAGATACTTTTTTAAAAAAATGAGGTGACTTTGCAAAAGTTAGGCACTAAACAATATGCGGGAAACACAACTTGCGGTGAAAGATTAGGGCTGGTGTCGGGTTCAATTCAACCCGAACACTCCCAAGACACCTTCCTTTATACCTGCGGTGATGTATTTTTCTGGCAGATGTTGTGAAGGAATACTCCGCTTTGGTATAGTAAAAAAGATTCAAGTAAAAGACGGCAGAAGGTAAATACTATCCCTGACCAAAACTTTCCTTTGGTTAGGTGGATGAGGTTACGTGTATATTAATATTAAATTAATATGCCGCGTGGAATAGCAAAACGACTGATACTATTATTACAATTTATTTGTAACTCGATCCCGACCCCACAATAACTAACTCGTCTCTAACCCTACAACTTAATTTGAATGCTCTTTAATTCCCACATTTGTTGCTATGTTTTTCGCTCTAATTTATTTTTAGTTTTTGTATAATGATTTGGAAAATCAGTATATTGACATTTTCAAAATTATACTTTGAAGGAAGGTTGTTTTATTGGCGAATCTAAAATGGTATACTACGGAACAAAGAAGAAACAGAACCCCAAATCCATGAACAAGATATCAAAGGGAGCGAAGGCGGCGAGAGGGCAGAAGGTAGACTCTGGAAAGTCCGGTGGGAAAGTCAGAGCAGGAAAACTGAGAAACAGCAAGTTCAAGCACCTTTGAGACAACTTCAACCCCTGTTGCAAATTCCATCGGAGAAACAAACTGAACGGTCAGAATGAGAGAAAGTCATTCGTTGTGTATTATGGCCTGTCGGACAAGATAATGCTGTTATTACATAATCGTTTTCACTTTTTCTTCACTCGGGACAGGGCGGGTTTCGCCGTTTCTTCAATTGTCCGTTCTTCTCGGATCGTTTATTCAGTTCAGTCCGTGAATCCGTAAGGCACCTTTGAATATGTGTTGACCATGGCGGGGGCCTTGAGGCCCTGGTGCCCGAAGGGCGGGGGAGGGGCGGCTGAGTTCGGAGGGGACGATGCTGAGTTGGAGGTTGGCCCAGAGATGCCGGGCAGTCTCTGGGACAGGAACTCGGCCGCGTCCTTGACCGCCTCAGAGTGGTTGCTGTGGTAGGGGAGGATTCGACGATTGCTGTTGTTGTTCGCGGCAGTGGTGGAGGCGGCGCTGCTGATGCTGCTGATGGCAGTCGTGGCGGCTCTGTGCTGGCTGGACGGGGGCTGCTGCTGCGGCTTCTGCTGCGGCTGGAGCTGCTGGTGTTGAACCTGGGGAGGTGGCTGCGAAAGCTCTCGTCTTGGCTGACTTGCCCCGAAAGATGTTGGTCTTATGTACGTCCTATTGGGAAACAATTCTTAAAGAAGTCATTTGCGACATTACAACAATATTTTCTTTACCTAGGAGGAGGTTGAGGAGCAGTTAGTGACGAGGGAAGACTTTCCTGCCTTGCCAGCCTGTTAACAGAACCAGATTGCTGACGTCCGACGGATCCTGGTACGCCTGATGATTGCCTCTGTTGATGCTGTGGCTGTTGTTGCGAAGAGTTTCTTTGGTTTTGCGGAGAGGATGGCGAGCCATAGCTGGTCGAAGAGTGTCGGGATTGTCTATCTGACGTTGATCTCTCCCTGAAGAGCAAAAGCTTTTTCCCCCACTTAAACATAGCATAATTTAAAACTGCGCTCCTACCTTGGGCCTACTACGGACGAGGCTGGTACTACTCTGCTGGCCGCGCCTAGCTTGAACGTCTTGGGCAGGGTCTGGTGGCCGAGAGGTGCTCCGGAGCCCGACTGTGACGAGGAGGAGTTACCTCCGCCGTTGTTGCACCCCTCGAACCTGTTCCTCACCCTGTCCACCTTCCCAGTCTTAACCGGGGAGGGTGAGCGGTGGCGAAGGAGGCAGGCGCCGGCGAGCGGGGACGGACTAGGGCTGCGAGCGGAGCGGAACGGCGTGGTGCTCCTCTGCCTGGTGGTTGGGCTGGACGGCAAAGCGCCCCCCGCCGAGGCGGTAGTTGGAGAAGAGGAGGAAGCTGCGGACGAGAAGGGCTCAGAGTTCTTTCGCTCGAACTTTGTGCGCGCCTGGTTGACGGAGCCGGTGTTGGCGGCGGAGAAAAGGCCGCGGCGGATGGTGCTGCCGCTCGGGGCAGTGGTGATGGCAGTGGGGGAGGGTGCCGCGGGCGCCTCCCTCTCTTGTCTCTTGCCACTGCTGTTGTTGTTGACTGTATTCTGGAATTTAAAAAAATTCTTCGTATGCAGACACTTCTACTGTCAAGGAAATTCCATGCAAAAAAATATTACCTTTCTTGACGATCCAGGTGAGTGGAACTCAGAGATAGTCTTGGCCAATTGTGTCATGGCCTTCTCCACTTCCTCCATCTCCTTGGAGGGGCTGCCTTTCCTCTTGCTGCCGGCTGCGCTGCCAGTGCTATTATTGTTGCTTGAGCTCGTCTCCGACGTCCTCCTGACGAGATATCCAGCGTCCCTCGGCTTCACTACGGGGGACGTCGGAGGCGCCGATGGGACCGTCGTTCCTAAGGTGGACCCAACGCTTCCTCCTCCTCCGGCAATAAAGCTGTTCATCATGTCCATCAGCGGCTTGCGGTCGGAGGAGAGGTCGCTTCGCAGCAGGCTGAGGTCCTTTCGCACCTCGGAAATGTCACTCTTCACCTGCGAAATGGGATCGGGGCCGCCTTCAGAGGTGTCTACGCTCCTCCTCGTTTCTTTCTCCCTCTTGTCATAGCTGTTGCGGTTCTCCTCCACCTCGATTTTGTCCCGTGGTAGCACAATCACGTGTCCGTCATCCTCCTCCTCCTCCTGTCGGTCCAGATTAAGCGAGAACCTGATGTGCTCGTCCACCTCCGCCAGGAGATGGTCGATGTCAGCGTTCATCTTGTTCAGCGACGCCTGGCTGTTGTCGACCGCCTCCTCTTGCTTCTCCACCTCATTTTGGTCATGTACCATTCCCTTGAGGTCGTCAAAGAGCGCCTCGCTTGCTTCCACGGCAGAAGGAAGAGGAGGAGGAGCAGCATCGTTTTTGACCAAAATTGGTTCCGAATTCACCATCGTGCTGCTTTCAGCGCCTGCAGAAGGTGGTAGGCTAGTTCTCCTGAAAGGCTTCGGGCTGGAGGCGGCCACGCCGCTGCTGAGGCTAAAACGAGCGTTGCCGCCCTGGGACCAGTCTTTGTCTCCTGTCATGACGGGAGGGTTTGGCGTGTACTGCACCCTTCTGTATTCTCTCGCGGTGCCGGTGACAGCAACAGCAGCAATAGGTGCTGCGGCAGGAGGAGCGTTGGCGGGGCTTAGACTGAAATGAGGTGGAACATCGGGATCTGCTGCAGGTATTTCTGACAATGAGTTCCTCGGGGAAGTTGTGTCCATAGGCTCCGAGGACAGGGACGGCGAGGGCCTCTTCTCTTCGGTAGGAGAAGGGGAAGGGTCTTTTGGCTGTTGTGAAAGTTGTTGCCGTTGGTGGGAGACTACCACGTCGGGTTGCGGCAGGGACAGGAGGACGGCAGAGGCGGACGGAGGAAGGTCCTCCCCGAACTTGGAGAATCCCCCGTCGGAGGAGGTGGTGAGCACGCTCTCCTTCGAGTCCCTCTTGTTGGAGTCTCCTCCCATTCCCAACTTGGCCCCCCCTGATGGGTGCGCCTGCCTCTGCGGCGCCGACGGCCGCCGCGGTCGCTCCGACGATAGCAGCTGCTCCTCGCGGACGGACTCGTCCGTCAAGGAGTTGTTCTCCCAACTGGACTGGTCGCTGCTCTCCATGGCAGCAGCGGCAGTAGCAGCCGCAGTTGCAGCGTTGATGGGAAGGGATGAGGACGTGGTGGAGGCGGAGGATGAAATGGTGGAGGCCTTGGTTGACGCAGGGAGGACTGAGCTGGCCTGGGAGGAGGAAGAGGAGCTGTCTGAGGCGCCGATGCCGCCGGCGCCCAGTTTTGAGGTGAAGAGAACCTTGGTGGCCGGGTGATGGTAGGGGTGAGGGTGGTGGTGGTGGTAGTGCGGGTGGTGCGGGGGGTGGTTGACGAGGCCCTTTATGGAGAGTTCCGAGTTTGACTTGGAGACGTCGGAGGAGCCGAAGGCGGGGGAGGATGAGGAGTAGTTCTGATCAGACATGGCAGAGTGGTTGGTGGCCAGCTCCCACAGGGGGGTCAGAGTTCTTTCCGCAGCCTGTACGTAATTTAGGATGCGATAATTATTTTTTGTCCTAGTTAACGGTATTAGTGTAGTTAAGGATATATGAGCGAGTGCTTCCTTACCTGCCACAGTGGTTGTCCGTCGTGCATCTGCTCAACGCACATCATGGCCTTTCCCGTCCTGGCCATGAGCTGCTCCACCAGGCTCGCAGGCGGGGGAGGCATCTGCGAAGACGAAGACGAAGGATTCTGCTGCAACAACTGCCTCGTCTCCTCCCCCAATTCGGTCTCTTCCGCCCCCTCGACCTCAGGCCGCTCCATCGCCTTCGGGGTGGTGGGCTCCGAAGGCTGCGTTATCGTGATGGAACCCGCGGCTGCAGCAACAGCAGCAGAGACGGCAATATCCTCTGCGGAATGCGAGGAACCTGAGGGCTGTGGAGGTGGAGGAGGCGGCGGCAGCGGGCTAGGAGGGCGCTTCCTCCCGCTCCTCCGGTGCTGCTGACCCGCCTGCAGCGACGACGAGGCGGACGGGGACGTGGTAGGACTCTGGCATTTTGGCGTCGCCGTCGACTCCTCCTCCTCGGCAGCAACAACGGCGGCAGCCTGTTCATCATCGACCTCGTCCCGCTCATCTTGCTTCTCACAGCCTTCTTCAGCCTCTACGACATCTTTCTGTTCCTCCTCCTCCTCCTCACCGGAAGCTTCTTCCTCCTCCTCTTCCTCCTCTACCCTGGTGGAGCAGAAGGAGTTCTTCCTCTCCACGATCTCCTCCGCCTTCCTCTTGATCTGGTCCAGGGTTATGACGGCGGAGGAGGAGGCGTTGGACTTGACGGAGTCGGTGGAGGGGGAGGGCATGATCATTGGCTTGGCGGGGGAGGACGGCGAAGGGGACTCCGCTGGGGGAACAGGGAAGGGGGACGGTGGGTGGGCGGAAGATGGGGAGGGGGGCACCGATAGCAGGTGGGGAGAGGGGGCGGGCAGCGGGGGCTGATTTTGTTTGAGCATCTGTGGAATGAAAAAGTTGATTTGATAGAGAAAAAATATAACTTCGCTGTGATTTGCCTGTTCAGCTTCTCCGGCTCTGGAAAAGTCTGCAATGATATTTGGCGCGGCGGCGGTCGGGGTCTGAGGTGGAGAGCTGGCTATGGAGATAGTCTTGGTAGGCCTGCATAATTATAGGAGTAAAAAAATCAAGTACATTAAGTTGGTTTTTTTTTGTTCACCTGTCAAAAAGGAACTCGTGCGCCCCCTTCTGCTCCTGCCAGTGCTCCTTGTGGCTCTGGAGGTTTTGCTTGGCGGCAGACAGCGAGGAGGAGGACGGTTGTGCAGCCTCCGCGGCCTCCTCCGCTGGAGAAGCAGCCTCCGCCTCGTCCTCCACCGCCCTACCCGCCCTCAGCCCGGCGATCCACGGGTGCCCGAGACACTGCCTGGCCGTGGCCCTCCGCTCCTTCTCCCTCACCAGCAGCGAGTCGATGAAGTCCCTGGCGGTGGGGGAGACAGAGTCGAAGGCCTCGTCCTCGTAGTCGTACTCGGCAATGGTCACGTTGGCCATGGTCTCCAGGTCGGTGTCGCCCATGAAGGGGGAGAGGCCGGAGAGGAGCACGTAGCAGATGACGCCCACCGCCCACATGTCGGTGGCGTACGAGATTGGCTCGAAACCGACCACCTCGGGGGCCACGAACTCGGGGGTGCCGAACAGGACCTGGAGTAGAGGGAGGGGGATAGTTGTGGCTCAAACGATTTTTTTCCCCCGTCAGATACTGCCTTTTTTAAATGCTGCAACATCTCCTTGCTGCAACGCTATTGTTTCTACACTTATTGTTTCTATTGCTGCTGTTGTTTCTATTTGCTGCCGCTGGGTCTCTCTTACCTGCAGCTTCTTCTCCGGCTCGTACTTCCTGGCGAGCCCAAAGTCGATTATCTTGACCCTGTTTCCCGCCCTGGTGAGGCAGAGAATGTTCTCCGGCTTGAGGTCGAGGTGCACGACCCTCCTCTCGTGCATGTGCGCCACCCCCTCCAGGATCTGCTTGGCGAAGCACGCGCACGCGCGCTCAGTCAGCACGAACTCGTCCTCGATCACCCGGTCGAACAGCTCGCCGCCGCCGATGCTGAAATTAAAGGAAGGAAAGGGGATAATTACTCATTTCCGCAGAAGGAAGTTACTTTCGTTCCCCCGCTTCTGCCACTATTACGATAGGCCTATTCTTCGTTTGTTACTGTCTACAGGTAACTTTGAAAATAATCAAAGTGTTGTCAGAGAAGGAACTTCAACCCAACGGTAGGTAAAAAGATTTTTCCTTAGCCTATATAATAATAAACCAAGGGATTACAAAAGTGTGCGCATTGTTTAGGACACCTCATTTGATACAGCGAGAGAAACCGGCGGGAACTATTTGTTTGTGGTAAACTTTATATCACACTGTGTTTCCCGGAATGTATACAGTACTCATCGTATCATGTTGGGAAGTGGGACATCTGGATAATAATTTTCGAAAAAAACTCACTATTCTGTGACGAGGCACATCTCGCTCCTCCCGTTTTCGAAGGCATCGAAGAGCTGTAGGAGCTTGGGGCTGTTGAGCTGGTTCATGATTTCGACCTGGAATGGAGAAACCGATATTATACCAGTTTTCCCGCAAAAAGAATTACAAAATATACTACCTCTCTCTCGACGTTCCTCCTGTCCTCGCGCGTGGAGCACATGACGAACTTGGCCGCGAACGTCTGCCCGCTCTCCTTGCTCACGCACTTGAGCACCTTGCCGAATTTACCCCTAAAAAGAAGCATTGAATTTCGCACTAAATTTTGATTTTTTTTAAAAAAAGTAATTCACCTTCCGATCTCGTCGAGCAGGTCGTACTGCGCGCGCACGTCCCTCGCCCGCTTGACGACCACCTTGCGGTGGGGGAACTGGGACTCGGGCTCTGCAACAACAAGGAGACAAACATGTAAATTTAGCAACACGTTTATTATTTAGCAAATGCGGAAGTGACTTGAACGTTTAGGAACAAGGCGGACGCTGTACGAAAATTGAGTTCGGTTGGCTTGGTACGTAGGCGTCTTCTCTCGGTGGCAGAGTCATCGTTGGGTGATTGGGCCAAGGTGAAGGCGAAAGAGGGGGAGGAGGCAAAAACACCTTTGCATGTTTGAGTACCTTCACTACTACCACTGCTACATCGCACAGAAACTCCCCCCTTTTCCCAATTGGGAATGACGCCCGAATTCGACGCCCGAATTCGACGGGAGTGCAAAAAAGGGATGTATGGGAATACGCGGAGGGCATTTACGTCGCCTCCGCCGTCAGATGCGCCAAATTGATTCCCCCTCCTCCCCATTGTCATCACAGTAGGACCGCCATCATCACCTGCTCCTGCTTGCAGCAGTGCAAGAAAGAGACCTTCCCATTCTGCACTATCATCGCCTTTTGCTATCTGCTTCTGTCCTCAACTGCCAGTGTCCGCCTTTTACCCCCCGATTTTAAACTTTTCAGGACTTTGCGATGTGCGAAAAGGGGGGATGGGAAGAAGGGAAGATACAGCTCCCCTCTTTTCCCCCTACGCCGTTGGGAGATGGGGAAGGAGGGCTGAGAAAACATGGCCTTCTGGCCGCGACAGCAGGAAGGGGGACGAAGAAGAGAGGGTTTTTTTTATATTTTCGATGCCGGCCTCCGCCCACTTTCCCTTCCGACGACGAGGAAGCGAAACAAAAGTCCAAGGCCACAAAAGAGGGGGTGGGGAGAAAAAAAAGAAAGCTCTATTCCACGTTTTGCGTGTGTGGGAGAGCGTTGTGCGGCTCGTTTCCGTGTCTCGCTCAATAAGGAAACCCCCTCTTTTCCCAACGCAAAGAGAGAGAACCGGCGTCGACAAATGGGACCGTGATTGCTCCATCGCAGCAAGCAGAAAAGTATTTGGGTTAACGACGACGACGGCGCACCCGCTTTTGACAAATAAGTGCACAAACGTACGCGGTCTTTTTTCGCGAAAAGGCAAGAAAATGGCTGAAAAAGGATGTTTGAATAGTGTTTTTAGTGACACTGCAGCACCACTTAATTGGCACCACTAAATGAAAAACTAGATTGCATATTCCAAAAAGGGTAGCCTTGGAAACCTCAAAATTATCTCTACTGGGGGGTGTCTGAGGAAGGTTTAGGAGAGGGGGGGTACTTTTTTAGACGTCAGGGTACGGCTAACCCACACCTACCTACCCCCCTTCCCCATGTGTGACTATAGTCATTATTATACTATTATACTACTATTTTAATAGTCTGTGTTAAACTTCACTGGAAAATTAATTACGTACTTTTTGTTCCAGGCTACTTGAAATTTCAGTTGAAAGTAGTGACGCTTTTGACACAATCTTTCTCTATCTAAAAACACCTCTGATTTTTTTCTTTTCTGAAGATGCAACCAAGAGGAATGAGAAAAGTGTCACCGTGAGCCGAAGTAAAGCCGCGCAGTGAGAAGTGCGTGCGCGTGGGAGGTATGTACAAAGAAGAGCCGCAAAAAATATTGCCGGTGACAGATTCAGGACCAAGAGGAGGGAGCACAAGGACGACCACGCTATCGGAATGTTTTCTGTTGAATCACGTACGGGATTTGGCATATTGATCATTGCACAACATTCGCAAAACTGCTCAAACATTGATGCAATACCAGAAAGTGGTTTCGTTGCGGCACGAACAAGGATTCCCCTCCTCACTGATTTTGTCGACGTCTAGGCAAAACGGTCTGTTTTTGCGCCTAGACTTCTTTGGCGGGAAGGGGGGGGGTGACAGGACAGGGCGAAAGATTAATCAGCCACAACTGCGAGAGAAAAAACTCGCCGGAAAATTATCGCCACCACTTTGACCTGCTCAAAGAAATGCGCTAAAAAAGCTGAGATAGTTGACACAAGGCAAACTTCAACCGTGCAGTTAGCATGCATTCTGTATCCTGGCAGGTGATCAAGCGTGCTTGGCCTTAACTTTTTTTCTTTTTTTCCCGGGCAAGCAAGCAAGCAGGGCGAAAGTATCTTACGCGTACTACGCAGTGACAAAGGTCTAATTTGTCCCCAGATTCTTCCTTTGGCTTCCAAAAAAAAGCGACGCTGACCGATTGGCTTAAGGTCAGAGTGAGTCGTGCAAAGCGATAAAGGTGAACAATGACTCGGAAGAAAGAAGAAGAAAATTTTCTCCTCTCCTTCCACTGATTGGTGTTGCTCCCTCCTCGAGGAGGAGGAGGAGGAGGAGGAGAAATTGCGCACTGTGAGCCTGTGGGGTATTTAAGCCAGCGCTGGGATCTCGTCCCAGCATCAGTCCACCTCCAATTCCAACCCAAGCAACAACCAGCAAAGTGACGAGATCAAGTGTTCTTCCTCTCCAACATCGGCAACATGTCTTCTCCCAAGTCCGCCTTCGCCCTGTCCGCCGCCGCCGCCGCCCTCCTCCTCGTCCTCCTCCTGGCTGAGGGCCCCGCCGGCACCGAGGCAGGCCACGGACACGGACACAAACACGGCGCCCACGGCACAGCATGCATCGTCAAGGGCTCCTACTGCTCCTGCCACTACTGCAAGTGCGAGAAGGGATGGGTGCACTGCGGACACAAGCACGGACACGGTGAGTGGAATACACATGCTCTCTCATTTAAAAAAAGGTAAATAAAAATACTTATCTCTCTCTTTTAGGCAAGAAGTATTGCTACGGCAGCATGGAGGGCCAGTACTGCCACTGCGACTACTGCAAGTGCAAGCACGGATACGGATCCAAGGGATACGGAAAGTGCCACTAAGTGTTACACCCACCAACCGTCTCCAGAAAAGATACGAGCATCCGAGGGTTGATTTTTCCGACCGGCCAAAGCCACAGCTTTTTGTAAAGCTCATCAATGTGATAAATCCCACTTTTTTCCTACATTAAATTCCTGAACCGCCGCTTCCATACCAAAATTGACAACGCCAAAACCTTTTCCTTGCGCAATTACGCTTCTTTCAGTTCTTTCTAGCTCTTTCCTAGTCAAGCATCGGTTACTGCAGTTATTGTGATAAAAAAACAAGGCTCGCCTCTCCGAGCCTCCAAGACAAAATGCATTGCACATATTTCCCTTGTCCGACGATTCTGTGCCAGAAATAAACGTGTCCAATTCACACGCCTACGTTTCCCCATCATTTCGGTTTTCGAAAGGATATTTTACACATTTCCAACTTACCCCCCTCCGGTTCCGACTCATCGACGTAGATCATGTTGGAGGAGAAGAAGAATCCTGCGGAGGGAAAAAGAAGAGAAACAAAGATGAATACGTGAAACTGACGCGTGTGCTATCCCCTCTGTTACTTTTTTTTTCAGATGGGACAAAGGGGCCCTTTGCGGTGGCATGCAAGGAGGAGGAGGACGGCTTAACGAAGCTCTTTCCCCATATTATTCCTTTTCCTTTTTTTACCCCCCCCCCTCCCCCTCTCCCGCTGCTCATTGCAAATTGCAATCATCTTGAAGCCGCTGACAGCCGGAGGAGAAGACAAACGACCCCCTCTCCCTTCACAAAAATCGTGATATGTCTCTTAACTTGCTTGCATCCTCCTCCTCCGATCCGTCCGCCCGCGCTTTCCCTTATATGGAAGCCGCGTACAAAAAAAAGAAGGGAGCGAACGGGAATACATAAGAAAGGGGGAGGGGGGAGACAAAAGCTACGGTGGAAGTTTTCAGGTTTTCCCACGCATGATTTTTTTCCCTAAGCGATTTTTTTTCGATATCTGCCGGGCGCAACAACACGCCAGTTCGCATAAAGGACAAGGATACAAATGGCGCAACAGATGGTGTTCGCAAGACGAGCGTAAAGAGAGATAAGATGATTTCCCGATTTGGGAAATGGAGGTGGGAGGGGGAGGGACCTGCAACGAGAGCGCTTTTTCTTATTATTTCTAAAGACCCCTCCCGACTCGACCCCCCTCCTTTTTTTATTGTCTTTAGCATTTTTATTGCCTCCCCTCACTTCTTATACCTAAATGTATGCGAAGGGAAGGGAAACCTGGTCTGAGGGCGTGGGCGGCGCTGCAAGGACGAATAGGAGGGAGAGAGAAAAACAGAAGAAAAAGAGGAGACCAGACTGGTCAGCCCCCAGCTAGGGGTGGAGTAGGGAGGGGATCTTCTGGGCGGGACGAGGTGGCATAGATGGGCGTAGGACCAACGAACTATTTGATATGTTGCAATAGTTTTTGAGCAAATGATTTTTCCGTTGCATGCCCACGCATGGTCTATGTGCTCCATGTACGTGTGGGGGTACTCAGACGGACCGAGAGTGGTGTTGGTTAGGTGCCAAGAAACGAAGGAGTTACCGACAAAAAAGGAACCCATTTCGCAGAAGAAACAAACGAAAAAATGGAGGTGTCGGCGTTCGCGCTCCTTATAATCGGGAGTATTTTCTAGAGGTCGGCAAAGCCGAAGAATGGAAAAAAATATGAGGCTCGAAAAAAACTACTCTACTTTTTGCAGCAAAAGTCTGAGTGGGGGTAGTTTCTACCACCTCGAGAACCCTCTCCTTTTAAACCAATTTTGGGGATGAGAAGGCTTTTTCCCTTCCCGCATCCCCCCCAAAAAATGAGACCTCTACTTTCAGGAAAGGAGGAAAAGACTGTTTGTGTTTCCGCCTCCGCCGCCTTCTCCTTTTCACCCCAAAACGAGGAGAGGAGGAAAAAGGCCACTTTTTTCGGAAAATAATAAAAGGGGCCGCCGCCGCCTCT
>JAAUXU010039759.1_pt1 | contig 12727 bp, 12 predicted proteins | sample 7278151 | NCBI WGS metagenome assembly JAAUXU01 (sample SAMN14350113, study PRJNA611818) | marine sediment metagenome | isolation source: surface marine sediment (1.8m) | place: French Polynesia: Moorea | collected 2018-08 | reverse complement strand
TTGGCTGCTGCAAAGGAATTATTTATGTCCCGCTCTGGAGAAAGAATTGCCAAAAGAATCAAAATGGAGGTGGAGGAGAAAGGGAGGAGAGTGTATCGTTGGCCATTCTCCTCCCAAGACCGTCCAACTCCCCTTTCCCTGCCTCCGAAACCAGCACAGAAATTCTACCTTCATATGCCGATCTTTTCTTGGAGGGGGAAAAGGAAGGTTTGTGTTCGAAATGGAGAAGGGGAGTTTTGGAGCGGAACGAAGTGGAGGAGGAGGAAAAGGATATTCCACCTCTTTTCCAACCGTGGGTCTCTTGGGACTCACGTGGGTTTCACACCAGCCAAAATCCCACATTTTCAAAATAAAAAGAATGCTTATAAAGTATGAACCCTCTAGTTGTAAGCAATTTGATGACAGAAAATATTTGCTGCAGTGCCGCAAATTTGTACTTTTTGCAATGTTTTTTTTCTCGTGCGGAGTGAAAGGAAACGTCCGTTGCGCGAAATCCTATTTCAAAGCCAAATAAAATGGAAAAGGAAGGTGGGCCGGATAGCTTTCAAACAGGGGATTTTCTCTTTTTCCCCAATCGTCCTGTTGTTGCGGAGAGAAAAGGGGGGAGGGTTGGCCTGCCTCTGCACGCAGTGCCGATAAAAGACGAGGGGAAGCTCCTTCAATCCTTTCAATTCTCGCACCCTACTGTACTACAACATGAGTCTCTTTTACGAAAATGCAAGTGATAAGAAAAAATACTCCTTCCTGTTGATGGAAAACTTAAACCGGGAAAAAAGTGAGAGAGAAAAGAAAGCCTTTTCGGAACATCAAGGAGAATAAAAATCATTGTGCTTTTTGTGGGAAAGTAGTATGTATGAAGAAGCCTTTTTCAGAACTTTTAAAATGTTATGTTTGTAGATTTGAAGGTCCTTACCTTTTCTAGAGCCACCTGAGAATTTCTTTTTCGGTCTCACTCACCTCGCCTCTGCTGTTTGGCTGTGATCAGGATTCTCGGGTTTCGGTTCAAAGCAACGAGGGAGGGGCAGAAATGTTTTTTCAGGGAAAGCTTCAAGGGATCCGTATTTTATGCGGGAAACCCGAGGAGGTGCTATGCGTCCTCAGTGCATTTGGCTAGGATTTGGGGAAAGTACCGGGGTGGGATTAAGTGGCTGCGCCCCCTACTAGGTCTACAAAATTTGGTCTACAGAGCTTGAAAATAATCTGAGACAAAAGATATTTAAGATTTATCTAAAAGAGACCCACAAAAACAACTTTTGTAAAACAGTTTTTTCATAGCTGCTTTTAAAATTCCTCTTTTTATGATTTTAAAAATATTAAAAATGACAAAAACACTTGTCCACGCCGCACCTGCTGCAGGTACCATAGCAGGTGTCATGCTTTCAAACTTATTTGATAAAAACTAGAAGGTTTGGGCTTCAAAATAAGGTAAAAACCAACCCTGTAAGTGGCCCAGAAATAAAATGAGAAAAGAAAAACCTCCAAAAATTGGTCGTTTCTTTGGGGGCGTAAAATTTTTTATTAACTGTAATTTATGTACGTACTGGCGGCGTTTTCCGATTTTCCCCAAACACCTTTAAACAGGTACAGGTCAACCAGTTTTCAAGATATCTCAAAAAATCTTTTTTTCCCTGAAAGCTGTAACACTCCTTTACATATTAACACCAAGAGCACATAAAATGGATAAGAATTGTTCCAGTTATTTAACAGTTTAGGGGGCGCAGCCACTTTATCCCACCCCGGTACGGCAGCGAAGCAAAATATGTATTAGTCACTCTCGCAGAATGAAGCCTCGCTGAGCGCAAACACAAGAACCTCCGCCGTCCTCCACTTTCTGGAGAATGTCCTCTACTACTGTTTCCGTGCGTCGGAGGTACGTACTGCACTCACGGTTTTCTCCCCCGAAAAAAAAAGAAGAGAAAGGAGGGGAAACAGAAATGCGGCTAAATCGCCCGAGACGAACTTCTCCTCCCTTGATCCCCGTCCGTCCCCAACAGGGGATTCTCTTTTCCCTCGTTTTTCGAGCGAACTGTGAGTGAGAAAAACCGACTTCGACTGCAGTGTACTTGACTACTTCACTCGATTTCTACACGCACAGAACAAGGACGAAGAAGGGCGAGGAACAAGAACGAGGGTCATAATTTGCGAAAGAAAATATGTGCACATTCCTTTGCCATTTTTGATCCCGCCGTACGGGCGATTCGACACTCATCCTTATATTGAGTGATAATAAAGACGTCCTTTTTGGCATACAAGACCTGACCTCCCTCAAGAGAGATGCAGCAAAAAACGAGAGAGGAGGAAGAGGGGTGAGACAACAACAACAAAGCGTCTTTTCTTCCCCCTCCCCTCTTTTTTCCAAAAGAGGAGGCGTCTCACCCCGTGGGCGCGAGAAGCGATTTCCCAAGGGACACTTAAATAGAAGGAGAAAAAAACCCACCTATCCTTCGTTTATACCTTTTGCTTTTCACTTATAAATATAAGTTGATCATCACGTTGATGGATCCAATTCTGGAAACAGCAAAAAAGTAAAGTAGGAATGTATTTAGAGCTGAGGACAAACCTATTCTCGAAAATTAGCGATTCCCCAGCATCGAGGCATGCAAATGAGAGGACAGGCGGCGACGGCCAACAAAAACATTTCAGCCGCCCTCCGCACAATGTGTAGTAAGTATGTAATGCAGTTGGCACCCGTTCAAGATTGACAGCCAGTCTATTCCCCTTCCCCTCCCCCCCGCCGAAGCCCCGGTTCGAAAGAAAAAAAACGGAAAGCGGAATTCCTTCACGATAAATTAGCTCGCTAAGCACGCAAAAGATCGCCAAGCTGCCGCCGCCGCCGCCGCCGCCGCCGCCGCCGCAGAGGAAAGGGGGGAGGAAAGTGAGCGGAGTGAAAGCATTCCTGCTCCGGTGCATTGCATTGCGCCGTGCGCATCTAATCTTATTATTTTTCGAACCCGAGGCGCAATTTTCACTTGCAATTCATGCTCAGTAGTAGTCCACAAGATATATGCTCTTTACAGTAGAAGGCAAGTATATACGTCCATACACTATACGATGCCGATTACTTTTCTTCAAACGTGAATGTGTCCTGAACACAACGATTCTATTATTGCTTTTGAGATGGATCTTGTGATCGTTATTGCGATCACATCTAGAGGATTTCCCCTCCGGCTTCTTTCTTCTTGCGCCTTCTCCTCTCCCGCCTCCCCCACGACCTTCTCTCGGGCGGACATCACCCTCTGGATGAAGTCCGTCGAGGCGACCTCGCGCCACCCGCTGCCGGAGTCAACGTCGCTCTCCCCCCCCCTCAAGGACAGGAAAGACACCAGGTGATCCTTTGTCCTCTCCAGGCAGTGGAACTCGGCCAGGTCCAAATTCGGGCAGATGTTGTCTCCTATGTTCAATCTTTTGTATATGAGTCGTTCCTCAATGGCATCCTGCAGCCCCCGGACGATGTATTTTTGTGCTGCATACATCAGCGGGAAGAGCTCCTGCATCGACGACGCACCATCCTCATTCAACTTGCCAGTGTACAAAAACTTGACAAGGCTGTCTAGGGGACGGGACATTTTGGTAAAAATCCAGTAGGGACACATTGGAAAAAAGTCACAATGGTCAATGTGAACAAAAGGGTCATAATGGTAAAACGCTTTGGACAGATAGGTAAAAATGATTTTTCCCAAAATGGTCACATTGGTAAAAAAAATCTATTGTGGTCATAATGGTAAAAGGGTCTTATAGTCGCGCCGCCGTCATATCACCTATGCGCAGCCGTTAGCGTCCACGACGTCCACGGCCTTTCTACACAGCCCGTTAAAAGGAGCCCGCACTTCTGCTAATTTGTGTAAAACCTTAATTTGCGTATAATTTCCCAATTTCCATACTCTGATACTTTTCCTTAGTTGCAAAAAACGAATTTGCAAACTTACCATAGAGTACTGCCAAAAAACAGTATCTGTAGGGAAGCACAAAAAGACATTATTAAGGGCAGTAGAGGAAAAAAAAGAATAGTAGTTTTTAAGTCTACATTTGGGGACATTTGTTTTGTGCATAAGTGTTTTTGTGATTGCACGGCGTATCTGTGAAAAGAACGCCAACGTCCCCGCCTGGAAGTGACAATGAAGTCAAAGTTTGTGCTTCGTCTGGCGCTGGTGATCCTCCTTCCGGTGGCCGTGGTGATCGCGGCGATGCAGTACTCCAGCATGAGCGAGAGCGCAAGGAGCGCCGTTTACTGCCTGGCGCCCTCCGCTATGAACGTCCTCCTCATCCTGGGGCTGCTAAGGATGCTGCAACAACAAGATCAGCAGCGGCAGAAGACGTCGTCCGGGAGCGACGGCTCGCAAGAGTTCTGGACGGAGGAGCAGTTCGCGGCCGTGGAACTGCCTTCCTCCGCCGGTGGACGAGGGTTGGCGGAAATTCACGTCAAGCGGGTCTTCAAGTCGGAGGAAATCACCATCAGGCGCAAGTTCGTCGTCGATGCTGCTCCGACCCTCACTTCAGCCTCAGCAGCAGGAGCTGCAACAACCGGCGGCGCCGGTGATCTGTCCTCCTTCCCAGCCCTGGAGTACAAGCCAGACCTCACTTCCCTGAATCAGGAGGCTAGCCTTGCCTCCATGTCGGCGGCTGCGACGGCGACGAGGCGAGAGGCGACGCAGATGGCGCTGCTCCCAACAGACGAGACGGCGGCGTCTCTCGCCCCAGTCACGGTCGCTCCTCCCCCTCCCCCTCCCCCGGTACCAATGGTCCAGCTCCCGGTGAAAGACGTTTCCTGGCCGGCGGAGATGGTGCAACTGCCCGTCGCCGTTATCCCGGAGGAGAGGCCCGCCATGGTACAGCTCCCCATCGGACGAGAGCCAACCTTGCCGCTCCGCGACGACCTCCCGACCATGCAGCAGATCCCGGTGACACTGACGGACGTCCCTGTCACGCGAACCTCCGGCCCCGTCATTTCAGTTCCCATCCAAGAGGCAGAAGATCCTTTCCTCCAGCAGCCATCCGCTACTTCGATCTGTGTGCCGACGGGAGGCACCATTGTAGGTCCAGCGCCGCCCCCGCCTTCGCAACCCATTCCAGTTGTGGAGTACGCCCCGGTCGTGGTGCCTTCTCCAGCACACAAGGCAAGCATGACCACATCCACCACTCTGGAGAACTCCTCACACCGGAATGCCACGACGGTTTTCCTGTCTCAAGCTGGAGGTCAGGACACAACATCCGCCTTAGGGAATGCTTCCATGTACCAAGGCAGATTCGGAGGTTCCCCGCTCGTTACCCATGGAGAATCTGTGGCTACAAGAATAAATGAGGACGGCATAACCGTGGGGACGAGGCTGGTCTATATCAGCATCACAAAGGAGGCGCACATCCGAGCTGGTCTCGTGCAGGCCTACCTGGAGGGGCGGCTCGGAGATCCAACTGCCATAACGGCCGGGGACATCCCGTCCGGGCTGAATCTTCCAGGTCTCGAAGAGCAGTTGGCAAACCTGCAACAACAACAGGCTTCCGGACAGACTAACGCGTCCTCGATGTTCATTGAGCACATTGGACCCAGACCGGCAACATCAGCGCAGTTGGCATACTAGCACCAGATGTGGACAATTGTCATTGGCACTATTACCCTACAACAGTGTTTCTGTCACTTATGAACCCCTCTTAGCGAATATAGAAAGATGTATGTTTATGCACCGCATATTCACTATGTTTATACACCGCATATTCACTATCAGCGGCATCAATCCCGCGATTTGGTTGTCAATTTTGTTCTTACTGATCTGTATTTAAATTTCACTGGCCTTTACATGGTTCAAGCATCCTTTGTAGACGCAACCGCCTGTTCTTTCCCCTTGCCCGCACCAGACCCCGTTGCCCCTGCCAAAGACACCGACTCCATCTCGTTCACTAGGTCCATGTGCTTAAAGTCAGCCGGACTCTCGGTGAATGCCCTCAGCAGCCTCATCCTGCTCTCAGTCGGGCTGGCGTAGTACAGCTCCACCTCGTTGGCCAGGCACTGGGCTTCTTGCACGGTCTGACAAGTGAAAATACACATAAATATATGTTTACAAGCAACCAAAAAAGAATGCTGTCCTCCTACCCAATACCTACTTTTTTTTCAGCAAGCATGCATGACTATCCCCTGAAGAGCGGTGCTCCGCTGCCGTGGGGGACAGCCGCTGCCTCCATCTCTGCGATGAGGTCGAGAGGGTTGAACTCCTCTGTGCGGTACGTGAATCGCTCGAGCAACGCCTGCTTCTTGGGCTCCTCCTCGCCATAGAAGAGGAGCGTCACAATGGACAGGCAGGTAGCCTCTTCTCGAGTCTTTTAAATGTACACAACAAAACAGGTAGGAGGACAGCTCTTGAACGGCAATGTAATTAAGAGACTCACCAGCAAGTTTTTGTCAAACTCCCCGACCATGAGTACGATCCCCTTCTCCTCTGCAAAGTCTGGGTAGTGGATGAGTGTGAGGCACTCCGGGGCGTTTGCGCCGTATGCCTGGAAGTTGATGAGGGTGGTGAAGTGAGCCTCGTGTCCCTCAAACTGGACCACCACAAACTCGTAGCCTTGCTTGCGCGGCAGAGGGAACAGGAACTGCAGGGGAAACGAAAATAATGTTGAAAAGGAGTGGGGAATTCTTCCCGATGAGATGCAAAAGAGCCAAAGGCTGATCAATTAAGTATGTAAATTTGAAGCTCCAAAGCCAGGATATTACACCATCAGGTATTCAAGAAACAAGAACAAACTCTTTTCAATGACCTGCGGCAGGATATGGCAATAAAGAAAAAAAACTGTTGACTTAATTGCACTTAATTAAAAGAATGTGTCATTAGAGAAGGGGGTCACACACCCTACCCTTTATATATACCCTCTTCCCAAAAGGGTTACTAAAACAAAGTAGTTCATCTTCCACTATGATTTCAGAATGGGGTGTGACGACAAATGGCAAGGCGAGGGGTACGGAGGGGGAAATGCCAATAGGCTGACCCCTCAAAACAGGGTCCCCCTCACTAAGGCAAAATTTGACACTCCAAAAAAATGAAAATTTTCATGGCTATCCTCTCCCTGTTCCACAAAACCAAAAGAAAAATATCACTATTTTTATCATTCTCATTTTTTAACACGATTTTTTCCTTTAAGTATTGGCCGCAGAAAGAGAACTTTCCTCCCTTCCCCTTCCCTACCCATACCCTAAATTTCACAAATAGTCCCTCTCCCTAAGTCCTTTTTTGTAGTCCCCCTCCCTCAAGTAAAAATTACCCCCCTGCTGAAATTTTGTCGGTGCCCATGTGTGTGTGTGACGCCCTTCTTCAACAGGGTGGTTCAAAAATTACAAGGTGGTACATCTCCCACTATGATTTCAGAATGGGGTGTGATCCCCCCTTCTATAACAGGTGGTTCAAAAAATGCAAGGTAATTCATCTTTCACTATGACTTCAGAATGGGGTGTGAGTCCCCCCTTTTGCAACAGGGTAGTTCAAAAACTACAAGATGGTTCATCTCCTACTATGATTTCAGAATGGGGTATGATCCCCTTTTGGCAACAGGGTGGTTCAAGTAAAAAAAGTTTATTCTGTGATAATCCTCAACAACGACAACAAGATTAACCACGATCACTACTTCTTGACCTGTGGCCTATGGCCCCATGTAACAACAACAATAAGATAAACAACAACCATTACTTGACCTGTTGGTTACTACCACAGGAAAAACAAGAACAGACTTTGTTCAAAGACCTGCGGCGTTGATAAACTTTAGAGGGAAAAATAATTATTTTCTGAGATATTCCCGTTGGAAAAAAACTTATTTGCTGCAAACACTGGATCATGTATTCCACCCTGAGCCTGAAGAGAAATCGGGTCATTGAGAGAAAAAAGTACTGGGATCCCACCCCGAAGAGAATTCATATTGCCAAATCAAGGAGAGAAAAAACTGGATGATTGCTGGTTGTGGATCCCACCCTGAAGTGAATTTATGAAGCCAAAGTATACCATAGTAGAAGGTTTAGCTCACAAACTGCTCCCCCCCACAACAAGAACAACAACAACTCTCACAGTTCTAGGACCTGACGGCTTCGCCGCAGGTAACAACTCTCACAGTTCTAGGACCTGACGGCTTCGCCGCAGGTAAAAATCCCTCACCGTTTTGAACTCTTGGAACCGCTGCCTCATCGTGGCGTAGGTATTGGCGGGAATGACGGCTGAGACAGCGTCCTTCTTTGAGTGGTACTCCCTCCAGATTTCGGCCACCTCGTCAGACGACTTGTCTGCCAGGAGCTCAGTCTTCATACGGTCGCTGAGTTTCTGAAAAAGGCGAAACGGTATGTACTATTCCTGCCGAACAACTAGATTTCCAGCAACTTTGTAGTTTTACCTTTTCTTTTGCCATCGCAACAGAGCCAGCCTTGAGGTCTTTCTTGGGCTTGGTGGGAAGTGAAAAGTCCTTTTCCTGTACCGAAGAAGATGAGGAGGCCGCGCCGTCCAAAGGTGATGCTTGCGGCTGCTTCGAGGCTGCTTTCCTCTGCTCCTCGAACTCGCCTAACCGCTTCAGAAACTCCTCGGGTGAAGTCCTGGATAAATTTCCGATCGTAAATGGTTATGCATAATTTAATGAACTAGGCAACTAGTGGATTTGTAACAATCTTACTTCTGCATCTTGGCGATTTTGTCGGCATACTTGCCGTAGTACGGGTTCTGCTTTAGATCGTCCATGTCCTCTTCCTTGTCCTGCCCACTCCTCCTTGTCCACGTGATGGCTAAACCGCGATGTCCAACTGCCTGGAGCTGCTGCTGACACCTGGTCTTGCTGCAGGCCTTGCCAAGGGTGACGGGGAAGCGGCAGGAGGCCCGGGCAAAAACGTTTCCGGCGCGGAGAAAGAAGCCTCTAGCGATGAGTGCCATCGGAGAGGTGGAAAGGCATGGGAGACTAAAAAGAGCACAAGCAATGATACACTGGTGCCAAAAAGTACATGAAAATAATTTAGCGAGCAGAATATTTATTTCTTTAAATGTTCCTTCAAAAAAATCATGGTCACACAAAAGTATCATTTCAATGTCATGGTTTTTTTCTTCACTTCTTCCCCAGCAGCATGTTCCTAAAGTCGTCATTGGACCTCTTCTCCTTCCCGTTGGCTGTGTTTCCATTAGCGGCCTTTGAGCTGTTAGCAACAAGAGGTGCGCCTGCCGCTTGGGGCAGCGGCCGCACCTGTAGCGACCTTGGTACGAGGGGCACCTGCACTCTGCTCTTCCTCCCGCCTCCCCCGGGATCGCGTGTGCCGGCGCCCAGAGAAGACGAGGGGTCGGGCGCCTCCCCGGTCCCTCTTCCCCTCCCGGCGGCGAACGCACCCGCTCCTCCACCGCCACCTCCCTGCTGCTGTTGCTGCTTCCTGGGAGGTGGGTTGCTGATGGCCACCGATATGATCCTGCCGTCAATGATCGCCCCGTCCGCGCCCTGCACTGCCGCCTTGGCCGAGCGCGCCTCCTCATACTCCACGAAGGCGATCCCCTTGGGCGTCCCGTCTCTCAGCTCGGGCAGGCGAAGAGCCACGATAGAGCCGAACTTGCCAAAGACGCGCTGGATCTTCTCGCTGGTGATGGTGCGGGGGAGCTTGCTGACAAAGAGCTTCTTTTCCTCCAGCCCCGTGCCGTACTTAAACTGGAAGCCCTTCTTGTTCATCTCTGAGATGAAGAGAGGGCGGCCGGAGAGCGGCTCCCGGTCTCGTACCAGGGCAGCCTTAGCCTCGGCCTCAGATGAGAACTCAACGTAGGCGAACCCCCTTGACTTGCCATCATCGCCCTTGACCAAACGCACCTCAAGGACCTTCCCGGAGGAGGACATGAATTGCTGGATGTCATCCTTGCCCGCACCAAAGTCAATGTTGCTCAGGAACACCATGCGGGCGTTCTTCTCAGGGTCCTCCTCGCCTTGAGCTCCATCAGTCTTTGGCTTTCCACCGTCCGATTCCTCCTGCTGTTGCTGCTGCTTCAAACCTGGCGGCGGCTTGACGTTACCCTTGAATCCAGGAGGTGGCTTGACATCGCCCTTGAACCCTGGTGGAGGTTTGACCTCTCCTTTGAATCCAGGAGGAGGTCTAACATCACTCTTGAAGTCCGGCAAAGGGGCTGCCATTGCAGTGGCGCCACTGTCAGTCGGCAAAATTGGCTTCTTGAACACTGGCTCCCCTGGCATCTTGAAACCACTCTCCTTCTCCTCCGCCTTCCTCTTGAGTCCCTCCCTTTTGGCCTCTGCCCTGTCCCTCCTGAATTCCCTCCTTTTCTCCTTGTCCCTCTCCTTTTTCTTCTCCACCTTCTCCTCCCTTCTCTTGGCCTCTTCAGCCTCCCTGTTCTTCTCCCTGTCCCTGGCGGCCCTCACCTTCTCCATCTTCTTCTCCAGCTTAGTCTCTGCCTCCTCCATCGACTTAAGTGTCCCCTCCTCCCTCTCGAACTGCAGCCACAGCTCCCCCACAGTCTCTGGCCAGTCGCGGCACCGCTCCAGGGCCTTGGGGAACAGCTTCCGGAGGTGCTTTGTGTCCCCAAGGGCCTTTTCCAAGTGGATGTACTCCGTCCAGAACTTTGCCTGCTGCCCGACCACCTCGTTGGCCACCACGTCTGCCCAGAGGCTCCTGGCCCTGTCCATGGCCCTGAACCTGTCCCCCTCCAGGCTAGCCCAGTATCGAGCCACCCTGCACTCTGGGTCCGCGCCCAACGTAGCCAGGTGTTCCACTGCCTTTCCGAAGAGGGAACGCATCTCGCCCCTCTCCTGCTCCTTCTTGTCCTCCTCCTCGTCTCCGTAGTTGTCATACTTCATCTGCCTGCGCTTCAAGTCCAGGAATGCCATCCAGACCCTGAGCGCGTGCTCTCCAGTGATTCCCCCCTGCAGCGCAGATTCAAAGGCTGCTACAGCCTCCTTCTGCGGGTGCTCGTTCCTTTCCAGGTGGCGAAGGTAGTCCACCCAAACGTCGGCGGACCACGGGCAGTTCCTCACGGCCCTCTTGTATGTGGCAAGAGACACCAAAGGGTCCGAGAAAGTCTTCTCTAGGTAGCGGAGGTACTCAGACCAGGCCGAGGGGACGAGGCAGTGGTCAGTGATCCGCCTCTCGCAAAGGGACCTTATCCTGGCAGGGAGGGCCACCTTCATCTCGAACGCCACATACTCGTTGTAGACCTCCAGGCGTTTATCCTCATCCTCCTCCGACTGGGCCAGACGGGTCTCAAAATCCTCTCTCTCGTCAAGTTGCTTCTTTGCCGCCCTGTAGGCATTGGTAGCAGCCTTTTCTGGCTCCCTCCCTGCCCTCCACTCTCGGTACTCCTCCATCGTCACCTCCATGCCCAGCAGCGGCACCGTCAGCTGCCTCCGGAACAGCTTGTCCACCTTGTCCTTCTGCTTCTTCTTGGCCTCCTCTGATGCCGCCAGAGAAGCCATCGCCGACTCGAACTCCCTGTAAGCTTCCCAAACCAGGGCTCCCTTAGACACGTGCAGTCCAACCTCAGCCACCGCCCTCTCAAACACCTCCCTGGCCTTGGCCGCGCCGGCCTCAGACCCAAGCCCACCAAGTGCGAACTGGCAGTGCTCAAGCCACACCTGGACGGAGGAGTAGTCTCTGGCGGCCCTGTCAAAGAGCGAGAAGACCCTCTCCTTGTCTGCATCCGTCACCACAAGACCCTTCTCGTCCTCGATCCACTGCAACCAGAGCTCCGGCGAGAGAGGGTACGCGGACGAGAAGTCCTCCCTGGCGGCGCGGAGGCGGTCCAGCTCAGCAAGCTCCTTCAGCAGGCCGATCCTGTCCACGTGCGCCTGGTAGTCTGACGGGTCCGACCTCAGGACCTGGTCCAGCTCCTTCACCCTGGCCTCCTTCTTTGCCTCCTCGTCTTCTTCCTCCTCCTCGGACTCCCCGGACTCAGGATCCTCCTTCTTCATGTCGACATCCTGAGGATTCCCATCCGCCATACCTGCAATAACAATGGACAACGTTTGGGATGTCTTGTTTAGTATTTGTTCATTTAGCCAACGTTTTTCATGTATATGATGATTCAAGCACAGCCGAGCACAGAAATAGAGTAAAAAAGAGTCCTTAAGACGTTTCACTTCTTTTTGCCAGAGGGCACCTTGGTCCATCCGGCCTCAAACACGCTCTTGATATCATTCTCTGTTAGATCCAGGTGGATGGAGGCCACGCACCACGTAACACGTACACTGTACTACAGTGAGATCCAGAAGTCCAAAAGTAGCACATTTTTTATAATTTCTATAATTCATTGTAGCACACAGTACAGGCTGATTAGAAAGACGAGATTGACGGTACACAAGCTCATGGCCGTGGCCGTGGTCTTCAGGCGCTCTCTGTACCCGCCCTGGCCATCCACCACACGCCGCAGGCGGTCCCACGCGGCCCGGCAGCAGTTCTTGACGTAAGAGGGCTCCAGGATATCCTCCAGCCACCTGATCAGCTCCTCCTTATTCTTGGACACCGACCGACGTGTGACGCACGTTCCCGTAGCCCTCCTTGCCCCACAGGACCCGGTGGCGGCGTCACACACTTTTTTCGGCCGTCTTTGAGGTCCAAGATCTCGATTCTCGACTCGATGTCGATGAAGGATTCGTTGTTTAGAAAATTCTTTTTTCCCCATGTCTAGGGATGTAAACGAGCCTGGCCCGAGCCCGCAAGCCCGCAAGCCCGCAGGGACTTTTCCCAGCCCGCCAGGCCCGCAGCCCGCATTTTTCAGCCCGCATTTGCAAATTC
>JAAUXU010097539.1_pt1 | contig 12728 bp, 14 predicted proteins | sample 7278151 | NCBI WGS metagenome assembly JAAUXU01 (sample SAMN14350113, study PRJNA611818) | marine sediment metagenome | isolation source: surface marine sediment (1.8m) | place: French Polynesia: Moorea | collected 2018-08 | reverse complement strand
CCCCCCCCCCCCCCCCCCCCCCCCCCCCCCCCCCCCCCCCCCCCCCCCCCCCCCCCCCCCCCCCCCCCCCCCCCCCACAAGACCTTCTTGATGTAGCCACAATGAGACCCTTTAAATGTCTCGTAGCCAAAACGCGTCCAAACGATAAAAAGTTCAGGATCTAACCCCTGAAATGTAACAGTCTTGTCCCTCGTCACCGTGTACCTGTCTTATCTAAGCAGTTCTTTTTGAGCTGTGTCATCTCCTGGCTGCAGATTCTGGCCGAAGTGCCCAAGTGGGCGGCGTCCCCAGAGGAGGCCTTGCAGGCCCGACCCCTCAGAACACTGCAGACGGCAGCTTGTCCATGAGGTCAACTTCTAACACGTCGATCAACTCTAGTCTGGTAAGACCAATCTGTTAAAGAGAAAGCCTTGTCGGTCGTTGGGGAGAGACTTGAGTCAGTACTGGTGAAAACAAATGAGCATTTTTCGGAGTAGTCCTCTTCCCCGGTTGGTGTGGCAAAGTTGGCCTTGTTGTACTTGCGCTTGCACTTCAATTTGTGGTTTGTTGCCAGCAGAAGCCAAGGAAAAGTGACCTAACGTGAAGGCTTCTCACCTTCTTCTCTTTTCTCAATCTCTTCTTCTAGTTCTATTCTTCCCCGAGGTCAATGTCAGAGGAGAAGTATAACTTCTTCTTTACCAGGGTAACTAAAGCCATTTTACAATGTAGTCCTGCTAGCACACGAGGTGGGAGCAACCCTAGAACACCGAATTTGCATGAATTTCCCATAGGAGAGATGCTTCCTGCATGATTCTGTTTTCAGATTTTGAGTGTGAGACGCAAACGCCCCTAGAGGAGAGAGTTTTGCACTTTTAGTATAAGAATGTTTTGCTGCTGGTTTAGCTTCGCAGACAGATTCGACCTAAATACCGTATTTACTCTAATAATCCAGCAGGAGATGAGTCCGTCCATCCTCTGTGGGATGGACGGGTAGGAGAGGCATAAGTTTTGAACACTTTAAATTTTCAGAGGCCCTAAAAGGTAATATTTGCCAGCTTAAACGCCATCGTTGTGCCCAAACTCTAATCAGTCTTCACCTGTTGAGGGTGTGTGTGACACAAAAAAACCATGGCGGATTAATACAGTCAATACGGTACCAACGTTTTTGCAGCTTTTTGCACTTTTTTAACTTTTTGTGTTTTTTACCCACTCCCTTACCCCCTATAAAAACCAACCTCACAGGATCAGTCGAAAAAGCCTCCCCCGAGCCCGCTGAACGCCAATGGACTAGTCAAAAAGCCGCAAGCACCCGTGGCAGAGCTGAGACCACGGAAAAAACTGTCTGAAGAGACGCACTATTCACCGAAGCTGACCCCCAGGTTGAGCCACGAGAACAGCAAGTTCAACACGTACGGCGGGCCGAGACATCAAGGCCAGCAGCAGATGATCAGGAACTCTGGGAACTTCCACAACTCCACCGCCAGGAAGTTGAGTCAGCCGACACCGAGTTTCTACGCCACAGGGACCCTGCCCAGGGCCAGGAACAGTTTCGGTAGACTTGATGATGAGAAGCCTTCTAGGAGTCCTCTCCCGTGGTCCTACAAGCAGGCCACCAACCCAAGTCAGACCTCGAGCAACGACAAGGTGGCCAGCAGCAGTTCGAACAACCAGTCCTGGCGAGTCTCCAACAGCCAGGGCAGTCACTACTCCACCCCGAGCATGCCCCGCATCCCTCGCGCCAATAGCACCTCTGATCTGAAGAGGACGTCCAGCGTGGGCCTCCTGGTCAGCAACTATGAGAGCCTTGACTCGGCTCCTTCGCCCGCCCCCGGGGAGAAGACGTACGTCAAGAGCAGGCCTGCGGCCCAGCTGCAGAGGCCACCCAAGCCGCCGGTAACAGCCAAGCCTGTCCTGAGACACACTGTAAGGGGATCGTCCAACCGTTTCTGTTTGCCACTCAAACGACTAAACCCCAGAGTGCCAGGGAGGGTGGGGTGGGGTGAGACGGGAGAGAGGCTGTCTCCAAGTCTGTTGTGGAGGGTCCTGATTTTTTGACAGTCCTAACCTGAGCTGCTTAATGTCTGGGCAAGATCTGCTTATGGCTTTTGTGTGAAGCGTCACTGGTGTCGGGGCTTAGTATAAACGGTATCTTAGCCAACACTAACTTAAAGTTGCTTGGGAGTTTTTCTCTCTGGATAAATATGCGCTGATTGCTCGAGGAAGTCTCCACAATAATGGCCGAAGCAGTTAGACCATAAATCTTACCTGGGTTCACACGAACATTCTAAACTGCTTAATTTTTGAATGAAGTGAAGCTTAGTTGTGGTCAGGCTTTGTTATGTCAGGCACGCCTCCAGAGGACAAGGACACGATCAGCAGAGTCCAGTCCAGGTGGACTCGAGGCCTACAGTTGGCAGTGTCCAAAGTGGCCAAGTTGCTGGAGGAGAAGTTCCTGAGTCTGCAAATGACTACATCAATGTACACATTCTTCTGGCCAAACACGCTGAAAAGAAGAACTACATTTGAGGTCTTTGGAATAATCCGGGCAGCAGTGAGACTCCTGCATGGCCGAGCATGCTCAGACGGAGCCAAATTCGAGGCTTTAGAGCAGTTCGAGGCTGCTCACGATAGGAGACTTCCTGCAGGTCTCGCTGGGTCAGCCCAGGTTGGCTTTGGTCCCACTTGCCTCCGTCTCCAGAGTCACGCTTGTTTTGGCTCCAGCTCCAAATGAGAAGATTCATCATTTGTGAGGAGGAATCTTGTTCGTTTCTAACTGTCTGCGCATTTCCCCCCCGTGGGGAAATGCTGCACTGGTGCTTCATTCTGCTCCTGCTGGCCGAGAAGTAGGGGAAACTCGTTGCTTCTGCTTAGTCGTGGGAGACTCGGCCGAGCGTTCACATCGCCAAATCCTTGGAATTGTCTACCTCGACTCTAGGAAAGTGCAAGTGGCGAGGAAAAGTGAAGTATGGAAAGAAGAAATTGACCGCAGAGGAGAAAATCATTTCTTCGTCGAGATTTTCTTTCTCTCTCTATCGATTTTGTTGCAGTCCTCTGCACTTTTGCTGCTTCTTCTTCTCCTCGTGACTGCGTGATGATCAGGAACACTTCTGGTTTCTCGCCTGGTCCTCCTCACCACCAATCTACATCAAGTCCTGCTACATCTGTGTGCGGCTGTGCAAAGGCCACGTTTTCTCGGTCTCTCAGCACTTCCTGCATTTTTCAGGCCCCTCAGGCCTGGAAGGCCGTTTCTCTCTCAAGGCCCCTCTTTTCAAGGCCGATATTGGCCTTATGAGGGTAGAACCTCCAAGGTAAATGCCGCCATGAATAATTTGAGACGAAGCAGCAGCAGCAGGAGCAGTGGAATCAATGAGAAGTAATTCAGTGTTAGGTGAGTGATGAAGGAAGAGGAAGAAACTTCCCCGTGTCGTCCCCTGCCAAGTTAGTGCTCAGACCCTGCCAAGGCCCCGACGGCCATGAACACCGCCGCCGTTCGTTGCCGGATAACGGCCAATGCTGGGGCGGGGTCGTTCGCCACGACCCCGAAGGGCCGGAAGGCCCAACGGCTACTCTCGGTCTCCAGAGAAGACGACGGAGAATACTACTACTACCTCAGGAGGTTCTCCTACAATTGCAGCAGGAACAACAGCGCCATGGGCTGCAGGAGAGACTCCAGCATGTCCGCGAGATATGGGTCCCTCACCAGCCTGGCCTCTGCTGTATGAGGCGTAAAAAAAAGTCCTTGTGACTTTTGTGCACCTACGTATTATTGCACTCGACCAGACTAGCAGAACTGCTACACACCAACTTGTCTGAGAGAGTCCCGGGCCCGAGGTGATGGTTTCTTTGTTGCATGCCAGCGAAGGGGCTTGATCAGCTTATACTGCACTTACTCCAGTAGTCCTTGCTAGGGTTTGCAATCGAAATTGATATCATTTTCAGCCCTTTTTTTTGGCTTCAAAAGCTTTTACTTGAAAGTTCAAACGCTGGTGGAAATTGAACCTTTCAAAAGAAGAAGAAAGCCTGATCAAGTAAACAGTGTCAAAGGGGTGTCAACCAAAAAAAAGCTTGGTATTCAATTCATGCTTTTTTGCACCGAAGATTGTAGCTTGATATAACATTGTGTAGGACTTGCCAAGTCAGAGTGTGTATTACAATATTTCTGCCACAGCGCAATCAAAATTGCTTCTCCAAGTTAAAGCTTTGATCGCATATTTGTGTTTTGCAAACCCTCAGCCCTTGTGTTATTAACTGTTGCACCAGTGAGTTGCATGTCTGTCATCACACCTTAATGTCTCGTAGACTTAACATACGTACTGTACATGGATTGGATGGACACGAACGAGAAAGAGCAACACTTTTTCTCTCAGTCCTGTTCCTTGGACGCGAGGTCGATTCTTTTCATGATCTTGCTCCTGTTGCAGAACTCCACACCTTCCTTGACGCCGCCGTCGGCTAGTCCAGGACCGCCGAGTCAACAACAGTTCCACGCTAATCCGCGCAAGACCAACCATGCGCCTCCGCCGCCGCCGCCGCCGCAACAGCAGGCTGCGGCTGCTGGCAAGGCTCCACAGAGGGTGGTGCAACATCCAAGTTCAAAACCGCCTCCACCACCGGCTCCGGCCGCCATCAATGGTGGAGCGCCGCCGCCGAAGCCGCCGCACACACGTGCCTATGGCGGCCAGACGCTTCAGCAGCCGCGGATGGCGGCTCGGGCCCAGAGCTTTAACGACGGTGGCGTGCGCCAGCTACAGCAGCAGCAGCGGAACTCCAGGGACGATTCTTCTCTGGCTCTGGCGCCTGCGCCGCCAACACGGACAGTTTCCCAGACTGGCGGGCCAGCTAGCCTAGGGGGATCCATGAGGCGGCCCGGCGGCCCGGCTCCGTTGCCTCCCGGCGTCGGAGTCGGCGCCGGCCGCGGTGCTCCCCAGAGGATGGCCCCGATGAAGCCTCCGAGTGCCCCACCACCGCCGCCTCCGACGTCGCAGCCGCCGCCGCCGCAGCCGCAACAAATAAGAGCGGTACAATGGCTTATGTAGTACAGTATGATGATGTCATTGTCAGAGAAACGTCTGTCTTAACCTTCGTCTTCTACTGAAAGTCTGAAATCTATCTTATGTTCCACATTGTTCCTCAGGACAACTACAGCGACCCTCCCACGCCTCCCACCAGGCGTCAGTCAATGCGCAACGGCGGCGGGGGCGTCCAAGCGCCATCTTCGAATGCGTCGTCCTCCGGCTACAACTCGTCTGCGTCCTCGTCAGGCGGAGATCCCGGCGGCAACACCAACAGCAACGTCGGCAGCAGCTTCGAGTCCCGCTTCCACCACCGGTTCCGGACCCCGCAGCACTTGCCGCCACCCGAGCCTTTCACAGGGTGTCCCAAAACATACCCGAGCAAAAATCAGCAACAACAACGTACGTTGACGGTGATAGCGAGAAACTGAGTATGATGAGATTCTTATGAGGAAGGACCGAAGTCAAAAAAAAAGTTCATAAATAAATTGAAAGATTGGTTGATTCAACAATCAAGCCTTTTTTTCTGCTGTTCTAACAACTGAACTAACTATATTTTTGTGACATTGTGACCTAACTAAAATGTGTTTCGTCACCCGTCTGTCCTTGTCCTTCTGCACAGTGGCTTTTTTCGTGTTCTTTCAGTTGCTGGACGCCAGGGGTCCATGGCAAAACGGAACCCCGCTCCACCCCCACCCCCGTTGAGCAACAATGGGCTGCACATGCAAAGGACCATCCTGGGGGCATCAAGATGCTGAAGAAGCGGCCATTGAGGACGTCGCCGCCAAAGATGTCTTGTTGAACAAGGGGGGCTCATCGTAGATGAATGACAACGCATGAATTAATGAAATACTGTAATCATAGCTTGTTTGTGACCCCGTAAGTCAGGTTATTCTTTGCTGAGACATTCATTCAGAGTAGTACAGTGCGCAAAAAAAAGGGACGCCTGGACTATGTTATGCTTATTGTTCAAGTTAAAAGTAGTAGGCCGAGTCATAAGTGTTGCTCGGCTGCCATGACCTCGTGCACAATGGTCCTGTGCTTTGGCCTTGTGGCCGTCATGACGTGGCGCATGGTGGACTCCGAGTTCTTCTACGTGTGGTGGGAGCCACGTCGATTCAACCTCGTGCAGAACATCCATAAGATAATGTAAAGAGCTCTAAAAGACCGTCTGCCCCATCTTCAACAAAGTTGGCGACCGTGGTACGGGGTCACTCGGCTACCCTGACGGCCCCGGTGGCCTGCGTGGTCTCGCTCCACGACTACAACACGGCAGTCAAAATGCAAGACTGCAGAGTGGACAGACAAGAAGATTGAGCCCTCAACATGGCCTCGTTGTTCTGGACGAAGTTGAGTCGATGACGGATTTGGCTCTTACACATTGTACCACACGGACGAGGTGCATCTTTCCATCATCAACAAACGTACTGAAAGTTTTCTGTGACCAAATGTGCCAAGGGTATCCTTTGACATTGGTCGGAACACCACGCGGTAGCGCGATCTCACCTTGGACTCGCGGCCCTGAGGTCCCCGTTGAAGGCCGTCATGGCGTCGTGCAGGTTGACGTCGTCCCTCGCCGGGACGTGGATGCCCACGTCTTTCACCAGTTGCTTCTTGAAGTCCGCGAGGGACGTCAATGTCAATCGGATGCTAAATCTTTGCTCGGCTGACTTGAAGACCGAACAAAAATTGTAGACTCGACCCGACCCATCCCTATCTTGAAGTCTAGCCTGGAATCGATTCCCGTGTAGAGATGATTCGAGGCGAAGCCCGAGCTTGAAGGCTCGAGCCATTTTCAGTCATCCCGACGCAAGGTTATCCTCGCATTCTCCTTCACTGACGCGTATTGTTCAGTCAAGCCTAGGCTGGACTAACTGGGTTATTGGCGCGTTCGTCAACAGGGTTACCAGATGGGCCTCATTGTTTCAGAAACTGATATTTCTTAAACCTCTTCCGCTTGTTTTGGGACTCATACTGTTACAGACACTGTACTGAATATTTCAACATCGTAGCCTTATTCAATAGTTGGTATGATTTGAAACCAGCACATTTAGTGAAACTGGGAATCTGGAAAATTTAGAAGGCCAACTTGGAGACAAAGTACATGCGGACCCTCGTGCTTTATGCTCATGAATAAATGTGCTTTGGTAAGGTAAGATTTCATTGGTGGGGTAAGATTTCATAGGTAAGGTAAGATCTTTTTTTCCGAGAAAGCACAATTTGCTCAATGCTTAACGTGCCTCTGCTACTGAAAATGCAATCAGTGCGGTCATGCAATGATGACAGCAACAGCAGCAGGTGCTTGATCCTGATCTGAGGCCAGCGAGGCCAGAGTCGTCCTGAGAGACATCTTACAACCTCAGCAGGGTCTTAGGGGAGCCAGTGGAGAATACTTGCAGCAATTCACATCAGATGGACGCTCTTGTGAAACAGATACTTCCCCCCCAAGAAATTGAGTGATGAAAAGTGAAATGGATGAGAGAAAAGTTACTTTTGATCCCTCATTTTGGACATTCATCACTCATCTTCAGTTAAAACCAAAATAGCTGTTTCGTCGATGGAAGACTAATTTTTGGGATGAAAAGTAAGTAGAGTTGTTCTCACCCGAGACTCAGAAAAAATTTGTAAGGGAAAATAACTGCACATTAGGCTAGTTTGAAAACGTCAATTTTAGTTTCTGGGCGTAGAAAATTGTTGTCCGACGTTGTTACAACTGGCACAAGTCTCACGTGTCTAATGAAATATTTTCACCATTGGGATTATCAAACTCAAAGTTTTATGCCATACTGTAAGTCGTAAGCATAGTGCACTCTTCTTCCTTCGGCCAAAACTTTTGACTGGAGTCAAGTCTCCAGTCTCCATTATATACATATATATATGTATAGCTCTACGACAACCCGAACAGTGCCATTGCTAGTAAAAACAATAACCTGAACCTTACGTCTTGCTCGACTAACTCAGCTGCTACAGGTGAGGAGAGGAGTTACTCATGGGCTGTAAGTGCCTGACAATGAGTTATCAATGACATTACTCTGATACTAAGTTGTCCCCAAATTTCCTCAAAAGACTTTAACGTGTTCTTCTTAGCTTTTATTCTCTAGAGACAGAAAACTGCGATGGAAAAAGTAGTGTCTTATGTGTCATGTTCAAGCCTCAATCTGATTCTTTCTCGTGTTTCGCAGGCGTTGCCATTGTGTTGCCACCACCTGTTGATGTCCACGTAGGCCTTGGGGATGGCAGACTGCTCGTGGAGGAGCGCACATGTGCGGCAGAAGAACTTGGTGTCCATTTCTGCATAGTTTGACTGAAATAAACAAACTTACAAACATTGTCAGGTTTGTGTATGTGTTTCTTGGTTACTTTCCAGCCGAAGTATTTGTTGTATAGCTCATTCTTGTTGTCCAGCTTGTTCAAGTACCGGGCGAGGTCTTGGGCACCATCAAAGTCATCCACGTGGATGAAGGAGTCCTTTGGGGCGACCTTTTCATAGTCCTCACGAGGCGGCCCCATCACGATGGGAAGGATGTTGTGCCTGATTGTTGTGCATTATGTTAAATACACTTAAGTGTTGCATGAGTGGCCATCCTGACCTCAACGCCTTTTCAAAGAACTTCTCAGTGATGTAGTCGACACAGTTGGAGTTCTCAAAGGCCAAGTAGAACTTGTACTGATTGAGGCAGCCAAGGCTGATGTCGCAGTTCTTTAAGCTGACATTCTTGTTCCCCACCATGCCTGAGCACTTCCCATAGATGTCGAGGTTGATGTACTTGGCCAACTGGCCCGCATACTTCATGCGCCCATTGCTGGCATAACAGTTGGAGACCATCCACGCAATTTTCTTGGGATGGTCCTGTCAGACTAGGCTTAATGCTTCCAACAGCTGCTCTTTACCTTTGTTTTGTTCTCTGCATAGTTGATCTCTCTTGTCTCATTTGCCAGATTGGGCACGAAGAACCCATAGGGAGTAGGGATAGTGGAGTCCACCCTGGTAGTGGCCGTCCAGTTGACGGAGGCTTCAAACCCGGGGGCCGCCAATATTCCTTCACTGACCGGACTCTCCAGTTGGTATGTCATCCACAACTGACCTGGGGGCCGGGGTGGAAAATCCAAAGGTCCCATTTGTGGCATTGCATAGGCTGGGCTGCTGAAGATGACCAGGTCGGCTTTGCTCCTGTGAGGCACCACCTCAATGTGTCCACGGGAAAATGATGCGCTACTATTATCAACTACCATATCTATCTACACATATTAATTCAGTGTTCGCTTGTGTGTTTGTGAGATACGGCCCAAACTGGGTGGGTATGGACCAAGTTTAGCATGGAGCTGCCTTTATACTGCCAGGTCAAATCTGACCCTGCTTCCTTTCAGGGACTGAAATAAAAAATTTTCAAGAAGGAGGACTCAGAAAAAAGTCAGAAAAAAATGTTGAGCCCCCCACCCTCAAAAAATGGGTGAGCAGATAAGGTCAGAGGTCTTTGTTGAGGTCTTTGTTTGAGGTCGCAAATCAAAATTCAGTATATGTGATCTCAAAGGGCATGGACTGTGCAAAGCACATGCACCCTAACTTGCTACGATGATAACCCAGAGAATGGCCTCAGAAAAGTAAAGTTTTACTGTTAGCTTTTTAATGAATTTTTAAAATCTTAAATTTTTCCTGCCCTTTCAGCCAATTTCTGCCTACGCTGCCTGACCCAGCAGCCGGCACCTGGCAGGTCCACCTGTTAGTTCTTCATGTCTTAGCCTTAAAATACCCAGCTAGTTCAACATAATATCGGTATAATCTATCCTGTGTGCTAGAGTGAATGCAATTATGTGGTCAAAGCCCGCAGTCTGGTACACAAGACCCTGAGGGCACAAGCTTACCTCACACCTCGATACCGGACACTTCTTCTCCAGAAATACAGTTCGGCCTAACGTGACATCGCCAAACTTGAATGGATCCTGCAGGAAGATCGACTTGAGCTTGGGGTCATCTGGGTTGTAACCCAAGGGGACATGCTTTAGCTGGTTCAAGAGCCTCTGAGTCATGGAGACGCCATCCCCTGGCCACAGTCCAGTTGCTACAACAAGGACAGAAGCAAAGAGTAACAAAAACACAAGCAACAAGTATATTATTTCACCTCTCGTGCTTGTCTCTCTCTCCCTCCACGGTATGCTTTGCTCATCCTGAGAAAAAACCATCATAGGTAAATGAACCCTTTTATTTTTTTAGCTTATTTCATTAAATCCTCTCTGTCACTGGCTGAGTTACGCCAACTCAGCCTGTACCACAGCAACTCTGCCAGGGTATGCAAGTCCTTACTGCTATGGTTGCCAAAACCAACAGGATAGACAAGCTGAGCACAGTCCCAAACGCCAGCACCGATGCCAACAGGCGCATGTGGAACCTCAATGGATTGTCCATGAATCATGGATGGCTTTTCCTGTAGATGATAAACATCAAGACTGCTGCTGGTGCTGCTCTATGAATCACATGTGCTGCTCTAGTCACACCTGCAGAGTGCCCTGTGTTTAGGAATAGTGTGGAAGGGAACACACCTCATGTTGATATTTATGAGGCCAAGTCAAAAAGGCAGTTTTCTTGGAAAATGATATTTTTTCAGCCTGGCCTTTGACCAAAATGTTTAGATTTTACTAAAAAGATTTTTCCTTAGGGTCCATTCACTATGTGCACTTTGTACATTTATCAAGTACTTCCTCCTTACTGTATGGAGTAAGTGTAGTCCATACTCCTTCTTTCAGCCATAACTCTTGACTAGATCCAGCTACAGAAGTGGTTGCCCCCTCCGGGGGAAAACTAAGAAGCTCCTCTAAAACTGACCAGATGTGCACTTTCACTTTGGAAAAAATGATTTTTTTTTAATTTTTCTTTTCATACCTTCAACCCCCCTACGTGCGGGCGGGTGAGTGACTCCTGTCATCATGCAAAACAACGGAGTAAGCAGATGTGAAGTCAGAGTTTTTGTACTAACCAATTTTGCAAAAAAGAGCAAACTTAGCTGAATTCTACTATTCGTTTTGTTCAGGCCAGTTTAATTAACATTTACAAGTTCATTAAGTCAGCATTTTACTGTATATGCATACTTATTGGGAATAGTACAGTAGAGGGCGGCAATGAAACCAAAACGATTATGATGTCTCAACCTTTAGGTCTCCTCCTTCGCTGAGTCCTTGGACCCGACAACATTGATGCTGAGGCTGAGGACTGAGCAGAGGACTGAGCAGAGGACTGAGCAGAGGACTGAGCAGAGGACTGAGCAGAGGACTGAGCAGAGGACCGCTCAACAAGTGGGAGAGGCTGCAAACAAACAGCGACGTTACTGCACGATATAGAATCTGCATTGTAGATAGCACAGAGTTCATATTATAGGAAGTACACCCATCCCTCAGTATAGTGACCATGACACTTACAGTGACCAATGTTGTCTGATCCTGCTCACATTTGTGTGCTGTATGAAATCCCCCCATCTGTAGAGACCATCACTGTCCACCATTGCCTGAAAATTCAGAGTGCTCATGACAACACAGACACCAGTGCCGGGGAAGCGGAGGAACTTGAGACTGACAACATGATTGACGCTACAGTTCTCGAGTCCTTTGATGCTGAGTCCTCTGAACTTGAGGATGGTGACAAAGCTGAAGATTGAGAGGGACAAGAAGATGACGAGGCTCTTCCAACTGTCAGAGGGATGCACTTTGTGTTCCACGAAAAGAACTCCTTTGCCTCAATCTTGAAGTTTATCAAGCAGATGGAGGACATAGTTGACCTGTCTGTTCAAAATTCGTTCACTCAGTCAACAATTTAGACATTAGATTTTATTAGACAGTCAGTATTTACGATAATGAAGTTTTTCTCTTCGCTTCAATCCTTAAAAACGCCATCCTCATCCTCAGTGATCAAGTTACACTGGCCCCTATTCTTTTTTGTCACTTCTGACGCAAAAAATTACATCTTCTTCTCTGCCTGATGTCGAAACAGGATTGACGTTTTACTTTGGCCTTTTCTCTACCGATGTGCAATCATCGTCACTTACGGGGTAGGTCAGGATCATCACCAGGACGGACAAGATGAAGGACTGATTGCTCAGACACAGTTGGGGGGGAGGGGGGAGAGAATATTGCCTGGACTTCTGCGTCAAGTCCCTCGCAGAAAAGATGTCTTGGGGCAGGTGGTGGCAGTGCCACAGCTACTCCTGGTGCAGAGGGCCCCGACGCTGGAGCTGCGGTGGCAGGTGCAGCTGGCACCGATAGTGCTGGTGTGGCTGATTTCTGGATTGTTTCATTACCGGCTTTGTTAATGAAAAGGGTTAAGTGTCAGAAACAGCAACAGAAACACTCATTTGAGTACGTGCAAACTGTTCCTTACTAACTAACGTTACACGGAAACTACCTGTAAAGTGAGTTAATAACCTTTGACAAGGATTTATAATCTAACAAAAAGTGGTGAGTCAAATGTGCACCCAGAGTAGCACTCACCAGTAGGAACGACACACTTTTGTCTTGTTTCCACCTCTCTAGGTACCCAGGTACTGATTTTAAGTTAGTTTATAACCTTTACTCATAATATTTCCCCAACAGAATGTGTTTGGGTCAAGTATGGCCCCAGATTTGGACAGAACATGGATATTAGGAGGGTTTTGTCTTCTTGCCATGGCTGGATGTGCATCATTGATGGTTTTAAGTGAGTCAATAACCTTCAATATTCAAATGTTAATAACTCACTTAATAATAGTCATT
>JAAUXU010141943.1_pt1 | contig 12732 bp, 11 predicted proteins | sample 7278151 | NCBI WGS metagenome assembly JAAUXU01 (sample SAMN14350113, study PRJNA611818) | marine sediment metagenome | isolation source: surface marine sediment (1.8m) | place: French Polynesia: Moorea | collected 2018-08 | reverse complement strand
GTGCCACTACTACTACTGCACTGCCTACTACCTACCTCATGGGAAACCGTTAATGACTGACGACGGGTCAACAACTTGTTGAAATATTACTCTGTGCACACGTTAAGTAAAAGGTGCCGCCGTCTGCTCAATGAATTGCTGCAGTATGTGAAACATTTCACTTCTGCAAAGTCAACATTCACGACGGAGTCCGCGGCACGTATTGAAACCTCCTGGCTAATAATATAGCACACTGTATTTTGTCTACGTCATCATATATATATGCTTTATAGTATGTGGTAATTGGATGATAGAACACTTCCAGGACTGAAATATAGCATTGGTGTTCTCAGTAATGAGTCGGTTTTGAGTCAGGACGACGTAGAACGTTGAACTAGCTTCTCCTCACCGACGGCTGCGCAGGAGTCGGAGGATCCTTCCTCGGGAGGCTTTATCGACTCCACAACACTGAGACAGCAAATGCGTAGATGCGTACGTGTATGTAGTGCCAATTGAGAAGGGGCCCAAGGTGGCCACCCTAGCCATGGACGACAGCGTTACGCGGGTCGGGTCGGCTCTCGCCCCCTGTCCCTTGGGCGGCGCAACCCAGAGCTGTGTTGTGGTAGGCGCACGAGTTACCACTCTGACGTGCTTGGTCGTCATACCAATCACTGTGATTGGCCACTAAAGAGTAGAGGACACGAAAGACGGCCTGTGGCCTGTGTGTACTGCAAGGAGCATCTTGTGTACATCATATGTACCATGTGTATTAATATATGTGCCCTGTTGCACGAGCCGCACTGCAAGGCCCAGCGCGCACGCTAATTCATTCTTGATCGATCCATGCCTCGTAGTAGGGGTAGGCAGTGACTCTCTTACTTCACGTAAGAAGAAAAAGCTGCCCCATGGTGAGGACATTTTTATTAAATATTCTTTCAACAAAAGCACACTTAAGAAGCCTCGTATTTCAACCCACAAAAAAATTCAGTAAAGAGCACATTTATTGTAGAAGTACCAGTAGCGATGAAGGACAAATATGTTGACTAAAAATAGGCTTCGGAGATGCTTTTGGGCTCAATGGAAACACGCACTACACCTACTGCGTGTCTCAAGCGGTACTGGTAGTGAGCGCGAAAATAAAACCCCCCGAAAATTTATGTTGTGGGTGAGCAGAGCAGACATAATCCAGACTCTCCGCGAAATTAAATGCACGCGATATTGGCCAAGCGCGAAAAGTTAATCGCCCCCAAAATGACCATTTCTTCAGTAAATATTTAATGCATCATGCATACAACCAATATATAATTATACAAGATTCTAAATATTTTTTCATTAGTGCCGTTGAGCTTCTTCGTTGGTGTCGAGGATCATTCAATTTTTACTTTTGAGCCTTTTCTTAAAACAATCCTACAACACACTTAGTGCTTGGATGTAAGCTTGTGCTTCAACTACAGAGTTTTCGGTACTCATCAATAGCCTCAAGCAGGGGGAGAGCCTTTGGTCAGTCTTAGTATTCCAACAGTATGACAATCTCCAATAGACTAATATTGTGAATTACCACCTTAAGCCCTCGAGCTGAGGGCACAGAATAAAAGGTCATATGAAAACAATCTCCACACTACTTAGTGTTGTTTCACGGCCTAGCTGAAGTCATTCCACCTTAGCTTGTTGCACCACAGCTTCCACCACTGGTTGTTTAAGAGAATCAAAAATAATGACCAATCCAGCGACACAAAAGGCACAAAGTTTTTAAGCTGGAGAGGAGGGTTTTTCAGGCTAACTGTGGTAGAAAGAAGTTGCCAGGGATCTGACTATGAGAATACAGTGGGGATGTTTGGTTTCCTAGGCACTGAAGAATGCTGACAAACAGACAAGGCTTTGCAGCCCTGCACAACTTTAAATCATGTTGATTCAAGTTCTCCTGTGAGTTCTCTCCAGTGATTCCCACTGTCTTTTTTGCTTATTGCTTCACTTTACCAACTGTTGCTAATATTTTTGTTTGGTAGATGTTGAGGTTTTTATAGGATACAGCTAAGAGAAGAAGAATCTTTTATAGCATTTAGGATATCCTTCTAAGGGCCATGCAAGAGTATCAAGAGGTGGGGTGTATTTTTTTGGTTGACCTTCCAATCTAACGTACAAAGAGGTGATCTCTGGCCCAAGTTGTCGTGCAGCTGACAGTGGGTAGGCTAGCTGCGGACGCATCGAACTATCCACCAACCCCTAGGAATGTTAATGCAGTACATAGACTTGGAGATGCATCATATTGCTATTAGAAAAAAAAGGAAGACAAAGTTGTTCGAGGTAATATGCAAGTAAGTATCACTTGCTTAGTGCGGCAATGCCCGAAATAACAGTGGTGTCCCACATCCCTCTCCTGGTATTCCTGCCAGCCTTTCTTTGCATCCTGACTTAGCCTCCCTATGGTCATGGTGCTGTGTCTCTTTTCTCATCCCTTCCTGGGATGCCCTACTTAAACACAAATGTTATGCAGTATGAACAACATTGCCATATCACCAGGGCTAGTCCGTTCTTGTCTTAATGAGGAGAGTTGTGAATGGATGCTACCTAACTCCTCTCTGGCCCTTGAGGTGGTCAGGACCAAAGCTAAGGATGAGGTTCACGTAGAGCCACCCAGAGAGTGTCAGGCCGGTGTCACGATATTTTTTCAGTAGACCCTATTTAAGGCTCACCCAATGACTCCAGTGCATGGAGTCCAGTGGAAGTGACAAGGCTCTTTGATGTGGACTTGTGAGTTACACAGTAGAGTTGCATTCTGTCCTGTACTTGGTTCTACCCTAGAGAACCCACCTTTGAGTGTAGTTGTTGATAGTTCAGAAAGTGAGCAAGTGCCTTAAGATGCAGGTCATCTTTACTCACTACAGCTGGCTATAAGTGTATAATTCAGTCCAGTATTTGCTGCGCCAAAATAAAGTTTCCCTAAAATTTCAGGTCTGAAGTGCGCCCGACCAACCTCCGGTCCTCCCACAATCTCCCAACTTTTGTGTACTGTCTCCTGGGTAGTCAGTCCTTCTAGGTTTGGGCACAAAAGTTGTGCTATGATAAATTGTAAAAACAGACCTACGCCCATGTACAAAGCACACACGCGCGTTTGTTCAGCAGTAACTAATGTGCTGAGACTGAGAGGGCCCAGGTTGCGTGCGGTCAGGCTTATATATATAGATGGACACTGGCTTACAATGTAAGGTATCAGAATAAGAACAAGTTCAAGCGCCATCATTGCACGCAGTCGAAGAAACGTTCCATTTAGTGCAAGGCATGTGTGAAAGATAAATATTCGCCACTTGCTGCCTGAAATCACTTCTCCTAAGTTTTCCACTTCGAGGTCGAATTCACCTAAAAATAAATTGTCTCAGGCTCATTTATTTATTGGCGGTCTGGCGAGAATATTGATTCGACGCGGTTCCTTCCTCCCCCCTCCCCTGTTAAATGCTTTTATATTCTGCACATGAGCCAAAGCCTGTTTGACTGCCTGTCCGCCTGCTGCCTGCCTGGTGTGCTGCTCCGGCCGCCCCCTCTCCTCCCTCGAGCTCGAGCTCGCTCGCCCTCGCATGTCTGCCTGCAGCTTAGATGACGGATCTCACAGGAATGACTAATACAGTGAGGTCCAAACAAACAAGGTGTGCATGCCAACTAATACGACTTAATGGCAACGTTCTTCAACAGTGTGTTCATTTCAATACACTTTCTTCTACGACGTCGGTAGTGGCACGCGGAACGTTGCCGGCGGATTGGCGGGGCCAAGAGCGTCCAACTGCCATGAGTGCGGGGCTGGGGGCGGGCGGGCTGGTGTCGGAGTGATACTTGTGCTTTGCATGCCAGTGCCAGTGCCAGGTGCTAAAGCATCGCTTGCAATTATCCCCCCTACTGTACTTGTTCTTTACGTCACGTGGCTTTTACCTCACATTGCCCCTATTCCACCTATTTGGGGGGACACAAATGCTCTCTCCGTTTGTCCGTCTGTTGGATCGGGCCGGCGAACGAGCGAACGAAAGAGGAGAGAGAGAGAGCGGACGACGACGACGACGACGACGGCGGCGGCGGCGACGTCGACGACGACAAAACTTACAGATTTAGGATTGCAGTAAGGCAGCTGATTGTGAGTTACGAGGTACCTACTTCAATAGGCACTTTTGCGGCATGATCACTCTCGTGTTGTAACCATGGCGCTGCGGTCGCCAGACAAATCATATTTGTTCGCTAAGGTGTCATGCTGATGTTCAACAATCATGAGCTCGTACCAATTCGTCAACACGCTGGCTCAATGCTACGCGGCAGAACAGGCTGGGCAGGGGGCACAGGGGTCGCAAGACTACTACAATATGAACTACCCCAACTGCTACTCGCCCAACCTGGCCGCACATGCTCAATACGGACAGTACTCACTCATGATGGGCAACAACTCGGCTGCCGCGGCCGCGGCAGCCGCTGCGACTGGAACTGGAGGAGGTGGCGGCGGCGGGGGAGGCGGCGGCAGCGGCAACGGCGGAAACAGTATTAGCAATGACTTCAATAATCCAGGCCAAAGAGGAAGTGCAAATCAAAGCCCTGCCAACTGCAAGTTCGCCGACAGCAGCAGCCTTGGCTCCCCGCAGGACTTGAGCCGTGCATCGGACGGCGACGCTGCCGCCGCTGTCGCGGCCGGTGTCGCGGCTGCCTCACCAAAGACTCCCGACTCGCCGCAGCCTCAGCAGAGTTCTCCAACGACGGCGACTTCATCGGCCGCCGCGCCCAAGAAAGAACGTGAGCGCGGTGGTGATGGCAATACAGTGTCGACGACAAACAATGCTCAAAGCAAACAGACTAGTGACAACAACGGGAAGTCAAGTACAAATAATCCTCCTCAGATTTATCCGTGGATGAAAAGAGTCCATCTAGGTCAAAGTAAGTGAAAATATCACTGGGGAATTTCCCCCATCGCCAACATCATTTATCAAGTACCCATGAAGAAAGCCCCCTCCCATTGAGAAAAGCTTGGCTGGTAGCTACGAATATATACGTAGAGGACTAGGTACAAGCACTCAAAAGAAGTCCCGTTGGAGGCTGATAGAAACAAAACCGAGAAAGCTGTTGTACTGAAACCACCTGGTGAGGATCCCAGATTTTATACAAACATCAGAGTGTAGGATGGACTTGTGGAGAAGGGGAAAAGACCAATCCATCTCTGGGACTGTTACAATTTTGCTTTTGAGCCCAAGCTGGAGATTTTTTTAGCAAGCGAGTTGAAACACACTTCTCAACTAATGTTAGGGACACACTTTTTGTGTAAGAGGGTGACTTGTTCCAGTTACAAGCACGGGACAGTTCTGCACCTTGACAGAACTTGAATTTCAGTGCGATTCAACGACTTTAACATGGCGAAATGAGTCCTCAAAGAGCCAGCCACTCCTAACTTACAGCAAGTTTTTTCAACCTAAAATTTATGAGTGGGAAGAGAAACATGCAGTCTTTTCATGGGCTTGCTGCTAAACCAGACCTGTTTTTTTCGTAGTGGCCCTAATCAGCGGCTTGACATCTCTGGCATAAATATTTTTATTTTTATTTTTTTTATTTTTTTTATTTTCAACGACTTCAATTGCATGTGCACGGTAACGTCGATATTAGATGTATTTTAGATTTTTTTACAAGCGCATTAGATGGTAGATATTATTTCACAATACTCATAACAACGAACGTTAGGTATTGGAAACTTTCCGCCAACAACAGTCATTCTGTGACGACATTTCTTTAGGCCTGGTGACGTCGCTACATGTGCGCCCGGCACATGAGCGACGTTCCTTGTGAGCCGAAATACACCGCTCTTGTTTTAATGCAATATATTACTGAGCTGATGAAGTATTAGCATTTGAGATTAAGTGTAAATTCATCCCTTTGTCAGTACCTAACCCACCCCCTCTTGAAATCATGTCAAACACTGATCTAGAAGCTCTAAGAAGCTTCATTTAATTGTTTTATCATGAGAAGGCTTTGAGCAGCTCTACATGAAAAATGCAATGCCTCTGAGACTGAGGAGTGCTTTTCAAAATAGCTCCTTTAGGTCACATTTTTAGCAGAGGACTTAAATGCTGCATCAGTACAGGTAAGGGATCCCCCTGCCCACTTTGTGGATTGATGAGCTCAATACACTTGACTGCACTCTCTACTCAACCCTGAGCAGCACATTACAGAGCAGATCAGCTGATTGATGCATATATAGTTAGGAGAGCAAAGAAAGTTCTAGTTCCAGTACTCTTGCTCTCTGGAAAATCTACAGGACTCTTTACAGCCAACAAGGGGAGGTAAGGTACTTGCGCTAATCTTGGCAACCGCCGTGGTTTGCACTACTTGTCACTTAAATTGTTGATCTGAAATCTCTCCAGTAGCTTTATCCGCCGTCGCCCTAGGTTTTCTCAATCTCCAAAAGATGTTTTCCACTTGTGTATTTTGTTATAGGGTACCTGTTTTAGGGAGCAGCAAAAAGTAGCTTGGCAGATTAATTCAAGTTCTTTTTTTGGAGGGGAGTGCACAGGATAGAGATCTCTGTGGGGACTCCTCTGGGACTAAAATTAACCATCAGATCACGCAGTTAGTTAACTGAGAATGTAGGAAGTCCATTCCCGTCGAAAAGTTTAGGAACTTGCCTTAAAAAAAACGCCAGAGAACGAGAAGTGGTGTACAGAGCAGAGCAAGATGGAGGTCAACATTTAGCGAAATTACCACTAAAAATGAAGCCAGCTTACTGTTCTTCATTGAAGTTGCTGCGCTGAGAGGAACAAGTTTCAGCTCGAGGCTTTGAATCTTCTTAATGCATTTATTGCCAGTTACAGCCCCTAATCGTTGGCCACTTGTGCCTACTTTTGCGTGTCTACAATGTGGTGTTAGGTGAATATGGAGCCCGCTGTTCAAATGGAACGTCCTCAGCTGTAAGCCTGATGTGTGGAACCACCACAGGAAGCTGCAGGCTCCATTAATTCCCCTAACCAGCTTTTTAGCTGTTAATACGCTCATTGGAATCCCGATTAATTCTGGTTCAGATCTAGCTCATTACAGACGGCACAACGGATTTCCGCTGAGGGCCTGCAGAGGTGAGGCTGGTTCCCGAGGTCACTCAGGCGGTCTGGTACAGACTAAAACTTAGCCACATTCCTGCCATCCTCCATGAATCGAGGCTAACAAGTATGAATACAACTGTCCCTTGACTCCACGAACCGCGTCCTCATAGTCATGGATATGTCTGAGGCCACGTCCTTTGCCAAGAAAGAAGAGCATGCCTCAATTTTAGCAGCTGTCTCTTCCCTGTTTGCATGTTCATGGCAAAACTTTCTCCCACTATTTGCAGTGAGTAGAACCTAAGAGGAGTGGGGCAACAGAGAAACAAGTACATAGCTAAGAGAGACGGTGTCAGCGTAGCCAAGGCAAGAGGTTCTCACTCGCCCTTTTAGCGTTGCTTGCATTAACTTTTGCGTCCTCTCGCCATAACTTTGGACAGATGAGAATAAGCCCCAGATCCAGCTAAATGAGGCCGCTAACTTTTGTGCCTAAAACAAGTGCTAATTTGATACCAAGAGTCTGACATAAGCTTTGTGAGCCTCTACGATGTGGCAGCATCACTTTGGGAATTTCGTATGGAACCACAGTGCAAGCTGTCACTCCACCGGGGAAAGCACCTGAATAATATCTTCCTTCTGGGTATTTTTTTTCAACAACTTTAAGGTTCGGATTTTCAAGCACTTTTGTCACAGGGTGCCTTTACCAATGTTCTGACCGCACTGAATAAAATCCAGTGAACAGAATAGCCATGGCATGGGCAGTCTGTGAAAATATCACTTGAAATTCTGACCTGATAAAAACATATAGTGGACTAGGTCAATATGAGGTCAATTTCGGGATTTGCCTGAGTGCTCTAGGCTTTTGTTACCTAATGTCAAGTGATGGAGATATAGCCAAATGCTGTTTCACAACAGTAAATTTTAATCTTTCCCCACAAGGGCACAGGTTTACTGCATGAAACAAATACATGAACAACTTTTAAAACTTGTAAGGCTTCTGAGCAAGCATTGAAAACCAATTTTTCCAATTTGGTCACTTTCAAGATTGTTGACTGAATATTCTTATCTACTAGGACTACAAAACTTCAGGGCAAAGCCACCTTTACATTTTCATAGAAAGTCTCCAAATAACATCTGGTAACAAATTCTAGTCCCAATTTTCGACCTAGCCTGATATATGCATGTAAGTATACTAAAATGAGCAATTGCTAAACCCTGCATAGAATGGAGTCAGTTATAAGTGGCTCAATGTGCAGACAGACAGAACTACCATTCTCAGCCTCCAATGCAGCAAGCAAGAGCAGATTCCGCTCTAGGAGTGCCAATCGCCTCAGCGTGGCGTTCAAGCCTCCCCAACGAACATTTAAGATCATGAGAAGGAAGAAAATATTTTGCCCAATTTCCATTACGTACAAGCTTCTCTGTCCTCCTCGCCCAGACACAAAGTGAAGCTCCCCAGGCCAGCAACGTTAGCGGTTAACAAAGTTCGGGCGGATTCAGGGCGGGGGTCACATTTGGACTTAATCTCCGTTGTCTCGGCGAATGCTTCTGCCTTGTCACGCACTGGATACTTCGCACAGTCCGCAACCTGATCAAGTTAAAAAGTATTTGTTTCTTAAGCGGCGCAGCCAAGCCCTGCATTAATACCTGTAGGCAATTTCCTGTCAGGCTTTGCTGTCTCTAATGTCATGCAGAGAATTATGATGGTGACTTATGTCCCTGACTTATTTAAGGACTAAGCGATCGTGCCCACGTCCGTTACGCTGTGTGTCTGTGTCAAAGAAATTGTCAGATGCAGCAATGCCCTCTTCTTGACAAGTCCTCCATGTTCCATTTTTCTTTCAATGTCTCTTCCCCCCTCTTCCCCATGTTATTCCTCTTGCACTCCCTCGTGCCCCTGACCACTCTCCTTCCCGTCAGTCTCCCCTCCCACCTGCTTCCTCTCATATTCAGACGTCTTTATGACTCACACTGCGTGCAGACATAGGTGTACTGCATGTCTGGGGACAACATTTCGACAGATACAGTGCGAATCTTTCTCCATGACAAACAAGTCAACGCACAAACCCATTCAGAGCAGTACGAAGACTCTATTCAATACTTACATTCATAACGACTTATGTGAGGGTTGCACGCCGCAAACATCTGCACCAATTTCCAAATCTTCATCTAATTTTTTTGATGGTTACACCACACATTTTCATTTTAGTCACGGACCGAACTTGATGCACACATGTTCATTTCTGATGTGCACGTGCCTCATGTAGTAGGGGTGAGCAATGACCTTTTACTTGTGAAAATAATTTAATTTTTTTAACACTATTAGTGCTATCACGAGCGTTCTACCACAAGCTGCAAGAGGCTTGGTGCACTAATACAAGCTTGTGATCAGACTTTTCTTCACTCATCCATAGCCTGAAGCTTCATCTGCATCTAAAATCAAATGTCAGATGCGTGGTGTAACCTCCATAACGGAATTACAGAAGTCTGATAAACCTGGACCAATGCATTGAGTTTCCACCACAAACCCTTAAATATGAAGGTCATCTGAAAAATCTCCATTCACTTATGCTACTTGTATGGCCCGGCTGAAGGTATTTCCTTGACAAATTTCAACATTGTTCGCTTTAAAAACACTTTTTTTAATAACCAATTCAGAGACTTCTAGCCCGATGAGTAGGTGTTTTTTTTCAGAGGAAACTAAAAAAGGCATCTTATTCTTTGGCGCTACAAAATGCACAGAGACCTCTTACAGTTTAAGAAAGTTGACAGGAATACAATGGGTGTGATTCAGCTTTGCAGCCCAGTGCATCTTTTTGCACCATGTTGAATCACGCCCTCCTGTACAATTAGAGATAAGTGAGAAGTCTTTTGTTGAAATGATTCTCGGGATCTTCGTCATTAATTTTTTTTCAAGCATTTCTTCCATTACCAAGTGTTGCAAGGGCCATATAGCAGCATGAAGAAGTGTGGGGCTTTTTGAGACTGATCTGATCTTCTCAGTTTGGTTTCCGATGTGGTAATCTTGAGTAAGAACTCAATCATAGGCTTAAGCGAGCGCGAAACCTTCACCTCGAGTTTCATCTGCATCCTCGACAAAATGTAAGACTTGTCGTGCCATCATGGATCATGAATTGAGGAATCATCACAAGCCCTATAGAGGCATGCAACGATGGCTTTTTCTATAAAGAAAGATGATTTCACTTGTTGGCCTCTTGAATCTGAAAAATTGGTCCTTCTTTCCCACCAGAGTTTTGTACATGAGGACACGCACAAGAGTCATCAGAAAGTACCAAAGATGCATGCTGAGAGCCACCCAGTGGTGTGCGCCTGTCCAGTTCAAATCTGGCCGTAGGTTTACTCTGGATGTCTGTAGCGGAGACCCGACCAATGCAGCTGCGGGCAGTGGGAACCCACGAGCGCCATCTTGTGGACTTGCGGTGCAACGTCGACAAGGTCTGCTGCCAGCTACGAGACCTAGGCTTGCCAGCTGCTGCAGTTGGCCATTGCCAAACTGCTTCTGGTGTCGCGCAGGGGAGAGGCGAGCTTCTCGTGGGGGTCCCAGGACGTGACTTCTAGCAACCCTGTAGGGCGGGGGGAGGTGCTTGTGTGCTACTGAAAAAGCTCAGCTGGGGCCTAAGAGTTGGTGGAAACCTGCTGGCAGTTAACATTGGCCGGGATAGGGTTAAAATAACTGAGTCTTCGGCCAATGCCCTTCTAAACCGCCCCAACCGGCACTGTCTGACCAACTGTGGCAGAGCACTGAGAGCCTGATGCGGCCCTGATCCCCGGCTCTGGGACATGTGGAAGGCCATTTCCAGCAGTGCACACTCGTTGCGAGTGCAGTTACGCCTCTGGAACACAAGACTCATGAGCACTTAGAATTAGCTTGTAAGAAAGCCTTTGTTATGCAGGATTTGTAATCTTTCAACGGTAGAAGTGGACGGCTAATACGGATAGATTAATGAAAGGGGTAAAAAGTCGGAGTTGATAGCAGGAGCGAGGACATTTGTTGAATAAGACAGATAAGCTCGTGGCTGGGCTTGTTTTAGACTGGCAATAATATACTGTAGCTCTATTATAAACATGTACCGTGGACGTCCGCACACACACCAAACTGGGTTTGAAACAGTCCAGTAGCTCGAGCTCTCGCACATGTTCAGTGTTGATAGGATGAAAACATTTACGGGCTCACTTGGTCGCTCCGAAGAGCATCATTTCCTTGAAATGTTACAATGACTGAGGAAGTGACACACCATGATTTTAATTTTTTTCTCCTTCCAATACACTTTTCATAAGAGACTAAAGCGGAAAGTTCCACTTTTTTAGAGCTTCTTGATCCCAATTTTCTTTTTTCCAATATTCCCGGGTGCACCTGTGTCAGACAGGACTTGATCGTCCCGCCGCTTTCCGCCTCGGGCTATTGACTAAAACAAGCTGTAGAATCTAAACAATGTTACGACAGAACCACTGCTCAAAAGTGACACACGCGCGCACACAAATAGTAACAACGTTCCTCTTAACACAACTCTCAGCTGAGACTTGATCATCCCGAGTCCTAATTGTCCCACAAAGCTAAGTCTCTAATGTCCCAGGTCTCAAAGAGAGCTTAATCGTCCAAGGCTCAATGCCTGAGGAACTGTTTACATCCGTATGTCACTTCTTTTGTCCCTCCTCGAGCCCCTGCCCACATCCCATTGTGAACACCTTCCTGCCAGCTTCACTCTGTTTCCCTGCATTTCCTTTTCACATATATTATCCCTATCAGACGTCCCCTTTTTTACCGACGCATTTTTCCCCCGCGCTATTTATGTGCGAAGCGACTGCGTTCGTTTCCTATCTAATAATGTTGTCTTCTGCTCTCCTTCCAGATGCTGTCAATCAAAACGGCGAGACGAAACGTCAGCGAACATCGTACACCCGTTATCAAACATTAGAACTGGAGAAAGAGTTTCACTTTAACCGCTACCTGACCCGCCGGCGGCGCATTGAGATCGCCCACGCACTGTGCCTGACTGAGAGGCAGATCAAGATCTGGTTCCAGAACAGGCGGATGAAGTGGAAGAAGGAGCACAAGATGGCGAGCATGAACGCCATGCCCATGCATCAGATGCACCCCGCCCTGGCCTATCAGCATCACTCCCATCTGCAGGCCATGGGCATGCACCAGTTTGGGCTAGCGGCGGCCGCGGAGCACATGCACCCGGCAGACGCGGCGGCCGCCGCGGCCGCAAAGGCGCAGTTTGACAGATACAACATGCATCAATGAACAAAAGGATATTTGTTTTTGTTACCTGAAATAAATCTATCAGATTAAGTTTCAAATATCTTTCTTGATGGACTGGCCGGGACATTGGACGTTGGTACACACTGCTTTTGGGCAATTTGTTTGGCAGCAGTCGTAGCATGTGCAGAGGATGGAGACCGTGTAAACTACGTAAGCTGCGTGGACGATACAGACGGAGTGGACCTCAAAGGCGATATGGACGGTGTGGAGGATGTAGATGGTGCGGAGGAAGTAGATGGTTTGGAGGATGTAGATGGTGTGGAGGATGTAGTTGGTGTGGAGGATGTAGTCGGTGCAGATGATGTAGGCGTCGTAGAGGATGTAGACGGTGTCGACTGTCTAGGCGATGTAGACGGTGTCGACTGTCTAGGCGATGTAGACGGTGTCGACTGTCTAGGCGATGTAGACGGTGTCGAC
>JAAUXU010000544.1_pt1 | contig 12733 bp, 17 predicted proteins | sample 7278151 | NCBI WGS metagenome assembly JAAUXU01 (sample SAMN14350113, study PRJNA611818) | marine sediment metagenome | isolation source: surface marine sediment (1.8m) | place: French Polynesia: Moorea | collected 2018-08 | reverse complement strand
GCTGTGATGGCCCTATCCAAGGAGCTGTGGCAGATGTACATTGGCCAGGTGAGAAGGGCACAACTTTACCTCAATCTTCTTATGGCACTTAATTGTTTGAATTTGGTCACAGACTCTCCTCATGATGAGAATGGTTCAGTGGGGCACAGCCAGGGCACTGCTCACAAAGTCAATCCCACAGGTGTGCAGACAAAAATACTCATTTCAAACAAAAGCATTTCAGTTTTCGTGTCTCTGCTGCAGGAAGAGATTGGGACAATCTACACGGTCATCGCCTTCCTGGCTGCTGTGATGCCACTGGCAAGGTACGAAAGTGGAAAGATGGCAACTGTTGTCAAAATGAAGAGAAAAGTAAAGTGCTGCTCCTTTTGTATCTCCTTCATTGTCCTAGTATTTGTAAGAATCCATTAAATCCTCATTTTGTGCTTAAACTGAGATGCTTTTGTCACATCTTTCATGTAGAATGGCCTTAAAACTGAGTTTATTCATAATCTTTTTTTATTCCCGGCTGCAGCAACCCAGTCTTCCGTGAGGTGTATGAGGCCACGATCGAGACTTACCCGTCAACCTTCCTCATGTTGGGAGCCTTCATCGGGGTCTTTACCACTGCGGGAAATTTGCTCGTCTACACGCAGAAGAAGAAACTTTTGGTGGACAGGTGGGGAAACCAGGTGAGGGGGCGAAAAAGCATGTAAAGCAGAATTGATCAGTAGCACAGGGTGCTGAGAACAATGTAGACACACGTCTAGAATATCCGTTTCAGTGAAAAAAGTTAAAACTCTTTACAGACCGCTGGCAAAGAAAGCAAAAAATGCCGAAGAGTTTACATCTTTTTTAGTTTGAGGGATTGCCCCAGATTGAAGTGGCAGAACAAGGGCCGGGAAACTATATTTTTAAGGGCAAACATAGCTAGTGCAACATTGGCCCTTTTGGATACTACTGTAGTTTGCCAGTACACTTTTCTAACAATCCCAATTTGTAGAACTACGAACCCCACGAGAATTTCGCCCCTGGGAACCTCCGTATTTCAAGAGTTTTTTTCAAATTTCACGGAGGTTTTGAGTTTTTAAAAAATGTCAAAAATGCGGAGGAAACAAAGCTCCGCATTTGCCCCGCAAATACGGAAGGGGAAAAAAAAGTTTACTTAGCGTTTTTGACTCTTTTTAAACAAAAGCACTGGTCAGAATGTCACAAAATTTGGCCCTGTTTTTTGCGTTAGTATTTTCTACAAATCTTATTTTATAAAAAATTTTCTAGATCGAACTTTTTTCAAAGTCTTTTTTTCATATACGCTATTTCAGGTTACATGGGCATAGAGAGCAAATTGGTATAGGGGATAGAGCGGCGGCACTGTGTTGGAGAGGTCTCGAGTTCGAGTCCCACTGCATTTCTATTTTTTTTTGTTCCTTTTTTTGCTTTAATCTTCCGCATTTGCGGAATTTCCGCATTTGCGGAAGGCGGAGTTTTTTTCAGCCAAAAAAACCTCCGCATTTTTTCAAAACAGTACTACTTAAATTACAGATACGATAGACGCTTTACAGAGGATTTACGCCCTCCGCATTTTTGGCAAACGAACTCAAATTAGGGTTCGTGGGGAAGACTTTCCACAGAAAGCTCAGGATTCAACAAAACATTTTCCTGTATGTTTTCTCTCTCTCTCAGATCAACGAGGGAACCGGTGGCGAAGAGGAGGAGGAGGAGGCGAGAAACAGAATTGAAGAGAAGGCGAGGGAGGCGGCGCTGGAGGAAGAAGAAGACAGGGTCTGATGATGAAAGTGTGCGTCTAATTTGTTCTCGATTTACGACTTTATTTGAGGGCTGCAAACAAAGTGACTAGGTGAATAAAAGATAGTTTAAGAGTACCAAAAAACGCTGCATTTTGGGACATTGCATGCTAATACATCGCCACTTGTTTTCATGGTTTTTTTGTTTTTCGTGACATATGGGAAAAGGCATATTTACGGGGGGGGAGAGGGGGGGTGTGGACGTGGCGTCGAGTCTCGGGATTTTTTTGGAAAGGGGAAAGAAAGTTGATCGATTTGCCCCTTTTTGTTGTAGTTTTTTCGGGGAGAGGAAGGTGAAAGTTTAGCGAAATACAATTAGCAGGATGAAGAGGATTATTTTCCTTCCTAGGGGAGAACAAAAGGTATCTTTCGGAGAATTTTTATCTTGCGTGCTGCTTGTACGCCAGATCAGAAAATGTGAACGGGCGCCCTTTCTCCACCTTTTAGGGCCATTGACGATGTGCATTTCGTCACATTTATCGAATGCGTAACTATTTTTTTGCGGGAAAAACCGCAATGCGAGAACAGCTTGTGAGATGAGACACTTGGACGGCGGTGGCGGCTAAAGATAGTACAATTAACAAGTCACGCTACGCAACTTTTTTTTCGTATGTCTTTTATGAAATTGTCAGTGTCGTTGTTTCCGACAATGTCATGTAACAGTAAGGGTTGTTGTTCTTGTCATTCTTATTGAGGGTAGTTTGGAAACAATTTTATCAAAGAGTCTTGAAAAATTATAAAATGGATATTTTTAATTTTTTACCAAAGCTTTCCCAGGTTCTGGCAGGGGCCTTTTGATCATAGTCTGATCTTGTTTTCGGAGATATCTCCTGCGATTTCGTCGTATGAATGCAGTTAAGTCTCTCGGATGTCCGAATTTCCCCCTCTTCTTGATCGATGTCAGTTTCTTCCGAAGCAATGATCCATAAGGACTGCAATTAAACCCCCATACTTTTCCCGCAAAAAGAACCGGGAAAGAAAACATAATTGAGACATGAGTGAGAAGGAGGAGGAGACGAGAAGCTACTGGAAGAGGTTTGGAAATCATGAAAGAGCAAAACATAATGCAATTACTACATCGGTATTTAAGTTCCGTCACTACGCACAAATAAAAAAATCTTTTTAAAGACATTTTTACCACAGAACCGATTATTTTTCGAATTCAGGCAGGAAAACGTGTCCAAAAAATAGAAAGAAAAATATTTTTGAAAAAAAGATTTATTCTTGCATGTTCGAAACAACCTGCATTTAGGTTCTCATCATGGTCCTCTTGGTACGTCCGTTCCCTTACAATCGAGCCCAGCCACTTTATGTGGGCATTCGGAATAGCAATCGTATCGGGTGCCCAGCTAAACACAAACCTGCAGCTTGAGAAGGTGAACCTAAAAACAATTAAAATTGTTTTCTTATGTGTTTCGTTGTAGGTGTGCAAGTATGAGAAGGGCTACAATGACACCATCTGTGACAACCTCTATGACTATCCAGATGAGCAAGTGGAGGTGAAAAGACGCAAAAAAACTCTTTTTTTTCTATTTCGAAACGCGCTTTGTACAGGTCCAGCTTCGCGTGAATGACTTCCAAGAGGCTGGGCAGTGGCTTGCCCAAGGGCCAGGTGAGATGTACAGTATATTAATCAAATTTTGAATGAAATAATTGTCAAACACTTAGCTTCTGAATTTTGCCCGTTAAAAGCCATCGCCTACTCCCTGTTCATCGGTCCCATCTCCGACCACATTGGCCTGAAGCCTCTCCTCCTGCTCCCGCTTCTGGGCCAGGTCATCGACAGCTCTCTGCTCATAGGTTTGAGACAATGAAACAATTCCGTTTTGGCTCTGGAAGTGAAGTGACCTGTTCTGCTATTTTATGCAGTGCTACAGACAGTAGTTTTATGTAGAAAAAAATCACTGCACCAACAGTGAAGACGTCAGCAACAAAAAAACTTTTTGTCAACCCCCATGCTCATTTTCTTTTTTCCCCTTCTTTCCCCCAGTCAACTACTTGTACAATGATGTCCTCCCCCTTGAGTTCTTCTGGTTGGCCAACTGCTACAGCTACCTGGGGGGATCCTCCGTTTACTACCTAGCCTACTACTCATATGGCAGTGCAATAACAGATCAGGTAAGGCGGGAATCAAACAGAGTTTATGTTGGAAGCTCTGTATTTTCCTTCTTCAGGAGGGCCGAGCCGCTAGACTAGGCAGATTTGACGGATTTGAAGTCACATCACTAATGATAGGGTAAAAAAACTTGGCTTCCCATATATAGCGAAAAACTCATTCGTCTCTTCTTATTTTAAAAAGTTTACTGCTGTCCCCTGAGATATTTGACTGGATTGACTACCTTGGAACTTACATCATGGGCCTCTCCTTCTGCGTGGCAGCCTTTCTCTATGTGCTGTTCATTGTCAAGGAGCCGGTGAATTAATTATTTAAACTGGTATTTCATTGTTATTTTTTAAAAAATGTTTTGGTATTTAGCCAAGGGAGAAACCTGAGAGGCGTATCTCATCCAGGAGGAAGGCGGAGGCAGAAGCGAGGGGGGAGAAGGCCCCGATATGGGCCAGGTAAAGCACATTTGGGTAAAAATAGTTTTTGGGGAAAATACTTGCAAGTCTTTGCAGATTCCAGGACTTTTTCTACTTCACTCTGGTGGAGCCCATGTACAAGACTGCAGAGGTGCGAAATACTTCAATAAAAAATCAGCCTCTGATGCAATATGGAAAGCTGCTGTGTTTTTTTAAAAATACCCAGGCTCTGCTTCGCCCCCGCCCACGTAATCTTCGCTTCCTAGTATGGCTCCAGCTGGCCCTCTACGGCACATACTGGTTCCTTGTCAATGAGATAGCACCACTTTACCTCTATCAGACACTGAAGTTTGAGGTACGTATATCTGGAGGGGAAACTGCTGGGAGGAAATGACGGCAAAAAATAAAAGAAGGGGTATTTTTGTCTTTGCTGTGATCTGAGCTTTATATTTCAAAAAAATATTTTTATGTCCTCTTATCACAGCACTTTTTGTGACCTAGGACTTTGATGGCACCTCCAGCTCCCGTTACACTGCCTATGACAAGTTCACCTCAGCCGTGGGCCTCTTTGTCGTACTTCCCTTCCTCAGCGAGAGGCTCCACGTCCATGACGCCCTCACCATCACTGGGATCCAGGTCTTGGAATGGCTCTTTTGTTGTTGCTGTTGTTTCAGGGAATTTTTTTCTTTTCAGTTTCTTTACATTGCTGGGAACACAGTGATGGCCTTTTCAGAGGAGCTGTGGCAGATGTACATAGGTCAGGTACGATAAGAAATGCAAATAGTATGCACCTTTAATATCACCACCTTATATTTTGCGTCTTGAGAACAGACCCTTCTTCTGATGCGCATGTGCCAGTGGGGCACAGCCAGGGCGCTGCTGACAAAGTCAATTCCACAGGTTTGAGGGACGATGAACTGACTTGTTGGATAATATCCAATATTTTTTTGGCAGGATGAGATAGGAACGATATACACTGTCATTGCCTTTCTGGCCGCCGTCCTGCCGCTGGCAAGGTAAATGCCTAGCAAAGAGGAATTTTAAAACATTTTACTGTTGTTTTCCCAAAGTTATATGATGTCAAACCCTATTTGAAAATACAGCAACCCAGCCTTCCGGGAGCTCTATGACTCCACAATTGAGACATTCCCCTCTGCCTTCCTCCTGCTTGGTGCGGCCATAGGGGTATGGACAGCAGCGGGGAACGCAATTGTATACACACACAGGAAAAAAATTTTGGTGGACAGGTGGGGAAACCAGGTAACCAGGTCTTGAAAACGTATTTTGAAGAAATTGGTGAATATTTTTTTGTGGATTATAGATCAACGAGGGGACAGAGGGAGAGAAAACAAGGAGGGCTGAAGAGAAGGCAAGGGAGGCGCTGGAGGAAAAGGACGAAAAGGAAGACAGAGTCTGATGACTTTTTCATATGTCATAGGAACATCTTTTATTAATAAAGATCGATTTGTTGTAACAATGTATTATCACTAATCTCCTCTTTGGCCAAAGAGTTTCAACATGACTTCAGCGCAGGCAGCACCCATGACTGCAGACTGGATCTCAGGGTGCCCGGATTCCTCTCCATAGATGGCCTTCCTCATTTGCAGGCACTGATCATGGCTGTCCAGAGCCTCACGGTGCCTGCCCAGGGAGGAATAGCAGCTGCCCAGGTTGGCAAGACAGGAGGCTACGTTGGGGTGGTTGGTGTCCATTCCATACAGTTCCTTCATTAGATCCAGGCATTCCTGGTAGCAGGCCAGAGCCTCCCGGTGCCTTGCAAGTGACCCGTAGCTCATAGCAAGATTGTTCAGACAGGATGCAACATCTGGGTGCTTGGCATCCTGACCATAGGCAGCCCTCATCATCTCCAAACTCTCAGCACGGTTTGTGAGGGCGTCTTCTAATTGCCCCATGGCTTGACAGCAGTTACCAATGTTTCCAAGCGATCGGGCCACATCAGAGGTTTTACTATCTCTCCCGTGCATTTTCAGTTTCATTTCATAGCTTAACTGGTGATAATCAAGGGCCTCTTTGTACTTTCTCATTGACTCATAGCAGGTACCAATATTGTTGAGAGCTGTGGCAATATTGGCGTGACTAGCATCTTCTCCATACACAGTCTTCCACAGCTTCAAGCATCTTTCCTGGTAAGCCAGGGCCTCCTTGTACTGTCCTCGGTAGCGGAGGCAACTGGCCATCCCACTCAGAGAGGAGGCAATGTCAGGATGGACAGCATCTAAGCCATGCAGCTCTTCCATCATTTGCAGACTTTGGTTGTGAAACTCAAACCCTTCCTGGAATCTTCCAAGTGCCACAAGACATTGACCAACCTTGCACAACGAGGAGGCAATGCATGGGTGAACCTTGTCTTGGCCAAATATTTCTTTTCTCATTTTCAGACTTTGATCATACACTTTCAGAGCCTCCTTGTAATGCCCCAGGTTCTGATGACAGCCTGCTATGTTGTTGAGAGCAGATGCAATGTGTGGGTGGTTGGCCTCCTGACCGTAAATTGCCCTCATCATCTCCAAGCTCTGGTCATGATGCATTAGAGACTCCTCATATTGACCTAAGGCATTGTGGCAAATGGCAATGTTCCCAAGAGAGATAGCAATGTCTTTATTCTTTGCCTCCTTCCCATGCATCTCTCTCACCATCTTCAGGTTCTGTGTGTTGTACAAAAGGGCCTGTTCATGTTGCCCCAGCAACCTGTGGCTCTCAGCCAAGTTGTTCAAACAGGATGCAATGACAATGTGGTTTTTGTCCTTCCCATAAACTGCCTTTGCTATCCTTAAGGTCTCTTCATGGCACTCCAGTGCTTCTTTGTAGCGACCAAGAGCCTCAACACAAGTTCCTTTGGTGATGAGGAAGCAGACAATGAAGGGGTGGCTGGACTCACTCCCATGCAGGGTCCTCATCATTTCTAAACTCTCCTCATTCAGGGACAATGCCTTCTCATACCGTCCAAGAGACTTTAGACAAAGAGCCATGTTGTTCAGAGAGAAAGCAATCTCCTCACGGTTTGCATCTTGACCATGCAGAGATCTCTTCATGTTTGTGCTCTTTTCATGATATTCCAGTGCCTCTTTGTTCTCCCCCAGATCATCCAGACAGCAGGCAATCTCGTTGTGGGAGGAGGCAATGTCAGGGTGGTCAACATCGCTGCCATGCAGGTCCTCCTCGATCCTAAGCCCCTCGCGAAGGAAGGCCAGCTTTCTTCTCAGGGCCAGTTTCATCTCTTCTTCCAGGGCTGGCGTCCACTCTCTGGCTGGTTGGCTGCTTACGGATGACGCTGATATGCCGTCATTGTGCGCCCTCATGATCTTTTGGATGCCAGGGTTTGTCCCCTTGTCGTACCTTTAGATAAACGAGAAAAACTAAGGAGCAATGTTGGAACAATCTTCGAGTGTTGCACTTATACCTGTAAAGGCCAGTCTTGATGAGCTTCTTCCCGCCTTCCCTTGCTATGATGAACTGCCCGTCCTTGCCATTGAAAGCAGCATGAAAGGTCATTTTGCCATCCTGTATCTCCCTCAGATAATATCTGGCGGACTTTCCAATGCCTCCCACTCCACCTTTCACTGAGTTTGGCTTCCTGGCCTGAATGTCTTTGCTGAGGATGCTCTCAACCTATACACAAAATAAAATTGTGTAAATGGCAAAGGATATCTTTAATTCTTTGTGGAAGTTCATTTGGACATGCCTCCTCCTGAATGGGAACTGCTGCTTCCGCAATGTGAGTGAGGACCAGCAGCTCCTTTGCAGCCTCCTTTTGCCTCTCATCCATCCCCTTCCAGTCAAGGGTCTTGTCTCCTTTGTGTTCCAGAACCTCGAGGATGACGCTTGCGCAAGTGCTGCTCATGCTGTCACTGTCCAGGAGATGTGAGATGCCCTCATAGGAGTGGCATGCCTCTGTGTCCAGCTTTTGGGTGAATCCTACGTAGATCTGGAATGGGTGAAACCTTTTGTTATATGAATAAAAAGTGTGGAGAAATCCAAAAATACCTGTCTGCCTCCCCCATGCTCGGCATCTTGGAGGACAAATTGGAAGGCCTCGCCTCCCATTCTGAGATTCACCAGCAGTGGCTGCTTTATCTGAAAAGAACAAAAGACACGGTTTGTCATTTTGCTACAATAAATGTTTTTGCTGGTACATTATTTCACCTCCTTTGTCCCCCTCGGCAGCGCCTTCCCCTCCTTCTGTACGTCCGACATCTCGTCGTGGAAGTAGGCGAGCGTGGCCAGCACCTCCCTGAGCGGCCTGTCAAAGGCGATGAAGTCCTCCACCACCCTCCTGACGTGGAATGTCCTCCCGTCCTTGCCCTGCAGCTCAACAAAGGTCTCCCCTGCGTGGCTGCGGGCCAGGGAAAAGTACTGCGAGCTGACGTTCCTCCTCTCCGGCAGGAAGGCCCTCTCCTGGGCGTCAAGGAGCCTCTTCACCTCAGGCTCCTTCCCAGTCACTTTGTCCTTGACCTTCTTCCTCGCTCCCTTGAAATTCGCAAAAAAAATAAGTGAGGGAAGAACAGTTTTTAAATACCTTTTCTACCTTTGCTCTCTCCCCCTTTTCTCCGCCTCCCGAAACATCTTTGTCGGCGGCCCGTATCACCTCTCCGACAGGGGGCTCCATATTTTCCTCACGCACGAAAAAGAGAAGATTGCTGGTAGAAACACCTTTCGATCACGGTTCAATTTCACAGTGTCGTTCAAAAAAGCCGTTCCTGTCTCCTTGCCTCAGACGTTTTCCTAGGCAAACTGCAGCTTCTGAACAAGAGCGAAATACCGGTTCTTCAGCATAGGCCCAACACTGTCGACTCAGCTGGAAGAAGGGAGGGTACGGGCAAAACATGCATGACTCACATGTGTTACGTCAAAAGGGTTAGAAGAGGAAAGACTTTCCCGCCGCGACGTTTGAATGTATATCCATTTTAGAGGTCGAAGACGGAAATGTCGAATTCGGTATTGTGTACGAAAAGCTACGTTGGTGCGGTTGTGATTCGCTATCATACCCGTAATTCAGCCCCAATATTTTCGGGACAGAAGTAATTCTTATCCAGACTTTTTTAGGGATTTTATCTACCTGTGATGCTTTTGCGAAGTACTTTTCATCCTGACAATTTTGCAACTGAAAAAAGAGAATACGTGAAAAAAGCGGGAGAAAATTTGTCCCATCATCATCCAAGTCGTCCCTCAAAGGCATTTGTCTTGTTGTGTCAACGCCGGACGTTCTTCTTTTTACGGGGAGAATGACAAATTCGACGAATTGGACGCCAATTACATTTTCCGTTGTACCTTTGCTTGCCAGAAGCCGAAGCCGCAAGCAGATGCCATTGAGGGTCCGAAACAATCGTTTCACGGTCACCAAAAGGACGGAGGAGGAGGGGAAAAAATCATCATCATCATCATCGAAAGGTACTGCCATTGCAGTACGTCAGATCGGCACAAAAATTGAAGCAGCCGCCGACTGATTCTTTTCCCCCTGGAAAAAAAATTGGAGAATAACTGTGACTAATGGTCTGACGGATGGGATGTCCACTTTTACTCCTTTTTCGCAATACATCCCCGAAAATTGCCTGGAGGAGATGAAAGCCGACCGACCCACATTGTCGTTGCGAAATGTTTTTTTTTTTTCGCCGACGACGAGGAGGGCGGAGCGCAGCACAAACACAGAAATTCGGGGGAAGGGGTTGACGGCGGAGGAGGAGGCGGAAAACAATATTGGAAGAGGAGGAGAAAGAAGAGAGCGGGAGGGCGCTTCGCTTGCAATTAGTTCGGGACAAAATTCGAGGAGGAGAGAAGGAAGGATTTTTTTTCCCAACTTTTTTTTGGACGAAAGCGCATTTTGTGCTCGTCTGTGAGTGCGTCGGCACGGTTCAGAGGGGAGAGAAAAAAGGTGAAAAGGGGGGGAAGGATATTGTGAGCGGTGCATCCATCGAAAATGTGGTGGAAAAGGAGGAAGAGGAAGGGGAGAGAGGAGGAGGAGGAGGCGAGTGCATGGAAAATCGCAGAGCGGTGAAAGTTTTCTAAAACAGAAAAATCATTATTTTTGCAGATGTTTTTGCTATCATCGTTTTTGTTGCTTCTGGTGTTTATGGGCGGCGCTGAGGGCTTCACGTACATGTTGAGAGTGGGAGATGACACGCCTTCTTCCGGGAGAGGAAACGACATCGAAAAGTCTTCTTTGTCTTCATCTGAGTCCATGCCTCTGAAGGAAATGCAGTTCTACAAGAAGGGGTCACTGCTCAGGAAACCATGGTGAGAGAGGAAAAGGAAATGACAAAATCTTGTTGCTTCTCCTGTTGTTGTTAATGTTGCTGTCACGTTTGCCGATATTGTTGCTGTTCCCGTCGTGGATGCTGTTGCTGTTGCTGCTGTTGAACTTGAGGTGGTTTCTGCTGCCTCTCCAGCTCCCGATCTTGTTCAACTTTCACCACGAATATTTCTTCTCGTTTCATTCAGGTCCCCAATCACTTCCCTTCCGTCCTCCTCCTCCCACGCGATGGGCATGGGGTCAACCAAGATATTCAGGACCAGGGTCAAGCACAAGGCGTCGTCTTCGGAAGAGAGAGAAAGGTAGAATTTCACTCTCATTTTGCGGGAATTTTGAAGAACTACTGTAGTTGTTTTTTTCTCCGCAGGACGAAGAGGCCGTTCTCATATTCCAGCGACGTTTCCGTTGATCCCAAAGAAGAGCATGAAGAGACCAATGAACCAAAGGAGCCAGAATTGGAAGACGTCAGTGTCGACGAGGGAGAAAACATGGCCCAGCAGGAGGAGGACGGAAAAGAAGAAGAGGAGGAGGAGGAGGAGGCCGAGGATAAGTTTGACGACGGCGAGGATGTTGCTGCTGCTGCCGTAGGTGGTGATTCCCCGGTGGAATCGTTGAAGGACATCATGTCCGCCATCATGAAGATGAGTCTCTTCGACGAAGAAGATTTTGAACAGCAAGAGGAGCAAGAGAGAGAAGAGGAGGAAATTTCAAAGGAGCAGGTAGACAATAGAAACAAAAATATTGTATTGGCGCGTCTTTTTTAAGCTTTTCATTTGCAGAATATCGTCGGGCCAGGACAAGAGCTCCACTACGACTTTGTCATTGAAGAAACGGACGGTGGCAAAGGCGAAGTGGAAGAAGTTGACAGGAACGGAGGAGAGTCATCGGCGTTCTCCTTTGACCCTGGCTTGGAATCGAACGGAGAAGAATTCCAGCAGGTGCCCGAGAGGACTCCTCCATCCTCTTTCCCATCTCTGTCGGCCATGCTCAATCAGGTTGAAAACTTTTGACACGAACTGGTATCTTGACAAACAAAAAAGAAGAGTGTTTCCCTTTTGCAGTTTTTGAAGAACCGCGACCAGATCCAGCACAGCAACAGCGTCGGCAACAACTGGCAGTACAGCGACGACGACGACGACGACAGGGACGACGACGACGATGTCGAAACATCCGAAAAGAAAGGAGATGGGTTCACTTTCGAAGAGACTCTTCCTCAGCCGCAGCCACCGCCTCCCAGGCCAGAAACACCCGCACCACAAATCATCAACAGGTAAAAAAAAATCCGCCATCGACAAGCTGTTTAATTAGAGACTATTATCTTCTTTTAACAGGATTTCGGCGCCTCCTCCATCGGCTTCGGTCTTTTCTCAACCCTTCAACGGCGCCACCTGCCCCTCGCACTGCCAATGCTCCTGCCCTTCGACACAGCCAGTCCCACTTCAAGCAAAGGACCCCATTGATCGCCTGAGTGGAGGCACATTCACCTCAGTCTCCGTCCCCATGCCACCCTCCTCATCTTCTTCCAACACTTTATTTCCCTGCGCAAGAACAGCCGGATACCAGCTGGAGCTGGCGCTAAAGTTCTGTGGGAATCGGGCTTCGACGGAGGAGACAAACCAACTGAGGTGGAAGTGAACAAAGTTCCTCGCACAGATTTCGCGAAAAAATAAAGTTGACCCTTTGTTATAATAATTCAATCTATTTGTTGGAAAAACCTCGCGGTGTAAAAAAGCCATTCGCTTCACCTCCTCCTCTCCCCCTTCGCCGTCTTCTCCTGCGCCTTCTTCTTCCTCTCCTCCGCCTCCTTCTTCTGCTTCTCCCTGTCCTCCTTGTCCTTGTCCTTCTTGGCTGCGGCGGCGGCCCTGGACTTCTCCCTCCGCTCCTGCTCCTCCCTCGCCACAGCCTCCGCATTGGTGTTGGCGCCCAGATCGGCCCCCCCGCCGCCCCCGCCCCCTCCGTCCGAGCAGTCGCCGTCCTCCTCCTCGTCCTCCCCCACCTCTATCGCGCCCGAATATTGCGCGAGTATGGCCTCCTTGACCGCCCTGTCTGGCCCGTCCGAGGACTGCGCCGCCCGCGCCGCCTTGTACGCCGCGGTCTGGCTCTCGGTGATGGAGGCCAGGCGGGCGCCGAGGTCGAGGGAGGCCAGCCCGGAGGAGGC